>CEOQ01085330.1_pt1 | contig 42084 bp, 43 predicted proteins | sample 361351 | NCBI WGS metagenome assembly CEOQ01 (sample SAMEA2619907, study PRJEB7988) | marine metagenome | biome: marine biome (ENVO:00000447); feature: deep chlorophyll maximum layer (ENVO:xxxxxxxx); material: "saline water (ENVO:00002010), including plankton (ENVO:xxxxxxxx)" | depth 60 m | reverse complement strand
TATGGACGGTCGCGTTTCACCTTCTTTTGAAGGAAGCCCAGTAGTCGATATTTGTGGCAGAATGATAGGCATTGTTATGAATGCCGGGAAAAACACTTTCGTAACGACTCCAGTTAAAAAAGGCTTTATAAAAGAAGTATTTGACTTACATGAATCCGAGCAACAAAACAAAGGCTCCAGTATGCAATCTTCAAATAGCCAACAGGGATATTCTTCACAAAACAATAGAACAAATTCAAATGTAAACAGAATGCCCTCTAACTCAGGAATGCCCTCTAACTCAGGAATGCCTAATCAACCTATGCCTAATATGAGTGGGAACATGATGGGAGGCAGTATGATGGGGGGCAGCATGATGGGGCGCGCAATGCCGGCAGTTATTCCAGATCAAGCATTCATGGATGATCCAACGAAATTCATGTTAGAACCTCGAAATTGTAACAATGTAGTAAATAGACCATCGCAAGATTTACCAGGCAGTGGTCCAGTTAATTTATTTATTGGCACTATGGGTATCGAAGCGGATTTATTTTGGAAAGACCAAAACGGACAAGAAACGTTCTATCAAACAATTCCAGCTAATAGTATGAATCCGGGCGATCATGTACAAGGCACATCTCCTCTTCACACTTGGATTGTCAGAGATAAAAGCGGTAATTGTATTGCAGGATTTGTTGTCGAAGAAAATCAATATATGAAAAGTAATTCCTGGAATATCATGATAGGAATGCCTCTCGATATGGTTCGGCAGATGAAAAATGGAATGGGTGGAATGATGATGGGGGGCAGTATGATGGGCGGCACTAATAGCGGGATGATGCGTCCATAGACTAAGTGATTTGGTTAGAAATAACTACCAAAATTATAGAGAGAATCACAAGTAGAATTGTAGTGGCGATCAATATTGGAGAACTTACACCATGGAGCTCAGGAAAATCCCATCCCGGTATTCCATTAACTGGAATTTTGGACATATAGTCCTCATCTTCATTTTCACTTTTATCAACTATTTCATGTTCTTCATTTAGTTCTAACATCCTATCCACCTAAATCCTTATATATAGAATTAGTAACAGAAACATTGAATTATGAATTTTGAAGATTCTAACATTAATTGAGAAAACATACAACTTATTGTATTACTCAGGACAAAAATACTATATGTAGGGGTTGTTCCAATTCGATGAAGGAGTCCATTTCTTTGCTTCACCAAAGGTGATATTTTCTATTCCAGTTAAAATAGATGCATATTCTGCCCGAGAAGGAACATTAAATCCTCGAACTATCACTTGAGCTTCCATTTCTGGTGATTTATACCATTGCCAAAAATCATTAAAAGCAAATTCATTATTTGCATTTCCATCGGGAATACATGCCATTTTTGTACAAGCTAGTGCTCCATTCATACAAGTACATTGGTTGCAATAGTTTGAACCTGTATCCTTTCCTGACCATCCATTAGGTACCACCTCCCCACCAGTAAGTTGACATTTTTCTCCATTTTCTGGATTAGGATTTTTTTCATCAGGCTTAGGATTTACAATGGGTGGTTTTTTTACAAGATTATAATTATTAAGTTTATTCTCCAATTCTTCATATTTTTCCATCAATAGTGTATTTTCTTTTTGTAATTGATTCACTTGATCTTGTAATTCAATTATTGTTTCGGAATTACCGTCTGAAGAATCTGAATTTAATGATTCCACTTGACTACAACCTACTCCAAAAGAAAAAATAGTTGCGGTAATTATTATTATTATTGATTTCATTTTTTTACCTAAATAGATTAATGTTTTGGCAATTATACTAAAGATTTTCAAGTTGTCTATTGAAAATACATTTTAAAATGATACAATCTCTAAGTCTTGGAGGGATGGCAGAGTGGACGAATGCGACAGTCTTGAAAACTGTTATATCGGCAACGGTATCGTGGGTTCGAATCCCACTCCCTCCGCCATAAGACTATCTACACTCCCCTTATTACGTTGTAAGAGTTTAAAGCAATTTCTCGAGTCTCTCTCAAATCCACAATTGGAAAAGGATATGTTTTACCTAATTCAACTGAAGATCTATTTAGAATTTCTTTAGATGCTTCCCAGGGTTTAAACAAATAATTGTTTGGTAATAATGATAATTCAGGAACAAATCTACGTGTATATTCACCATTTATATCAAATTTTTCTCCCTGTATGACGGGATTAAATATTCTGAAATATGGAGCAGCATCAGCTCCAGAACCTGCGACCCATTGCCAGCTTGCGCTATTATTTGCTAAATCGGCATCAACTAAACAATCCCAAAACCAGTCTCGACCATAATGCCAATGAATTAAAAGATTTTTTACTAAAAAAGAGGCAACAATCATTCTTACTCTGTTATGAATATAGCCTGTTTGCCATAATTCTCTCATACCGGCATCAACAATTGGGTAACCTGTTTCTCCTTTGGTCCACGCTGAAAATAATTCATTATTAAATTTCCAAGGAAAATCATCAAATTTTCTCTGGAAATTTATCTCATTCAAATTCGGAAAGTGGAAAAGGAGATAATTTGAAAATTCTCTCCAACCTAACTCACTTAAAAAGTGATCAACATCCTTATTAGGAATATTTTCAACTACTTCATACCATATTTGATTTGGAGAAATTTCTCCAAAATGTAAATGAGGAGATAAACGTGATACATTTTTTTTGAATGGATAATTCCTTTGGTCTTTATATCCATTTAAACCTGTATTTATAAAATTATGCATTTTATTTTTAGCAGCGACTTCACCTATCTCCCAGTGATTATCTAATTTTTTATACCAATTTTCCAAAGGTAATAGACCTAGATCTTCTATATCATATTTTTTTTCTATTTTGAACAATTCAAAATTGTTAGGCATTAGAAATGGGTACCTTGGAATTTCGCTTTCTAAACAACCTTTTCTATAATACGGTGTAAATACCTTATATGGTGTTCCATCAGACTTTGTTATATGTTGTGGCTCCCATAGTAACGATCCATTGTATGTATTGGTAGAAATATTGTATTTTGCGAGTGTTTTCTGTATTTTATCATCTTGGAGAATTCTATAAGGTTCATAAGATCGATTCCAATATACACTTTCTATATTATGTGTTTTGCATACTGCTGGTATAATTGATTCAGAATTTCCGGAAACAACATATAACTTATTATTAAGACTTTGATTCAATTTATGAAGAGAATTATATAACCACCACTTACTCGCAGCACCAATACTGATATTTGAATCATAAATATAAATAGGAAGTACAGACCCAGTAAGTGAAGCTTCATATAATCCAGGATTATCATTCAATCGTAAATCATTCCTGAACCAAAATAAAACTGTTTTGCTCATATATAAAAAGAAAGGTTATTAATTAACTGTTAGCATGAAAAGGGTTACAGGTTTAATAAAAACAAAGTAAATATTTATGATTTTTGCCACTTTTTACGATCAAAGTAAACCAATAACACTGTATCTTTTATTATATAGTACTTTTCAATATAATTGAAATTTTGAAAAACAATGATTATGGTAGCATTAAAAGTAAGTAAAAATATTAATATAATGTCCGAAAAAGTTGTAGAGTAAATTAGTTTATACTAGCCAAGAACACAATTATCGTATAAAACTACTTATATGCTTTTTAAATCTTTCAAACAAAAAAACTTTCGTTATTTCCTATTTGGTGAATCATTTCTTCAAATTGGAGACATTGCAGAAATGCTTGTACTCGCATGGGTAGTCCTAGAACGAACGGAAAATCCAGCCCTTCTTGGTATATTTGCGGCACTAAGGTTTTTAGGCACACTTGCATCTCCATTTTATGGAGTGTGGGTGGACAAGTATAATCATAAAGCTTTATTACTAATTGGTCGTTTTGTATTTGCTTTAATGTCGTTCATCCTTCTTGTTCTTGCGCTCACTAATCTATTAGAAATATGGCATTTATTCATAATTATCACTATATCAGGACTTGCGAGATCATTTAGAAATATTATGAGAGAGGTCCTAACTGCCGATGTTATACAACCAAACCTCTATGCTAATGCAATTGGATTAACTCGATCAACAACTGATTTAATGAATATACTTGGTCCACTCATGGGAGGATTTCTTTTAAAATATTATGGGATTTCTGCTTCATATATTTTAATCTTATCTGTGTATATAGGTTCTATGATATCTGGATATATGCTGACTTTACCAAAATCAAACTCTCGCGCAAATCAAATTTCCATGTGGGAAAATTTAAAAAAAGTCAGTAAGTATATAAAAATGAATCAAGTTATATGCGGACTTTTAATTATGGCTTTTATTGTAAACTTCACAATGTTATCTATGAAAGATGTATTACTAACAGTATTTGCTAAAGAAATACTATATATTGGCCCTGATGGGCTAGGGACTTTAATTGCAAGTCTTTTTACTGGGGCATTTATAGGATCACTAAGTATAGCTGCATTTACAACATTTCAACGAGGTGGACGATTTTTATTAATATCATCTTTTCTCTGGCATTCATTAGGTATTTTGTTATTATTTACGACTAATGTAACTATATTTATGATGATTCTCTTCAGTATAGGTATATTTCAATCGTATGTTATGGTAACTATGGCAACTTTATTGATAAAAATAACACCAGCAAAAATGAGAGGAAGAGTAATGGGAGTTCGATCTTTAGCAATTTATGGATTGCCCCTAGGGTTATTAACAGCTGGTTTTATCTCAAACACATTTGGCGCCCCAACGGCAATGTTAATACAAGTAATCATAGGATTATGTATTACAGCAATAGTTACCCTTTTTCTAAGAAAATTATGGTATGTAAAATAATAAATTTACTTGTTTTTTGAATCTTTCTTGTCTATGATTCTGGAACACAAATAAGTAAGATTCATGAATAAAAATATAAGGAGAAGTAACTATGTCTGAAAAAAGTAATATTACACCCGAAATGAAATCACATATTGGTGTGGCAAGTACTCCTGTTGAATCAAACATGGAAGCTAATATATCTGAGCACAGAAGATTTGTTCATGCAATTATGGATGAAGATCCGATATATTACGATGAAGAGTTTGCAAAAACAACTCGATACGAAGGAATAGTATGTCCTCCATTATTCCCACTAAGTGTAAATCGCAGACCTCTTGGATCTAGTGATAATTTAAGTGAAGGCTTTAGAAAAAACCCTGAATTTGATGCACTTATGAGTGCTGTTGACGGCACTGGAGCAAAAATGGATTTATCACATATACCACGTATGTTAAACGGAGGAAATGAAATTGAATTTTTCAAATATATGAAAATAGGTGAAAAAACATCCTCTGTAACAAAAGTTGTAGACATACTTGAAAAAGAAGGGCGCTCAGGCCCAATGGTATTTATAATTAGTGAAACAGAAGTACGAAATAATAAGGGAGAGTTATTATTAATTTCTCGAAGTACTGCTATTAGAAGATAGGAGAAAACAGTGACTACAGCAAATAAACAGGTTTATTTTGATGACGTAGAAGTAGGTATGGATATTCCAAATCTTATTAAGGGTCCAATGACGCAAGCTCATATAATGAGGTGGAGCGCCTCTCAGGAAAACTGGCACCGTATACATTATGATCATCCCTTTTCTTTAGACCATGAAAAACTTCCAAATGTATTAATTAATGGCAGTTGGAAGCAACAAATTATGTGCCAATTAGTCAAAGACTGGGTAGGTTTAGAAGGTTGGTTGTGGAAAATTAGTTTTCAGCATAGATCTATGAATGTTCCTGGAGACTTGATTACAACTTGGGGGAAAGTCACAGATAAATACGAAAAAGACGGTATGGGAATTGTAGAATTAGAAATAGGGTTAAGAAATCAAGATAATGTAGAAGCATGTCCAGGTAAAGCTACCGCAGTTTTACCAATTAAGGGCGGTAATAAAATTCCTTATCCATTTCAACGCCCATCCTAAATTTTGATATATGAATAAAAATAGATCTACAAATATAATTGCTTTACTTCTAATGGTGGGTGGATATTATTCACCATTTTATAGCAATATTATATTTACTACTGGTTTATTTTCACTAGCTGGTGGGATAACTAATTGGCTTGCTGTGTATATGTTATTTGAAAAGATCCCACTAATTTATGGATCAGGAGTAATACCAAATCGATTCGAAGATTTTAAAATTGGTATAAAAAAATTAATTGTACAAGAGTTTTTTACTGAAGAAAGAGTAAATAATTTTTTTGCAGAATATGAAAATCTCTTATCGCCAGACAATATTGCCAATAAAGTTGATTATGAACAAATATTTGAACATTTAAAAGATGGAATCGTAGAATCTTCATTTGGTGGAATGCTCGCTTTAGTGGGTGGAAAAAGTGCTTTAGATGTCCTTAAAGAACCTATCATAGAAAAACTTAAACTTGTCGTCAGCGATGTAATAGATAATCTTAAAACTGATGCCATAACTGATAATATAACTACCAACTTGTTAGAAAAAATCGAAAGTATTATTGATACACGGTTAAACGAACTTACGCCAGAAATGGTTAAACAAATTGTACAAGATATGATAAGACATCATCTTGGTTGGCTTGTAGTATGGGGTGGTGTTTTTGGGGGCCTTATCGGCTTAATAACGAGTGTGTTAAACACATCTATTTCATTATTTTAAAAAATAATTTATTTAACATTTTTGCTTTTAGGTTTTACTTCATGATAATTTGCAGGATCAATCATTAAGTGTCCAACTTCAGCAGACTCATAACCCATTGAATTTGGATCATATAACTCATCCTTGTTCTTTTCTTTCTTATCTTTGTTATTATCTTTTGATCGATTATTCATTTATCTTAATATTTGATGTGTGGTTTATAGTCTCTATTATACACTACTTGAAAAATATCTAATTAAGAGTATGCTACAAAATACTAATAAAACAGGATAGTAAAATATGATAAATACGAATTTAAATGTAGATGAAATAACTCAAAAAATTGCTGAACAATCCCCGAATATAAATGCAGATAGAAAAATCCCAGATCAATTGATCGATGAAATGGCACAAAAAGGATTTTTCAGACTTCTTATACCAAAAACATATAAAGGTGAAGAAATTGATTACCTAGACTACCTAGCTCTTGTACAAGAAATATCTAAAGCTGATGGTAGTATGGGGTGGTGCTTTAATCAGAATAATATTCTATCAACAAATGCCGCTATTATGCCGAAAACATTAGCTGAAGAAATTTGGAGTGATCAAAGAGCGATTTTATGTAATGGCCCAACACAATATGCTAATGCAATTCCAACTGAAGGTGGATATAGATTAACAGGAAGATGGAATTTCAGTAGTGGGTCTCAACACGCTACATGGGTTATTGCGATTTCAACAATTGAAAATAAAGACCCGACAAAAAAACTTAATATGATGATACCTCAAAAAGATGTGAATTTTTTTGATGTTTGGCAGGTAAATGGACTAAAAGGAACAGGAAGTTTTAGTTTTGAAGTTAACGACTTCTTTGTACCTGAAAAATATACATTTCCCGAATTTAATGAAACTGAAGAAAAAGGTGGCCTTTATGTAATACCAAAGAATTTACTCTTTGCTTCGGGGTTTGCATCTGTAGCTCTAGGTGTTGCAAGAGGTGCTTTAGACAAAGCAATTGAAATATCAAAAACAAAAGTTCCTCAAGAACAAAAATTACTGCAAGAGCAATCAGCAACACAGCGTGAGATAGGACAAGCAGAGGCATTATGGGGGGCTTCAAATGCTTTTGTTTTACAAAAAGCAGAACATGTATGGAGCCATGCACAAAAGCATGGGAAACTTGAAACAAAAGATCGTATAGAATTAAGACTAGCAAGTACACACGCTATAAGACAATCAGCAGAAGTTGTAAATATGGCGTACACAATCTGTGGAGCAAGTTCCATATTTGAAGGGAATCCAATTCAAAGAAAATTTCAAGACGCACATGCTATAACTCAACAAATTCAAGGTCGTTTATCTCATTATGAAACGGTAGGACAATTCTTTCTAGGGTTAGAACCCCAAGGAAGAATGTTTTAATATTTTCCAAAATATAATATTGCATTATATTTCAATATTCATACCAAATTACTGCATTTATATAAATAATTAATACATTAAATATAAAATTATATTGCATTTATTTTATGAATCAATTTAGCACTTTTTTAATTAAGATAACCCCGTTTTACTACGGATGGATAATACTTTTATCATCCGGTTTTGCAACAATTGCAGCATGTGCTGCTGCTGCATTAACTTTATCTGTTTTTGTGACACCAATGGCTAATGAACTCGGTTGGAGTAGAACATTGATTATAGGTGCACCAACAATAGCTGGATTAATAGCCATTGCAGTTGCACCAATTAGTGGATGGATAATTGATCGTAAAGGTGACAAATTTGTCTTATCTATATCATTACTAATAATGGGTATATCACTTATATTCTTAAATTATTGGATTACACCACTAAGTTTTTATATTTTATTCGGAATCGCTCGTTTACTCTTTGTAGCGCCAATTATGAATTCTGGTACAACAGTGATTTCGCGCTGGTTTATACGAAGAAGAGGCAGAGCGAACGGTATATCTATACTTACAACATCTATAGGTATGGGATTAATTCCAGTATACTCACAATTTTTAATTGATACGGTAGGATGGAGAGAAGCATGGTTATGGTTAGGGATATCAGTATGGATAATAGGAGCGATCCCTTCCCTTTTGTTTATTATATCTAAACCCGAAAACTTCGATATAAACCCAGATCCTATTAATACAACTAATGAACAATACAATGATATTGAAACCTCAGGATCATGGACCTTAAAAGAATCGTTGTCTTCACCGATACTGTGGATCCTATGTACTAATATGTTGCTGTTATCATTTGTACATACAAGTGTAAATTTTCATATTTCTGCATTATTAGTCGCCAATGGATTACAACCTATGACAGCTGCTTTTGCAATTACAGTTTTAGCTATAGGTACAGGTTTAGGCGGATTATTATGGGGGATTATTTCTGAAAAAATGAAATCAAACATTCGAGGTAGCTTAACTGCAGTTTTTACTGGTACAGGTGCATTAATATTTCTATTTGCTGATAATACAGCTATGGCATTTTCTGCAGCTCTTATATTTGGATTTGGACTTGGAGGTACCTGGACAATAGCACTTATTACCCTGCCAAATTACTTCGGAAGAGTCGCAATAGGTTCTATCAGAGGTGTAGGAGACCTGTTTATGAATGCAGGAATGGCATTAGGAGGATTAAGTTCAGGCATAATATATGATCTAACCCAAAGTTACGATCTTGTCTTTCCATTACTTACCATAATAGCTGTTATTTCAGCTATTTCCTTACTGTTTACTAAAGAGCCTAAAAAATAATTGCAGTAAAAATCAAATTAATATAGTAAACAAGGGTTTTTTGTTAATCCACTCGAAAGAGTAGTTGCTTGAGAAAAATCATCAGTTGCTTCAGTTTCTTTTCCAGTACTTAAATATACTAATGATCGACCTTTATGTGCTTCAGATAGACAAATATCTTCTGTTGGTTTGGAATCTATATAAGTTGTCAAATCCTCTAATGCTTTTGTATATTCTTGTCGTTCATAATATGCCAATCCACGATATAAATATGCTTTTTTGCTCGTGTGGCCAAATTCAGTTGTATCAAAATCAGTACCATTTATAATACCCGAAAACAAACTTACAACCTCTTTATAATTTTTCCCTTTGTATGCGCTAATCCCTCTTTCATATCTTTGCTTCATAGTCATTTCGAGATTATTACCATTATCTCCTCTAGGTCCTCTATTCATATTATTAGGCCGATTCATTTGAGGATTACCCATAGGAGGCATAACATTAGGCATTGGTCCCATATCTTGTACTACCGGAAACATTCCATGATTCATTTCATCCAAACGCATATGTAATTCATTCATTCTCTCAAATATATGATGAATATCTTCTCGCATTTCTTCTATTGCTTTTTCGTGATCATTTCCTCTTCTATTATCATATTCACGATCTTCAAAATTCTGTTTGTTTTCATTACTAGCTGGCAATGTGGCATTACCATCTGAATCACTAGTAGTAGTGAGTCCACAACCCATTACAAATAACGAAAGTACAGTTATTGGTAATATTCTAAATATATTCATAAATGCCACCCTTAAAAATTATTTATCTTCCTTCATATTTAGGCTCTCTTTTTTCGGCAAAAGCCTTTGGTCCCTCTATTGCATCTTTTGTATATTTAGTTAAAACACCTACAGTACTTGCATATTTCACAGCGTTTGGCGTATCCATAGAAATACCATTTACTACAGATTCTTTTATAGCCCGCACAGCAATTGGTGCTAATTTGGCAAGTTCTTTAGCAACTTCGAGTGCTCGTGCTTTAACCTGATCTAATGGTACGACTTCATTAATTAAACCTGCTAAATGAGCCTCTTCTGACCCAAAAACTTTACCCATCATCAACCATTCCATAGCCTTAGCATAAGGTACTTGCCTTGGTAATAAACCTAAAGCTGGTCCAGCACCACTAAACCCCCTCAACACTTCAGCATAACAAAATGTAGCGGAATCAGCACAAATACGTATATCTGTTGCCTCGCACATAAGATTCATAGCTGCTGCATAACAATATCCATTAATTGCTGCAACGACTGGCTTATAAAATTCGGGAGCCCAGCCCCTTGGTTGTTCAGGCCACCAAAAAGATTCACCAAAATCCTCAGATTCTCTAGTTGCCATGTGAATTAAATCTGCACCTGCAGAAAAAGCTCTATCTCCTGCACCAGTTAAAACTACTGATCGTATATTTCGATCACGATTCGCTTTATTAAATGTTTCTCTCAATAATTTAATTAAATCTGGATTCATCGCATTATGTTTTTCTGGGCGATTCAAGGTAATAATTGCTACATGTCCATCAATTTCATATAAGACTTCATCTGACATATAATTCCTCCTATGTTTTAACTATTTTCAATTCTTTCAATTACAAACTTAATAACTTCTTCAGCTATTTCTATTGCCTTAGAAGACTCATCTTGGGTGAAAATATCTGAAGAAATACCACTAGGTATCTGTGAAGGATATCTAGTAAGAAAGTAATATTTATCAAGTAATACCGCTACAGATTTTATCATTTCAAATGTAGTATCAAAATTTGTAGCATCTTCGCATAAATCCGCAAGAGAATGACCCCAAACATCTTCTGCTCCTTTACCATAAAGATATGCTGTCAAAATTTTTTCTCCTGATTGTTGAGATATAAAACATCCCCAGTTATAAAAACCAGATTGGTGATTTGATTTTGCGCAATCTAAATCTGCTTGTGCTTGTCTTATCCAACGATCCTGTTCAAACTTCATATAATAAACCTTCATCTTTTAATGCTTTTGATAGAAATAAGTTTTTCCCTTCAATATTAGCAAACTCATTTGGTGTATATACGGATATATCAATCCCAACAGTTGGTCGAAGATGCGAAAGAAAAAAATCAATTCTATCAAGATAACAGTCCTCAGTTTCTTGAACAATTATTAATTCAAGAATACTCGAGGGTTTAACATCTCCTGTCAAAACATCCCCTAATAAAATAACTTTTAAGGCACCAAGTCCAGGGAGTTCTTCTAACACACGTTCTAGCTCCTGCCGTAAAAGTTGCGACCTATATTCTGCAAACCCAATCCTGACAGGCATAATACCTCGCTGTATTAATTTATAACTAATTTTGGTGAATTTCTTGGTGGCTCTAACTCATTTGGTTGAAGCCTTTCAGCATCTTTTTGATATACCTGGACTCTATGTGATCCATAATCACCAATCCAGAGTTTGTTCTCATTATCAAAAGTTACCGAAACTGGAAACCTAAAAAGTTTTTGATCATCTAATCTAGTCATTTCGCGTAGTCTCAACACAACAGGGTTAGTCCGTACATATTGACGAGCCATACCCATAAGCTGAGAATCTCCGAGAAGTTTTTGTACATATCTTCCATGGGCATCAAAAATAACTACTCGATTATTTTGTCTGTCAGCAACATAAACGTCACCATCAGAGTCAACAGCTATCCCAGCAGGTTTATTTAACTGTGCTTCATTATCATTAGAATTACCAAACTGTTTTATAAAATCTCCTTCAGCTGTAAAGTGTTGTATACGATTATTACCCCAGTCAGATACAAAAACATCTCCATCTTCTCGAACTGTTATTCCCCAAGGATGATTTAATTGTCCGGGTTCACAACCATATTCACCCCAAGTCAAAATAAAATCTCCATTTTTTGTAAATTTTTGAATTCGCTGATTAAAGCTATCAACAACATAAATATTTTCATCTTTATCAAAGGCCATACCAGAAGGTCGATTTAACTGCCCCTGTTCACAACCATATTCACCCCACTTAGATATAAAAGAACCATCTTTATTCATTACAGTAATACGATTTAAACCTTCATCTGAAATAATCAAATTTTGATCACTATCAATTAATAATTTCGTAGGCCATTGAAAATTACCGTCTCCAACTCCGGTTGATCCTATGGTACCTAAATCTTCATCTTCCCAATTGAGAATACGAACACAACACCCACCGATTGGTATATCTGCTCGTAGTAAAACATACACAAGATTATCCGAACCTGGGGCAACATCTACAACACCAGAAGTAACCCTTCTCATACCTAAAGTTTTAATATAAGGAAATCCACATCTAAATAAAGCATCAGCAATTGCCATATTTCACCTCAAATGCTATTCAATAAATGGCTTAAGTTGTTCATAGGATCCATTAACAATTGGATTTGCCTCCACGCCCAACCATTGATCTAATAAAGTAGAATATACACTTCGAAAATCAATGTTATATCCCAAGTCCTCTCCATTTGCTAATTGAGCAAACTCAAGTGAAGGGTATTGGCCATACAATCCACCACGCACACGGTCACCAATTAAAAATGCCCCGCCCCCAGAACCATGATCTGTGCCACTACCGTTATCCTTTATTCTTCTGCCAAATTCACTAAATACCAACATTACTACTTCTTCAGAAGCGTTGTGATCTTTCAAGTCTTGGAAAAAATCCATAATTGCAGTAGTTAATTCTGTTAATAATTTTGGATGGACTGCGAGCTGTGTAGCATGAGTATCATAACCACCATGTTGTGTATAAAAAACTCTTGTACCAATACCAGCAGTATGTACACGAGCTACATCTCGTAAACTTTTAGCAATGGAATTACTAGCATACTCAACTGTAGAAGTATATTTTCCAGGCACACTTCCCAAGATTTGTGCGCTAGCTAAAGCGTTAGTTCCAGTATGTGATAAATAATCCGCAACAATACCTGAACCTACAGCTGGGGTATACATTCGTTTAAATACCCCCAATGCCTCTTCTCTTTGTTGGTCAGCCGTAATAGTGGACATTACTCCAAATGAATCTAAGTCACTTACCGAAGTTACAGGAACTCCAGGAGATACCATTGCACGTGGAAGTCCTTTTCCAAAACTGATACCAGTTACCACATTATCGCCACTTGGATCTAATTCTCGTATTGTTTTGCCAAGCCATCCCTCAGTAACGATTTTATCTGGTTCGCATGTATGCCATATATCCATACCACGGAAATGAGATCTATTGTGATTTTCATAACCAATACCTTGAATAATTGCTACATTTCCCTGATCGTATAATTCTTTTAGTGGTGCAGCTACAGGATTCCATGCTAATTGATCATTGAGAGGCAAAGCATCTTTTTCTTTGACACCTAGAGTAGGTCGAGAATCATGATAGATACCATCCGTTATAGGTACTACAGTATTCATAAAGTCATTGCCCCCGCTTAATTGTACTACAACCAAAACTGGCGGTGCACTTACTGTTGTCATCTTAACCTCCTCTAATTAAACTATGCAAATTGATATTCCCTACATGAAACGATAAGTTGAAGCAAATTTATAATTTTTTCAGAACTTTCCAATTCAGAATCTGTATTATCAAAAACCAATACACCTAAATTTTTTGAAAACTCTAACAAACTTTTTCTTGTAGTATCATCTATTTCCATATTTCCTAATAAATCTAAACATATATCTACTAGTTCCTCTGGAGAATTTTCTTCACCGTTAATTTTGATACGATTTATTATATCTTTGATACCATCACTATTTAAATTTCCAATATGTTCTACAGCAAAATTAACTCTATCTGTTAATGTTCCACTATCAATCCATTCAGGGCCTGTGTGCCAACTTTCTACTGTAGGAGGGTCCATTAATGTTTGCCCCATCAACGCTGTTGAACCTGAAAGATTAATTAAATCCGGTTGTGGAATAGTATGAGATCCTGCAATCTTTACAGTACCAACTACAAAATCCACAGGGCTTTTTATCTTCATAAATCTTGAATTTTTGAAAAATTCGGAATTAAACAAAGTACGTAATACTTCTCGTATATTACCTTTAGTTTGAATAAAAGTATTTGCTAATATTTCTATAGCTTGAGGGTCTCGTGGTGGTTGAATACTCCAAGCTGGAACTTGTGGTTCATCAGCAACAAAGAAATTGTACAAGTGGCGTGAGATAAATTTTGCAGTTGCTGGTTGTTTCACAATAATATCTATAATGTCATAGCCATCAAAATTACCCACTTCTCCTAAGAATGTCTTTTCACTATAGTCATGATCATCTTCACGAAATTCAAACTCAGAAAGATATGTGCCAAAAGGATACAAAGGGATACATTGGGTAAAAGTCCAACCCGTGAATGCTCTTGCAGCATTTTTTATATCCTCTTCAGTATAATTACCAACGCCCATAGAAAAGAGCTCCATGATCTCTCTACCATAATTTTCATTTGGCGCATCTTTATGATTTTCACTATTATCAAGCCAACATATCATATTTGGATCTTTTGACAATGCAATCAAAATAGTAGTCATATCAGCTAGACATATTGTCCTAAACATATCTATTTGCTGCACACAGGTCATTGCGTGTTCGTGTTTATTCCAACCTGTAGCAAACAAATGATGCCAAAAAAGTGTCATTCTTTCCTCTAAAGGCCGAGGGGTATTTATCATTCTGTAGATCCATGCAGCTTGTGTTTGACCAAAAGAGTCTGAGGTGACTGTACCCATATAATACCGTGATATAAAATCTGCATCATATTCAGGAAAATTTTCTGGAGTTAATAAATCTTCAACAATTTCTTCATATTCTTTTTGGGCATAATTTTCTACATCTTTACGGCTAGCCCCAAAACCAGCACGTCGTAACAGATGAGAAACTAAAGCTAAGTCTTCTGTAGGCATACAATCCCCCTATAAATAAAGCATCGTTTGGCTATCTAGAAAATGTATGGTTACATTATTACATATACATGAATAGTTCAAGTATATTTTTATATTTAACTCCCATTTGAAAACCCTTTTAAAATAATGTGTTATGATACTTCTTGAACACGATACGAAACGTAGATAAGAATTGGAATCAAAAACTAATCAAAAAACAATTATAAACGACTCTAATTACACTTGGTTTGCATACTTTACGATAGCTATAGGTGTTGGATTAGCTGTTTTACATCTTTCAGGAACAAACATCGCAATACCAAAAATTGCAGAGCATTTTAAGATAGATATACCAACAGTACAGTGGGTTTCTTTAGCGTACATACTAACAACGAGTGCTTTATTTTTACCCATAGGTCGACTCGCAGATACTATTGGAAGAAAAAATATATATATTTCTGGATTTCTAATTTTTATTATTGGGGCTATTATTGGAGGATTTTCACAATCTTTCCCCATCCTAATTCTGGCTAAAGTAATACAAGGAACAGGTTCTGCATGTATACAAGCAAATGGTATGGCTATGGTCACATCAATTTTCCCCGAAAATCAAAGAGGTAAGGCATTAGGACTCTATATGACAATAATAGGTACCGGTGCAATAGGTGGTCCGATAGTTAGTGGAATATTAATTACTGAATTTGGGTGGAGATCAATCTTTTTTGCCGCTATTCCAGTCGCAATAATCGCCTTTTTAACTGGATTCTTCATATTGAGAAACGATACAAAAATCCTTGAAAAAAAGTTTAGCTTTGATTGGATTGGTGCTTCACTATCATCACTTGCATTAATTACTTTGTTATTAGGAGTAACTAATATCAGCCGTTATGAATTAATATCTATTCAAGTATGTGGAATACTATTACTTGGAATAATCCTAATTATCCTTTTTATAGTTTGGGAAAATCATACGAATCAACCTATGCTTAAAATGAGTTTCTTTAAAATTCGAGACTTTAGTGTGGGAATTATGACCAGGTTTTTAGCATTTGTTTCTGGTTCAGCTGTCTTTTTTCTTATGCCTTTCTATGTAATCCAAGTCTTAGGTTATGAACCAGATATTGCTGGCTTTTTAATGATACCTGGTGCACTTTGCATGGCAATAACGAGTCCATTATCAGGTCGTTTATCAGATAAAATTGGTACTAAATGGATTTCGATGGCAGGATTAAGTTTTACAGGAACAAGCATGATAATATTTTCTCAATTAACACCAGAAAGCAGCCCTATGATTATCATTTTAGGAATGTGTTTTAATGGAACAGGAATGGGGACATTTTCATCACCAAATACAAGTGCCGTTATGGGCACTATATCTATAGAAGATAGAAGTATAACTTCGGCATTTTTACAACTAACTCGCACCAGTGCAAATCTTATCGGAGTTGCACTGGCAACTACCATTGTTACATTAACTATGAGTTCAAATGGTTATGCTGCAGACTTGTCATCTGTAACTGATTCAGGAAATTCAGACATTTTACTAGCTTTTAATGAAGGATTTTCTAGAGCATTTATAGTTAGCTTTAGTCTTATAATTATAAGTTTGGGTTTGACTTCACTACGTTCAAGAAAGGTGACGCAAGAAAAAGAATGAAATTATCCCTATCACCAATTTCAACAATAACCGAGAGTGAAAATTATAAATGGTTTGCATATGTAACTATAGCTATTGGTATAGGTATGTCGGTAATTGACCAATCAGGCTTGAACATTGCAATACCTGCTATTTCAAAATATTTTTCCTTAGACATTCCGACTATACAATGGCTAATTTTAGCAAACATTCTTACAACAAGTGCTTTATTTTTGCCTATGGGTAGACTTGCTGACACCGTTGGAATTAAAAAGATATATCTTACCGGATTTGTTATTTTTGGTATTGGCGCACTTATTGCTGGTAATTCTACATCGTACAATGTTTTGCTTTTCGCTAAGATTTTCCAAGGTTTTGGTACAGCGTGTATTCAAGCAAATGGAATGTACATGGCAACTAATATTTTCCCCGAGAATGAAAGAGGTCGGGCTCTTGGTTTGTATGTTTCTATCATCGGAATGGGTGCGATTTTAGGGCCTGTGATAGCTGGAATTTTGATTGAGCAATTTGGATGGAGATCTATATTTTTCTCAAGTTTATTTGTGGCCATTGTGGCTTTTTTGTTTGGTTTATTTATTCTTAAATCAGATGATAAGTCTTTTGGGAAAAAATTTAATTTTGACTGGACAGGAGCTTTAATTTCATCTGTAGCACTAATCATTCTTTTACTGGGTGTTACAAATATTCATCGTTATGAATTTCTTAGTATCGAAAGTACCGGTGCAATTATATTTGGACTCATTTTATTAACTGCATTTATTATATGGGAAAGTAAATCTAGTAATCCTATGCTTGCTGTTCACTTTTTTAAAGTTCCTCAATTCAGTTTGGGAGTTTTGACACGTTTATTAGCATTTATTTCATTTTCTTCTACTATGTTTTTGATGCCTTTTTATTTAATTCAAGTATTAGAATATAAAACTAATGTGTCTGGATTATTACTAATTTCCTCTGCTTTTTTCATGGCTATAATTAGTCCATTTTCAGGTAGATTATCAGATAGATTTGGAACTAAATGGATTTCAATGTTGGGAATATTTTTTATTGGATCAGCTGCATTTATATTCTCTACTTTAACAATAGATTCAGGCCCACTAATTATAATTATAGGTCTATCAATTTCTGGAGCAGGATGGGCAATATTCTCGTCACCAAACACTAGTACAATAATGGGTTCTCTTCCGATAGAAAATAGAGGTGTAGTATCTGCATTATTGCAACTAACACGAACAACAGCTAATTTAGTTTCCATTGCTTTCTCAACATTATTGGTTACATTAACTATGAGATCTGATGGCTATCAAGCTGATCTATCATCAATTACAAGAAGCGATAATTTAGATGTATTTGTATCATTTACTAGCGGATTTTCATATGCTTTTATGATGGCAGGATTTACTGCCATCATTGGTGTAATACTGAATTCAATAATGGAAAGAAAATAATAGGTAATTATGAAATCAATAGAAAAATTAGGATGTGTTGGATATGGTTGTATAAGTTTACTAATTGGTCTCATAATAGTCATACTCTCTACTGGAGGGTTTGTACAAATTATTACCATATTCAACTAGTGTGCGCATTGAAATTGTGATACAATTCACAGGTTATCTAGTTATTAAAATTAAAGACTTATCCCAACTTTAATGGCGAATAAAAACGAAAACGATCAAAACAATATTCATAAAGTTAGACTTAGCAAATTTTTCCTAATTCGTGTAATGTGGATTTTACTTGGTAGTATATTTGTAACACTAGGAACTATTGGTATCTTTGTACCTGGTTTACCTACTACAGTTTTTCTCATTATTGCAGCAGCATGCTATATAAGATCATCAGAAAGATTATACAATTGGCTTATCAATAATAAAACTTTTGGACCACTAATAAAAGATTATCGTGAGGGGAAAGGAATGCCAAAGAAAGCGAAGATCTTAGCACTTTCTATGATTACTATTTTTGCCGGATCTTCTTCTATTTTTCTAATCAATAATCCACCAATACAACTTCTTGTAGGAATATTAGGAATAATTGGATTTTGGTACGTAGGGTTTCGAGTACCTACAAATAAATCTGCTTAAAATATTAGCTCTAAATCTCTTCGACTAAAACATCGCCAGGTCCTCGTGACTTTTTAGTAATTTTTATATTCTTTTGAGAATTTAAAAAACCAGCAAAGGTACGAAATCCCATAGCTCTAAAATCAAAACTTGGATCAATCTGCAACATATTCTGATGGAGTTTAGAGCCTACGACTCGCCCATCCTCATCTCCTGATGCTCTTAATGCACGAAGTACAAGTTCTTGGGTTTTTTTATTAAGCTCATTCATATCTCTATTAATACGAGTTTTACTTTTATCTTTTATAAAAAGATACCTATCACATGATCGAACTAAGCTTGGAGAAACAACGTCTTGTCTACCCGCCCCAACAACTGTTTTACCACTAGCTCTAAGCTGATTCACTAAGGGCACAAAATCACTGTCTGCAGAGACAATAACAAATGCATCTACATCTGATCGATATACAAGTTCTATTGCATCAATTGCTAACCTAATATCACTAGAATTTTTTGCAGAATTACTTGCATGAAAATTTTGAATTGCCTCAATTCCTAATTTTTGTAAATGGACTACTGAAGTTTGTTTTACTTGTGACCAATCTGCATATGCACGTTTGATAATAGTTCTACCAATGTCAGAAATAGTATCAAAAAGGTTATCTAAAGAAGAATCACCAACATTTTCAAAATCTATTAGAACTGCAACGTTTTTCTGATTCATATTTTCCTTATCTCTAATTTATGTATGTTTCAAATTATATCATGAATAGAATTATTTATTTTTAGTATTGTATCCAAATATAATTATTGCTATGTTTGAGTCTGTATTTTTCTGGATTGCTGAAAAATTGGAGAAAACAAATGAGTAAAACTCAACGTATGGTTTGGATAGATATGGAAATGACTGGATTAAATCCAGAAATACATGTGATATTAGAAATAGCCACTATAGTTACAGATGAAAACTTAAAAATTCTTGAAGAAGGTCCTGTTATTGCTATTAAAAGAACCGATGCGGAAATGGATCGAATTGAAGAATGGAGTAAAAAAACACATTCAAACTCAGGATTATTGGAACGATCAAGTAGTTCACTTACAAATGTTCAAGAAGCAGAAAAAAAGACTTTAGCATTTTTAGAAAAATGGATAAAACCCGGTGAAGCACCGTTATGCGGCAACTCTGTGCACCAAGATCGTAGATTTATGGTCAAAGAAATGCAAGATTTAGAAAGATTCTTACACTATAGAATTATTGATGTTAGCACAATAAAAGAACTAACAAATCGTTGGTTTCCAGAAGAGTTAGATAATACTCCCCCTAAAAAACGAACTCATTTAGCTTTAGACGACATAAGAGAAAGCATCGAAGAGCTTCAATGGTATAGAAACAATATATTTAAAAAACCTTAAAGTATATTTTTCAAATCAATAAGTTTACAAACTTGTAACATTTTTAATATTTACACTGTACGTAATTCGTAATATACTAAAATAAATCATTTATATATTTAATTATATGTAGATTATTTGAACACTTTTATTAATAATATCGTAAATTTATCTGTTATTTACAACAATTATTGTAATTTTTCGGAATTACTAAATTACATGGCTTTATTTATTTAAATTTTATGGAGGTAATCAGTTTTAAGCTATGAATAAAATACTCGCTTTTGTTAAAAATAATTTTTTTGAATCATCATCTAAATCTTCTCGAGGAATTAATCCTCAATTACGAGAATGGAGAAGAATCGAGCATGTTGATCAACAATCCCCGAATTATCGTAGAAATCACGATAGTCTATATCGTATTCTTTCATAAGCTCTGCAATTCGGTCAGAAAATCTCCACTTTACTAGAATCAAACATATTGTTAGACTACGAGAAGGTCTGTAAAGCCTTATCGTTTACCACATGTCTTAAGATAAATACTTTATCTTTTTCTTTGGCAAATTCGATATCTACTATTTTTCATATGGGTTTGTAATTTTTTGTCTTCTAAATCTAAAGGGAAAAAAATATTTTATGGTTGGTGGATAGTCTTATCCGGATTTGTTATACAATGTCTGAATGGGCTTCTATTATTTCATGGATTCACTATATATTTTTTACCACTACAAGCAGAATTCGGATGGAATAGAGCAACTGTTGCTACTGCAGTAGCTCTTACACGTGCTGAAGGAGCAATATTAGGCCCAATTCAAGGATGGTTAATCGATAAATATGGGCCAAGAACAATCACATGTATAGGTGTGTTTCTCTTTGGACTAGGATTTATATTATTTTCCTTTGTCAATTCTATACTTACCTATTTTCTTTGTTTTGCTTTAATAGCCCTGGGGTCAAGTATAGGTGGTTTTTTATCAATTTCTGCAACAATCACTAATTGGTTCAATAAAAAACGAGCTTTTGCGCAAGGTCTTTTCATGACTGGAATGGGCATCGGGGGGCTTTTAGTACCACTTCTCGCCATTGCCATTACAACATATGGATGGAGAGCAGTAGCTTTTGCTTCTGGCATAATTATTATTATATTTAATATGCCAGCCGCTATGAGCCTGCGTCATAAACCTGAACCCTTTGGGTATATGCCTGACGGAGAAGTTAATACCAATTCAACGGATAATATTACAGCTGCATATGATGATACGAATGATCTTTCAGCAGTACAAGCTATGAAAACTTCTTCTTTTTGGCTGATTGGATTAGGACATGCATTTTCTTTATTAGTTGTTGGATCTGTAGGGATTCATTTCACACCCCATGTTGCACAAAAACTTAACTATTCTTTGGAAAAAGCTGGACTCATGATAAGCGTTCTTATGGTATTTACCATATTGGGACAAACAGTTGGTGGATATTTGGGTGACAGAATTGATAAGAGATTGTTTCTGGTATTCACTATGATCGGACATAGTACAGGCTTATTGGCTTTAACATTTGCAACAAACGATTTCCATGTTTTTATGTTTTGTTTACTCCATGGTCTTGCCTGGGGATCAAGAGGACCGTCCATGCAGTCACTAAGAGCTGAATATTTTGGAAGAAGATCTTTTGCCACTATTATGGGATTCTCTTCAATACTCAATGCACTCGCAATGGCTATCGCACCAATTACAGCAGGTGTGCTTGCAGATTATCATGGAGACTATACCATTGCATTTGTTTCTTTAGCAATTACGACTGGTATTGGTTCACTTTTCTTTGCGCTTTTAAAACCACCTGTAAAACAATGACGAATACAGCCGTATAGAATTGCTTTAATACTAGTTGTACTGATAATATGTCATCAATTTAAGAAAAAGGATAAAAATTGGATAGTTTATTTTCAACAGACTTATCAATCGGTGTAGTGGTTACTATAGGGATTTCTTCTTTTTTGGTTGGAATACTTGGTGGATTCGTTGGACTTGCCTTAGGCACTATTCGTCTGCCAATAATTATATTACTCGGTATTGATCCTAGAATTGCAGCGGGCACAAATATAATAACTTCAACTATTTCCTCTTTTTTTGGAACTGTTCGACATATTCAAGAAAAAAATGTAAACAAACAAATCATACTTTTTATGGGAATTCCTGCTGTATTTGGAGCGTTGCTAGGTGGATACCTTGCCCCTCACGTACCAGTTAATTTGTTACTTTTTTCTGCAGGGATTCTAGTATTTTGGCAAGGAATTGAATTTATAATTTTAGCAAGAAGCCAAGGTACTCAAATGAGAGATGCTTTCGGTGTAGATCTCGAAAATTCCAAAGGTATATTTTCAAGAAATCGTGTAATTGCAGAATCAAGTGCAGGTTTATCAATTGGTTTAGTAGGTGGTGCAGTTGGACTCATTCTAGGTAGTATCCGTTTACCTGCAATTATTCGTATTTTGAAAATTGATCCCCGAATTGCTGCTGGATCAAATCTTTTTATTGGATTCTTCATGGGTATTGCAGGTCTTGTCGGTCATGCATTCCATGGCCATGTAGATTATTTCCTTATTATGATTATGGGAACCGGTGCAGCACTAGGCAGCTATATAGGAGCAAATTATACAAAGAAAGTTTCTATTAATACTTTCTTATTAATACTAGGAATTGTCCTATCAATCGTTGGATTAATACTAGCATCACGACCACTAATCACTTAGGAAATATAAATGACTCAACAAAAACAAATTGCTTTAATTACTGGCGCATCACGTGGAATTGGAAAAGCCATTGCAATTGACTTTGCAAAAAATAATATCGATGTATTGCTAACTGGAAGAAATGAAAAGCGCTTAATCGATATTCATAACGAACTTCAAAGCTATGATATAAGTTCTTACTATATTTCTGCAGATCTTTCAAATGATTCAGGTATTGATAAAATTATGAAATATATAACTAAATCAAATTTAGAAATTAATATATTAATAAACAATGCCGGAATCATTCACCCACGAATACATTTAGTTGATTTCGATATGAAAGATTGGCAAGAAGTTATAAATGTAAATCTTGTAAATGCAGTTAAGCTAACTAAGTTAATTTTACCCTTTATGATAAATCAGCAATATGGAAAAATTGTAAATATTTCTTCTATTGGCGGTAGAAAAGGTGCAGCAGGTAGAACTGCATACAGAATAACAAAAGCAGGTTTGATTAGTTTCACGGAATCCTTAGCTGCAGAAGTCAAAAAAGATGGAATAGATGTAAATTGTATATGTCCTGGAAGTGTTGTTACTGAAGGATATGTTGAAGCATTTGGAGAAGAATCCATACAAAATGACCATATGATGGATCCTTCAGAAATTGCGAAACTATGTACTTTTCTAGTCGCTCCAGAATCCTCTGCTGTAACAGGGGCAATCCTAGATGCTTTTGGAAAATCAAATCCCCTATTTAATGTTTAAGTCAATTTTCATGATATACTCATACAATAGAAAAATAAGTTAGTAAGGAATTATCGTGACAAATACAAATTCAGGTACAATTATATCTGTAAATATTAGTTCTAATGGTGGTGTCCCTAAATACCCCCAACAAGAAGTTTTTATCGACCGCCATGGTATCACAGGTGATTATCATAGTGGCGAAATTAACAAACATAAAAAAAGTGGCCCGAGCGAACCTAATTCTCGACCAATTTCTATAGTTTCTTTAGAAGTACTTAACGAAATTAATGCCGCACTAGGTATAAATCTTCAACCTGGAGACTTAGCTGAAAATATCACTACTAACAATCTTGGGAACCTAGCAGAATTAGAAGAAGGGGATACCATTAATATTGGTGCTGAAGTAATTCTTCGAGTTACAGGACAGAATAAGCCCTGTGCAGTACTAAATGTTTATCATGATCTAGTTTCAAAATCTCTTGTAAATAAACGAGGTATTACTGCTACAGTTATAAATACTGGAACAATAAAACCTAATGATACTTGTTATGTTATAAAAGGAAATTTATAAATGAACAAAACCTCCAAAATCCAGATTCGAAATTTAGCTATAATTGCTCATGTCGACCACGGTAAAACTACTCTAGTAGATGCACTACTTAAGCAAGGTCAAGTATTTAGAGAAGGTCAAGAAACCGGTACTTTAATTATGGACAATAACCCTCTAGAAAAGGAACGTGGAATAACAATATTGGCAAAAAACACAGCTGTACTTTATAACGATGTTAAGATCAATATTATAGATACACCAGGACATGCAGATTTTGGTGGAGAAGTAGAACGAACAATGAATATGGCAGATGGATGTATTTTAGTTGTAGACGCAATAGACGGACCTATGCCACAGACAAGATATGTTTTAAAAGAGGCTTTAAACCAAGATGTGGTACCAATCGTTGTTATAAATAAAATTGATCGAGACGGAGTAAGGATTAATGAAGTCATCGATATGGTGCAAGATTTATTTCTTGAACTGGCTACAAAAGCAGAACAATTAGATTTTCCAATAATACTTTCTTCTGCAAAAGAGGGATATGCTTTGTTAAATGTAGAAGACGAACAAAAAGATATGTCTCCTTTATTTGAAGCAATAATTAACCACATTCCTGAACCTGAAGGATCTGAAAAAGAACCACTGCAATTCCTTGTGACATCTCTAGATTATGATAATTATTTAGGTCAAATTGCTATTGGTAGAATTACAAATGGTAAAATTAAACCAGGCGATCATGTTTCAATTGTTACCGAAGAAGATACAATAGCTACGAATAAAATAGAAAAAGTATTCGTATTTCATGGATTAGAAAAATATTCCGTTGACATGGCAGAATCTGGTGAAATTGTTGCTCTTGCTGGACTAGAAAATTTATCTATTGGTTATACAATTACTGACGTAGAAAATCCTCGCCCACTTCCTTCAATAAATATTGCCGAACCTACAGTAAAAATGACTTTTGGAGTAAATACCTCACCATTTTCTGGACAAGATGGAAAATATTGTACATCTAGGGTTCTCTACGACAGATTAATCAGGGAATTAAGAACAAATATAAGTCTAAATGTAGAAAGAACAGAAAACGCAGACGTTTTTTTGGTTTCTGGTCGAGGGGAATTACATCTTTCAGTACTTATTGAAACACTAAGAAGAGAGAATTTTGAGTTTCAAGTATCTAAGCCTCAACCAATTACAAAATCTATAGACAATACAATACATGAACCAATTGAACATTTAGAAATAGAAACTGCAGAAAACAACTTTGGTGCTATAAATGACTATCTAGTAAACCATTTAGCAGCATTAAAAAATATGGAATATGATGAAAATAATCGAGTAAAAATCGAATATATGATACCTACACGTGGTCTCATTGGATTTAATACTTTCTTCTTAAAAACAACAAAAGGAGACGGAAGTAAAACAAGTAAGTTTTCTGAATACGCTCCCATGAGAGGTGAAATTAAGTCAGAGGCAGTAGGTTTGCTTGTTACATCTGAACCAGGAGTTTCTGTTACCTATGGCTTGTTGAATGCTCAAGGAAGAGGTTCGACATTTATTGATGCAGGAACACCAGTTTATGAAGGTATGGTTATTGGTATGCATCAAAGAGATAAAGATATTGCAATTAACGTTTGTAAAGAAAAAAAATTGACTAATGTACGATCCTCAACATCTGACATTGCGAAAAAATTAAGCCCATATATACAAATGACTTTGGAAGAAACGATCGACTTTATAACAGACGATGAATTAATTGAAGTGACACCAACCAATTTACGAATCAGAAAAAAAGAACTTTCAGGTTTAACTAGACAAAAGCAACATACATTACGATAAAATGGCACGAACAAATTGGTACACTGATCATCCACTTACATGCACTTGTTCTTCATGCCAAGAACAAAAAGCATTTGAACGAGAACACGCTAATAAAAAAATTGGACGAAATGAAAAATGTCCTTGTGGAAGTGGTAATAAATACAAAAAATGCCACGGAGCCTAGCCTAGATATTTTTTTAACCAATCCATTGCTAGTATGTTAAAATCAGTGCAACTTTCATGAGCAAGATCTTGATACACCGTTAAGTTTTTTAAAGTTGGTATATTTTCAAATACCGGCATTATGGTTTCTGGTGGACAAGTAGGATCTATCATCCCAATATTTAGAGCAACTGGACACTTTATATTTTTTACTAAATTTAACGTATCAAAATATGACAATGTATCTAAAATCTTTTCAGTCTGATCAGAGTGTTCTTTTATGTAATCTGTTATTTCAACATAAGGTGTAGATGACAAAGTAGAAGAAGTTGGATAATTTGATAAAAAAGGCTGTTCTGCAACCACTGCTGCTAATCGAGAATCTAAAGATGCTGTTGCAAGAGTATATCCACCGCCTTGACTTCTCCCCCACATACCAATAGCATCATTATTAACCTCAGGTCTTGATGAAAGAAAATCGACACCCCTGACACAATCCATATATGCACCACGATAGTAATATTTTTCCTTATCATCAACATGATAGGTTAATTTTGTCGAATGCTCCAAAGACCATTCTTCCATACTTTCGCCTTGACCTCGTGGCCATAGACTTAGGACAGCAAATCCTGATAGTACTAACGCAAAATGTTTATCTAAAGTTAATGTAGTGGCAGCATAACCTGGAACTCTTAATACTGCAGGAAAAATTCCTTTCGAAGACCGCGTAGTTGGAACAGAATATATACCACGAATTCTTTTGTTTTCAAAACTATTAAGAATAACTTTATATGTAGTATAATCTCGAGCACTTAAATCAGTTTCTTCAACAACATGCTCAGACATGGATGTAGATTCCAAATCTTTTAAAGTTTTATCCCAAAAACTATCAAATTCACTTTTAATCATTATATAAAATTAGTGACTTCTAGATCTTCTAGCAACACCAGATGCTCTTGCTGCTCTTGCGACACCACGCGCGACTGCAGGTGCAACATTACGATTAAAAACACTTGGAATAATATAGTCTGCCTGTAATTGTCGTGATGTAATGGTTGATGCAATTGCTTCAGCTGCAGCCATTTTCATCTCATCATTAACCGTTGTTGCTTGTACATCGAGCGCACCTCTAAATATACCAGGAAAGGCAGATACATTATTGATTTGATTAGCAAAATCTGAACGGCCTGTAGCCATGATTGCTACATGAGGCCCAGCTTCATGCGGAAGTATTTCAGGATCTGGATTTGCCATGGCAAATACGATAGGATCTTTGTTCATCTTCTTAATATCATCGACAGTTATAGTTCCTGGTCCAGATAATCCTAGGAATAAATCTGCTCCTTCAATAACTTCACTAATTGTACCTTTTTTCTTATCATGGTTTGTATTTTCAGCAAACCAGTTTTTCATAAAATTCATATTATCTGGTCGTCCCTGATATACAGCTCCAGAACGATCACAACCTATAATATTTTTTACTCCGTATGACAAAAGCATTTTCACACATGCAACACCAGAAGCACCGACACCTGCTACTACTACATTCAATTCATCTAAATTTTTATTCACTAATTTTGCAGCATTAAGTAAAGCAGCACTAACAACTACTGCTGTACCGTGTTGATCATCATGAAACACTGGAATATCTAGTTGAGCTCGTAAAGAATCTTCTATTTCAAAACACCTTGGTGCAGAAATATCTTCTAAATTAATACCACCAAATCCTGGTGCTATTCTTTTTACCGTTTCAATAATTTCTTCTGTGTCAGTTGTATCTAAACATATTGGCCATGCATCTACATTTCCAAATTCCTTGAATAGGAGTGCTTTACCTTCCATAACAGGCATTGCCGCACCAGGACCTATATCTCCAAGACCTAAAACAGCTGTTCCATCCGTAACAACTGCAACAGTATTTCGTTTACCTGTTAATTCCCAAAGTGTTTCTGGTTTATTATATATATGCATACAAACACGACCAACACCTGGTGTATAAGCTATAGATAAATCCCTACGTGTTTTTAAAGGGATTTTGCTTTGCATTTCTATTTTTCCGCCTAAATGAGAAGATAATATTGGGTCTGAATAACGTATTACCTTAACTCCCTGAAGTTTTTTTAACGCCTTTAAAATATCTGATCCAACTTTTTCGTCCCAAACACTAAAAGTTATATCTCGAACTAATTTTGCTCCAGACATTTCAACTAAATCAATTGCTCCAACAGTAGCACCTTGATCACCAATAGCAGAAAGAACTTTCCCTATCATCCCGGGTTGGTTAGAAATCTCAAGTCGCAATGTTAAAGAATTTGTAGGGGGAAGAGTTGAATCTACGCTTTCTATATCGTCTGCCTTAGCTACCTTACGAACCATAATATCGCCTTTTCTTGAGTATATATATTTTTAGAAACTCCAAAGAGTGCTCAAATTATACCAATGTAAATGAATATTGCAACCACTAAGATTCATCAATATCTATTCCAGCAATTACAACATCATCTACAGGTTTATCTCCAGGCATTGTTTCAACCTTTGAAATAGTCTCAACGACATCTTGACCTGAAGTAACAGTACCAAAAATTGTATGATTACCATTTAAATGTGGTGTAGGAACTGTTGTGATAAAAAATTGGCTACCATTAGTATTAGGACCAGCGTTTGCCATAGCTAACTTACCAGGAGTATCAAACACTAATGAAGATACAATTTCATCTTCAAATTGATAACCAGGTCCTCCTCTGCCAGTACCGTCTGGATCTCCACCTTGTATCATGAAATTTGGAATAACTCTATGAAATATTACTCCATCATAAAATCCTGATTTAGATAAACTAACGAAATTATCAACTGTTTTGGGTGTTTCTTCAGGTAATAAATTGATAACTATTTCACCGTAATTTGTTTTTATTGTTGCTTGCAATGTGTCTTCCTTTCATAAATCTGAACTTCTTATTACTAAAACTTTAACATATTTATTTACGAATTATTAGGATAAATATAACAATAAAAAAGAGAATTAAATAACAAGCAGAACTAACCCAACAACTATAACGGTTGTAGATAAAGCCTTAATAAGGATAATTTTAGGAGAAACTGATTCACCAATAGACCAATTGAATAAAATACTTACAAGCAAAGTAAAGAAAAGTAAAAATAAAGATCTGACACTTAATATTGCAGTAACCAAAGAAACAGGGCCTAAAGAAAGTGCAAGTAAAGCAAAATAGAAATGAATATTAACTAAAACAACTTCATTACTAAATACAAATAAAAATCCTTTACTTTTTGACTGAATCATATTTTTGACATCCAAATAAGAGTCTCTACGAAAATTTAAAAGAAAGAAAATAAAACCTAAAGCAAACATACGTACAGCATGTACTTGTATAATTGAAGCTTCTTCTACTGCTAATTTACTTGTAATATTTGCAGCACTATAAAGTAGGCTACCAATTATTAATAAACCAAATGCTTTATCAATAATTTTAATTTTCCAAAAATCACCGGAAAAATCCATGACTATTAATATTGCACCAATTACAACTAATATTATCCCTAACCATTGATAAAGCAGTATATTTTCATCCAAAAAAAGTAAGGCAAAAAAAGCTGTGAATATTGGATATATTTGTGAAAATGGAACTGTCCTAGTAACCTCATTTGAAAAAGTTACTTTTAAAAATAGATGCCCCTGTAGTCCAAACAATAATCCAGCAATAAATGGCCAAAAGAAATATTGTAATTGTATAGCTTCAAATGTAGAGACTATTAAAATCGTTAATATGCCAAAAGACATCTGTATTAAAGCTATTATGACAGGTAATGTATGAGAATTTGTAACATATCTATATAAAACTGTTTTATCAAATATGCTCACTAAGCCAGAAACAGCTGAACTAAATAATGCAATTATTACCCAATTGTCCATAAATTTCCTGTTTAATTGAATGAATACAAAAAGAGGATTATAATCCCTCCTATGCATTCTTACAATAAACCTGATTCAACCTCTAATAAATATAATAAACTTCCTTTTTATTATGGATGGATCATATTAGTCGTAACTGGACTAGGAATGTTTATATCTGGCCCTGGACAAACCTATTCTATCTCAATATTTATGGAACCCATGAGAAAATCTCTAGGCCTTTCATTATCAGAAATTGCTAGTTTTTATACATTTGGCTCACTCACAGCTGCAACTCTTATGATCATTGTGGGTAAGTTATTTGACAGGTACGGCGGTAGAATTTTAATGTCCTTGATAACTATTTTATTTGGACTCGCCTGCTTATGGATGACCCAAGTTTCTAATTCATATGAAGTATATATTGGATTTACAATGCTACGCGCCTTAGGACAGGGAGCCCTAACTCTTGTATCAACCAGTTTAGTAGCAATTTGGTTTATTCAATACCGAGGAAGAGCTAATGCATTTAATTCATTGGGTAGTGCACTAAGTCAAGCAATATTTCCATTGCTTATATTTTATCTAATCACAAACCTTGGTTGGGAAAATGCATGGACTGTTCTCACGTTTGTAATTTGGGGGTGTTTATTATTACCTGCAATCATAATTATACGAAGAAGTCCAGAATCTATAGGTCTTCTACCAGACGGATTAACAATAGAACAAAATGACACTATTCAACAATCTAACTTAGAAGTAAATTGGAGTTTACAAGAAGCAATGAGAACTCCAACCTTTTGGCTTTTACTATTTGCTAGCACTTCACATTCTTTTATTATAACTGCTCTCACTTTTCTACAAGTTCCCCTCTTTGAAAGTCGGGGATTGGCTCCTGAATCTGCTGCACAAGTATTTATAATCATCTCCCCAATGATAATATTAGGTTCTTTTTGTTCTGGTTTTATTATTGAAAGAGTAGCTCCTAGATTTCTATTAGGATTTAGTCAAATCATATTAATTTCAGGAATGTTATTTATCGGTACTATTTCAGCCAATTGGCATACATATATCTATGGAGCAATCATCGGGTTTAGTATGGGATTTGCTATGACTATCGGAAATGTTATCTGGGCAAATTATTATGGAAGGAATTCAATAGGAGCTATCAGAGGATTTGTAACTACAGTTATGGTAGGTTCTGCAGCACTAGGGCCTTTATCATTTGCTATTATAGTAGACACAACAAATTCGTTTGAACTTACAACTAATGTATTCACATTATTACCACTTTTATGCCTAATTGCAGCAATATTAGCTAAACCTCCAATAAAAAAATGAACCTAAACAATATGTAACATATTATGATAGAATATATAAATTACGTAATATTGGTGTTTGGTACTGGAGGTAATAATGGTTCCACCTGAGAGTCTTTTTGGGATATCCAATGCATTACTAGTGTTGATAGTGTCACTAGTTTCATTTGGTCTAGCTGGTTTCATTTTATGGCAAAGAGTATTTCGTCTAGTGTTAATCGGTAGAAAAGAAAATAGACTAGATCAACCTATACAAAGAATACTTAAAATGCTTATTGTTGTCCTTGGACAACAAAGGGTTATGCAACGATTCTCATTAAAAGACATGGCGGGGCTCGGTCATGCGATTATATTTTATGGTTTTGTACTCTTTTCAATAAGTTATGTAATATTTATCTTCGGAGATACGGCATGGCATCCATTTTCAGAAACACTATTAACAGAAACTGGAGTGAAATTTTTTGCTTCGCTTTTAAATTTTGTAGCTGTGCTAATAATATTTTCATTATCCTGGGCTCTATACAGAAGATGGGTTGCAAGACCCCATAGACTTTCTTTTGATCTTACTAGAGCCAAAGAATCAATAATTATTGTTGCTGCCATATATGGGCTTATGTTTTTTACATTAATCACAGAAGGTTTTTTTGTTGCAGCTGGTGGCACTGGTCCTGCAGCAGAAACTCCAATTGGTGGAGCTTTAGGAAATCTATTTATTGATATTGGGATAACTGGAGAAACTGCAAGTAATTTACAAGCACTTTTTTGGTGGTTACATCTTATTATTATTTTAGGTTTTGCTGTTTATATACCCATATCAAAACACATGCATATGGTTGGGGCTCCAATAAATGTATTATTTACTACTATGCAAGCTCGAGGAACTCTAAAACCTATGCCTGACTTTGAAACAGCAGAAACTTTCGGAGCTGGAGGAACAGAAGGATTTTCATGGAAATCTATTTTAGACGGTTATGCATGTGCTGTTTGCGGAAGATGTACAGATAATTGTCCTGCTAATATTAGCGGTAAATTATTATCTCCAATGCATATTGCAGAAGGTATAAAAGAGCACGTCATGGAAACAGGGGCATCTATTATAAATGCACAAAAATCAGAACAAACATATCAAGAACCAAGTCTGTTTACTGATAATAGCATGCTTAAGGAATCAGCTGTTTGGGACTGTGTCACCTGTGGTGCATGTATGGAAGAATGCCCTGTTATGGTTGAACATGTTGACTCTATTGTTGATATGCGTCGATATCTAGTAATGGAACAAGCTAGTATGCCTGAAGGTGCAGAAGGTGTTTTATTAAACATGGAACAAAGAGGACATCCTTGGAGCGGAAATCAAACCTCCAAAACAGAATGGATGGATGGACTAGATATTCCAACATTTGCTGATGAAAATGAAGCAGAAGTTCTTTTATGGGTAGGTTGTACTTCCGCATTGAACGAAGCAAATCAAAAAGCACCACGCGCTATGGCTTCTATACTACGTGTCGCTGGTATTAAATTTGCAGTACTAGGAAATGAAGAAGGTTGTACAGGAGATCCAGCCAGAAGAATTGGAAATGAATACCTATACCAAATGATGGCTGAACAAAATATTCAAACATTAAACCAATATTCATTCAAAAAAATTGTAACTCTATGTCCACATTGTTTTAACAACATCAAAAACGAATATCCACAACTTGGAGGAAATTACAAAGTTTACCACTATACTGAATTTGTGGATGAATTAATTCAAAACGGGAAATTAAAACCTGTCAAAAGCGTTGATATTAGTATGACTTACCATGACTCTTGCTATCTAGGAAGACACAACAAAGTTTATGATGCACCACGAAATATCTCAAAAGCTATTCCAGGATTAGAACTTCATGAAATGGAAAGAAACTGTGAACGAGGATTTTGTTGTGGTGCCGGTGGAGGACATATGTGGATGGAAGATAGCGGTGGTCAAAGAATAAATCATATGAGAATTGATCAATTTCTTGATACCGAAGGTGAAACATTAGGTGTTTCTTGTCCATTTTGCTATCAAATGTTCGCTGAAGGAATTCAATCAAAAGGTGTTCAGGAAAATAAACAAACCAAAGATCTTGTAGAAATTATTGCTGAAAGTGTTGTGCCTGAAGAAGAGAAATAATTACTCTATTCTATTGGTTCTGGGTACATATCACGTAGTTCACGTTTTAATATTTTGCCCATGGGATTTTTGGGTATCTCGTCAGCAAAAATAACTGACTCTGGTTTTTTGTAACTTGCTAAGCGCTCATAACAGTGGTCAATTATTTCTTGAGGTTCTACTGACATACCTTGTTTTAGCACGACTACAGCCCTTACTCGCTCTCCCCAATACTCATCGTTTACTCCTATTACAGCTGCATCCTCAATACTTGAATGTGTAAGAATAACATTTTCAACTTCATCAGGGGCGATCATTTCTCCCCCGCGTTTAATAAAATCTTTAGCTCTACCAGACAAAAAGATATATCCTTCCGAATCCATGTACCCTAAATCTCCCGTATACAACCAACCGTCTCTAATAGTTTCGTTTGTTGCATCTTCTTTGTTCCAATATCCTTTCATTAACCTTGGTCCTTGTGCAACAATCTCACCTACATCTCCTTGGTTAACTTCATTACCATCCTCATCAACTATTTGAACAATAACGTCATCCAATGGCTTACCAATAGAACTTAACCTTTGTAGCTTAAGTTCTTGTTCTTCAGGAGTACCGGTAATTTCATGATCTTCCGGAGATAACATGGTAATAGTTGAAGCAGTTTCAGTCTGGCCAAAAGCATTGATAAAACGTGTTCCAGGAAGTTTAGTTATTGCGTCTTTAATAACAGAAGCAGGCATAGGTGCTGCACCATAAGTAATTACACCTAAGCTTGATATATCAAAATTCTGAAATTCTTCATGATCTAAAATTGCTTTAAGCATAGTAGGAACCATCATCGCCCTATTGATTCGTTCTTCTTGAACTAATCTCATCCAATCATGTGGTTCAAACTGTCTTTGAATAACTAATGTTCTACCGCCATAAATTGCTGATATTACAGCTTGCATACCTGCAATGTGATGTAATGGTACGGTCAGTATATTCTTTTCTTCCTCATCAGGATCTGCTGGCATAACATTTGCCAGAATATAGGAAGAAAAACTATCATGTTTTAACATAACTCCTTTTGGAGCTCCTGTTGTACCTGAGGTATACATAATTATATTAGTATCATCATCATCATACTCAGGAAATCTATCTTCTGATTCCCCGTCTCGAATCAAATCATCATAATTAATCCATCCTTCAGATTCATCGTCCATTGAGATAAATAATTTGACATCACTGTTATTTTTTGTAGCTTGTTTAACTAATTCATGATATCTAGAACCTGCAAATATAGCTTTAGGCTTACTATCGGTTAACATAACCTCAAGTTCATCATCCTTAACGCGAAAATTAACTGGAACATAAATGGCATCCAAGCTAGTTATTGCAAAATATGCCTCTATATGTTCATTACAATTAACTTGAATAGTAGAAACTCTATCTCCAGCAACAACGCCCAATTTGCTTAATGAATCAGCAAGTTTATTCACTCTTTGTTGTAAGGTTAAGAAATCAATTCTCTTATCTTCAAAGATAATTGCCGTTCTATCAGGAACTATTTCACTTGATAGTCGCAAAAACTCGACAGTATTCATCTACTAACCTCCATTTACTACACAAAATATCTGACGCAAGTATCAATTCTATCATCCTTGTCTAGTTTCGATAATATATTCAACACATTTTTTGGCTTCTAAATCTAATCCTTTTGATAAAGGAAGTTCTAAACCTAGTGAAATAGTTGACTTGATTAATCGATTTAATTCTCTAGGGTTATGACCTAAACGATCTAACAAGCTGTAAGCGAAGTCAATTATATGGCTTCCCTCAATACAATAATCAACCAATCCTATTTCTAAGGATTTATCTACATCTATTTGTCTCCCTAATAATAAAAGATCCAATGAATGACCTAAACCAATTTGACGAGGTATGGTTTGAGTTCCTCCAGCGGCAGGAATGATTCCAAGTCCTGTTTCAGGCAAACCAATAATTGTATCTTTTGTAGCTAACCTAACATCACATAACATAGCAATTTCCACCCCTGAACCAAATGTGTACCCATGTAACACACAGACAATAGGAATTGGTAAAGTCATAAATACTTCCCATAAATCTCTTTCTTTACGAATATTTCTAGCTATATACTGTGATGGAGCTGTCCCAAATTCAGTTAAATCTGCTCCACCACAAAATCCTTTTGAACCACTACCTTTTAACAAAATACCCTCAACTTCCATATCAAGCTTAATTGCAGTTAGCACTTCATAAAGTTCATCTCGCATTGTGGTATTAAAAGCGTTAACGACTTTAGGTCTATTGAGGGTGATAGTACCTATATTTTTATTTTTTTCATAAATAATTGTGCTAAATTGATCTATGATTTTCCCATCCTTGAATTTGCAATTTATTTAAATCGATTCCAGAAGATAACAAATCTTCTAAAGGTATTTCTATATAGTTTTTTCCAATATCATTAATATCATGAGCGTCACTAACTTCAGTTAAAATTAAATTATGTTTATCTGCTAATTCATATACTTGGTTTTTATTAATATGCCAATTATGAATAGAATTATTAACTTCAATTGATTGAATGTGATTTATTTCTATTTGCTGGGATGGATGACCAGGATGACAATAATTTCTAAATAATTTACCATTTGGTAACATAAATTCACCAACTTCATATGTCTGAAAATAATCATGTTTCATATGTAATTCTATTTCTCTACCAGGAAATACCACTATTTCATTTGGAAAATGTTTAGTAAAAATTTTGTAATATTCAAAAGAAATTTTTAATAAGTCTGGGTGAGCATGATCATGATCAGTAATTGCTATTCCATCTATACCAATTTTTTTACACTGATTGATTACTTTATATGCTGTATCTATGCTAGGTGTTTCAAAACTTGAAGCTTCCCATATATGCGTATGCAAATCAAGTTTCAGTTTTTCCCCTTTATTCACCATGTTTTGTATATATCCTTCATTCACCAATAAAATTTGGAGGCTCTTTTGTCTTAAAACTGTCTAGTCCTATTTTTCTATCATGAGTAGAATGAAGTAGTATACTTAAATCAGATTCAAACAAAAATCCTTGTCTTATATTCATATCTAATCCCTCTTTAACTGCTTCTTTGACATATCTCAAAGCAATCGGCGCAAGAGATTCCAATTTTGTTATTAACTTCGCAGTACTCGTTTCAATTTCAGACTGTGTAACAATGTAGTTAATTAATCCTAACTTAAAAGCTTGTTCAGATGTAATGACTTCACCAGATAACATCATTTCTATTGATTTTGATTTCCCTATTATCCGTGGCAATCGTTGAGTTGCCCCATCCCAAGGCAAAAATCCATTATTAATTTGTTTTAAACCAAACATGCTATCATTAGTACAAATTCTAATGTCTCCACTCAATGCTAACTCTAAAAGGTTATCAAATATATACCCATTCATTTTTACAATTACAGGACATTGTATCTTATCTATTTTAGATGCAATTCTATAGCCTTCAATAGAGTCAATATTATCAAAATTTATACTTTTTAAAGAATACGACTTGTTGGTATTTTTTATATGTAACACCACAACATTTGTTTCTTCATCTTGATTTATTTCACTACAAATTTCTTCAAATTCAGTGCAGATACTTTTGTAGTTCGTCATAGTAAACATACTGGAATCTATTAATATAGATGTAGTGCTGTTACTTTTTAAAACTTTTACAGATGTAAATTTTTTTCTTTCCGACACAATTTCTCCCATTAAAAAGTATCTTTGAAAACCAATCTCGGGGCGACTGGATTTGAACCAGCGACCCCCTGCACCCCATGCAGGTGCGCTTCCAGGCTGCGCCACGCCCCGATGATAAAGGAAAAGAATACCATTAGCAATTTCCCAGAGCAAGTTGTTTTTATATTGTACCTATTAACATAGCATGATAGACTTGCATAATTAATCACGAAATCCCTACAACTACTAAGGAGAACATAATGTTACCTGATCGAATGAAATTTGGCATATTCCTTGCTCCATTTCATTGGAAAGATGAAAATCCCACTCTATCATTACAAAGAGATTTAGAACTTGTCGAATACTTAGATCATCTAGGATATGACGAAGCCTGGATTGGGGAGCATCACAGTGCAGGTTGGGAAATAATAGCATCTCCGGAAGTCTTTATTGCTGCAGCTGCAGAAAGAACAAAACATATTCGACTAGGAACTGGAGTTACAAGCCTTCCTTATCATCATCCCTTAATAGTCGCAGATAGAATGGTTATGCTAGATCACTTAACTAAGGGAAGAACAATGTTGGGAGTTGGCCCAGGAGCTCTTGTTACAGATGCCTATATGTTGGGTATCGACCCAACCACACAAAGACCTCGAATGGATGAATCACTAAACGTAATTATGCAACTACTTGAATCTGAAGAGCCAGTTACGTGTCAAACTGATTGGTTTTCTATGAATGAAGGTCAATTACAAATGAGGCCATACACACAACCAAGATTTGAAGTAGCAGTAGCAGCAGCTCAATCTCCTTCCGGTATGGTTGCCGCTGGTAAATACGGTTTAGGGGTTTTATCTGTAAGTATTCCTCGTGGTGGCAGCATTGCCACTAATTTAAGTGACTTTTGGAAAATTGCAGAAGAAACCGCAGTAGAACATAACAAAACAGTAGATAGAAAAGAATGGCGCTTAGTCCTCCATGTTTTTTTAGCAGACACAAAAAAAGAAGCATTCACTCAGGCAAGGGAATATGCTGGAAGATATCAAAGGGAATATTTTGAAAAAACCTTAGGTCATCCGGTTACAGTAGATGATAGTGCGGATAAAATTATAGATGCAATGGTTGAAAGAGGAGCTTGGTGTGTTGGGACACCTGATGATTTAATCAATACGATCAATCGACTAGACCAAGAAAGTGGTGGATTTGGTGGAATTATGATTCAAGCTACTGAATGGGGAACCAAAGAACAAGTTTTTCATAGTTATGAACTACTTGCACGATATGTAATGCCACAATTTCAAGGTTCAGTAAGAGCTCTTAATAATTCTATGCAATGGTCACGTAATAAATCCGCAGAACTCCAAAAAATGAGAACAGAAGCTTTGGAAAAAGCAAAAACAGACTACCAGAATAAAAACTAACCTTACCAATACTATATGAACGAAATATCTAAAGAACAAAAACGAAGACTACTTGTCACTATATTAGCGGGTCATGGTATAAAACATATGTTTAACGCCGCTTTTTTCTTCCTACTTCCTGGTATAAAAGAAAGTTTATTATTAACTAACAGCCAAGTAGGTTTAATGTCCTCAACCAGGCAATTTGCTGGAGGTATTGCAAACATACCTGCAGGGTATATAGGTGATAAATATCCGCAAAAAGTTGCATTAATTCTTTCTATGACAATCATTGTATTAGGTATATTTGCTTTTTTCTTAGGAATATCTAAATCTTTTTATGTTGCTTTAATATTTTCTGGGCTTTTTAGTATAGTCATATCCTTTTATCATCCAGCGGCTATTGCTTCTCTTTCAAGAAACTTTTCAGATAGACGCGGTTTTGCTGTTGCTCTACATGGAACTGGTGGAAGTATCGGCGAAACAACAGCTCCTATATTGGTTGGAGCAATAATAAAATACACACCGTTAATTTGGAGCAGTGTATTACAAATAAGCCTACTACCTGCTGTAATTTTTGGAATATTCATGTATTTACTTTTAAAAAATATACCTCAACAAGTCACATCTGAAAACCTAACATTTGCAAAATTTGTCTCTGGAGTTGGAGGCTTATTTAAAAATAAGAAATTACTCATTGTGTTATTAATTGCTGCAGGATTTGCTGGTGGCCAAGGAACAGTTCTAACCTTTTTACCGATATATATGGATGAAAATTTAGGCTTTTCCCCATTACGAATGGGTATTTATCTTGCTCTGGCAAATGTTGGAGGTATGATAGCGCAACCTATGATGGGTTATTTATCAGATAAATACAACAGAAAACTAATTTTAGCACCTTCTCTAACAATATTGGGTATTAGTTATATATGTCTTCTTACACCAAATATTATTCTTTTCACCATCGTAATAATTATTATGGGTATTTTCTTATTCCCAATGATGGCAATATTAATTGTATCTGCTACAGACTTAGTTGAATCAAACATTCAAGGCACAACTGTCGCATTAGTATTTGCTGCTGTAACAATATTTTCTAGTTTTATTCCATCACTAGCAGGAGTGCTAGCTGATACAGATATAAAATATGCTTTTATTTTAGCATCTGGTGTAGGTGTATTTGGGGGTTTACTTGCTTTTATAGGCAATTGGACTGTTCCAAAAGGCTTGAATTAATAAAGCTTCCCTAATAGAGTTTCCCCAGCTCGTTCTTGCAATTCTGTGATTGAAAATGGTGTCTGTATACGTGGCAAGACTTCAGTACCTAACAATTTTATTTGATTATTCCATTCATCTGCACCTGCTACAGGACGCATAACAAATTTTGAAACCCCCACATTAATATAACTATTAATCATTTGTAACACATCATTAGAAGTACCTGCAGCACAATAATTATCCGGGCTTATATCATTTCTACGAGATACAAAATATTTAGAAAAATTCTGTTCTGCAATTTGTTTGTCAGTATTAATATGAAATGGAATGAAAGTTCCATAATGATCGTCAGGAATTTCATTTCCAGCTTCACTCATTCTTGATTTTATGTATTGTATACCTGAGGAACATTCTTGAGGTGTTGTAGCAGATGGCAACCATCCATCTCCCTTTCTAGCAACTCTATCCAAAGCAGCCCAACTTCTTCCACCAATCCATATTGGTGGAAATGGAGATTGTATAGGTTTAGGAAGTAAACTGACATCTTTAAAATTGAAAAACTCTCCATTAAATTCACATTTTTCACCAGACCACAAAGTCCTCATGACATCTATAGATTCATCGGTAATTCGACCACGATGTTTTTTAACAACTCCTGCCAAGTCAAATTCTTTTTGTTGATCTTGACCAAGTCCAACCACTACTAATAATCTTCCGTTTGAAAGAAAATCTAATGTTGCTAATTGTTTTGCCAAAATCGATGGTTGTCTTAAAGGAAGGATTAATGCACTTGTACCAAATTTCATTTTTTTAGTTACACCGCACAAAGCTGCAATCGAAATAACAGGATCCAAGGTATTTTCTTGACCACTTAATCGATCACTAAACCAAAGTGAATCTATACCTACTTCTTCACACAAATTAACAAATTCAAAAAATTCTGACGAATGATATGTAGGAAAAGGCCAGCCACCAACTCCTATTCCAATTCTAATTTTATTATCCATTATTCCTCTACAGCAAAAATTATAAACTAAACGAAGATTGTGCTAAATCAGCAACATATTTTCCTATAGAAAGTGAAGATGTAGCTGCTGGGGATGGGGCATTCTGTACATGTATACCCCGAGCAGTTTGTATAATACTAAAATCATCTAAAAGAAATCCAGTAGAATCTACTGCCTGAGCCCTTACTCCAGCTTCAGTGGAGACTAAATTTTCCTCACGAATTTCTGGAACAAGCTTTTGGAGAGATCGAGTAAATGATTTTTTACTCAGAGACCTGTACATTTCCGACATTCCAGTTTTCCAATATTTTGCTGCCATAATCCAAAACCCACTAAAGGATAATGTCCCGAGAAATTCTTTTGGATTAACAGTGCTGAATTTATAGCCTTCTTTAGCAAATGCCAAAACAGCATTAGGTCCTGCTTCAACTCCACCATTGATTAATCTGGTGTAATGGACACCCAAAAAAGGAAATTTGGGATCTGGAACCGGATAAATTAAACCATTTACCAAATGATGAGAATCTTCGGTTAATTCAAAATACTCTCCACGAAATGGAATAATTTTAATATTTGATTTTTCACCTATCATATTCACAATCTTATCTGCATATAATCCAGCACAATTAATTAAATATTTAGCTTTATATTCGCCAGATTTCGTTGTTAATACATACCCATTTTGATCTTCATTTATTTTTACAACTTCTGAATTAGTAAAAAGGTCTCCTCCTGCTTCCTGATATTCAGTAGCATAAGCTTGTGAAACTTGAATGTAATCAACTATACCAGTATTAGGAGAATGAATTGCTTGTACACCTGATGCATGAGGCTCAATTTCTTTTAAACGTTCAGGTCCAATCATTGTTAAACC
>CEOQ01109843.1_pt1 | contig 42295 bp, 44 predicted proteins | sample 361351 | NCBI WGS metagenome assembly CEOQ01 (sample SAMEA2619907, study PRJEB7988) | marine metagenome | biome: marine biome (ENVO:00000447); feature: deep chlorophyll maximum layer (ENVO:xxxxxxxx); material: "saline water (ENVO:00002010), including plankton (ENVO:xxxxxxxx)" | depth 60 m | reverse complement strand
CCGTACTTCGTAAGATATGAGACTCTTGTCGCCAAGCACTTAAAACACTTCACACAGAGGTCAAAACGGGTTTTCTCGCCAGAGCGAACGAAACAGCACTAATGACAAATACAGGGGCAAAGGTTAGCAAAACTATATCGTAGCTAGCTGTATAGTCACGAACAAAACCCGCAAATAGCGGAGCTATGAACATGCCGAAATTATGGAAAACGCTCATGACTCCCATCAGTGTCGCAAATCTAGACCGTCCAAAGTAATCACCAACCATAAGCCAGTTGACGGACGTTATACCTTCCACGATGGCTAGCCCAATCATAAATATAACGACACCCAAGTGCGATGGCAGGGCCCATAAAGCAAATATTCCTATCGCCCCTATATTCATCCCCCAAAACAGGAGCTTCTGTGAGGAAAATTTACCACCAGCTACTCCTAACACAAATCTTAGTGGGATTGCCATTAGGAACATAAAAGCAACATATGCCGAGGCAGTCCGCTCATCCAAACCTTTTAGCTCAAGGATCGGAAATATATGCACAATGATGGCGTTTGTCGCTGAGACACGAGTAATAACACCTAAAAGTATTAGCCAAAAACTGCTAGTCTGCAGAGCTTGTTTCACCGTAAAATTCTGCTCTGTATAGATATCAGTATGCGTTGAAACTTCAGAGTTTTCGTCATAGAGGTCTTGTAATGGAAGATCACCATCCGGACGAAGTCCCATATCTTCAGGCCTACTACGTATAACTAACGAAACCGGGATCGTCAGTAGCGTGATGAAAAGACCTGTCAGGAATATAGTATTACGCCAGCCAATTTGCGATATTCCGAAATCGAGGAGAAGAACCACGAAGGCTCCGCCCGCCGCAAACGAGGTCATCAAGGTAGAAAGAGCAAGTGCTTTACGACGAATAAACCACTGATTAACAGCTGCCATCAGTGTTTGGCCCAGAGCAGCTGTTTTACCAACCGAGACCACACCAGCAAACAAAAATACAAGCGCCCAATAACTGGTCGCCTGTGACAGAAGCATCAACCCTACTCCGGCAAGTAATCCTCCGAAAAATATCATAGGCCTAGCGCCATATCGATCAACTAACCAACCGACAACTGGCCCACCTACTCCACCTTCGGCCCTAGCCAAACTAAAAACTAGAGACATCCGGAAATAACTGATACCGAGATCAGTTCTTATAGGCTCAAAAAATCGCGGGAATCCATTTGATATGGAACCATTACCAAACATCCCAAGAATTGAAGATACTACAACAATCCACCAACCATAAAAAATACGATTTGATGGACCTAATTCGTTGCCCCGTCTTCGATCACTCATTACTGTTTCCATCATATTTTAGACCGCGACTTGCGTCAATTATGAAGCACGTATTATGCACATTTTTGCGCAATGTAGAGATGTACGAAATTCGTAGTTTTAAACACGAAAAATTGAGTATTGACATGCAGTTTTTAGTGAAACATAATGGCTCACTCCCAAAGATTCAATTGACAATTTGGAGCCATTCCGGCCACAGGGGCCTTCACTTAAGCAGGGTGCTGGTCAAGTGCCTAACAGGGTGTGAAGTAGTTTGGTGGTGGGGCACAGGCCTAACCCTTGCCCCGGCCAGGATTTAGTCCTGACCGGGGTCAACGGGCCGGATCGATACATTGGTAATAATTTCGCTCACAGAATCCACTAAAGACAGTATGTTTGTATCAATTTTACGAACTCCTGCGATATCTCCCATCCTTACAAATTGATTCGGAAAATTCAACGAAGTCTCGATCATTGATAAGACCTTCTCTGATAAGATTGTTAAGTCTATCTGGTCGCCGTTCCCTGATGGTAGGTCTATTTGATAACAGCCAGATAGGTTAGACCAGTCCATTACAAGAAACATCGGCAGACTAAATGATTCACTATGAAAAGTTCGAAGTAATGCTTTAGCGGTCGCACTAAATCCATGTTGCCCAAAAATAACTAGGTTGGCGAATTTAGCACCCATGCCTTCAAAAGCTGTCCGGTATACGCGGAATATATCCTGTGCGGCGGTGTCAGTCTCTGTAACGATAAACACGGAGCAGTAGTTAAAAATGGCATGATCAATATCTACGAGTTCTTCATGCCATCGTCTTAACTTCTCAAAATCATGTCTATCATGATCGCTATTACTATTCATCATATATTGTACATTCTCACTATGAGTCTAAGTGATTTATTATACGAATAGTAACCGATTCACGAATAGTTAAACGTAAAAGCAAAACTACCTAATTTGTGCTGAAAACTCTGAGACACTGGACTGTTTTATCCTTGACATAGCAGTCCATGGAACGTAAGATTTGAGGGTTGAGGTCATTTATGGATTACGCGATATTTAAAAGCGGTGGTAAGCAATACAGAGTATCCACCGGCGACACACTAGACATAGAAAAAATCACAGCAGAAGTTGGCTCTATCGCAGAATTTGGGGAAGTCTTAGCACTATCTAATAATGGAGAACTAAACATTGGGACTCCAACAGTAGAGGGAGCTAAAGTCCTAGCTGAAGTAAAAGAGCAAAGAAGAGACCGCAAAATCATCGTCTTTAAGTACAAGTCAAAAACGAGATACAGAAGAAAGCTGGGGCACAGGCAAAGTTACACACGGGTCACTGTGCAAGATATACAGGCAGGAGACTAAACATGGCACATAAAAAAGCCGGCGGCAGTACTAACAATGGTCGTGATAGTAACGCTAAACGCCTCGGCGTGAAACGATACGGTGGTCAATTAGTCAGTGCGGGGTCAATACTAGTGAGACAACGAGGAACCCGTATATTGCCTGGAACTAACGTAGGTCTAGGAAGAGACTACACTTTGTACTCTACTATTGATGGGCACGTAACATACGAATGGGCTGCTAAAGGGAAGAAGCGTGTAAGTGTTTATCCTGAAAATCCAGTACAGGTCTAACCATAAAAAGGCAAGATTATGAAGCCAGATATACATCCAGAATTCCATACTGCTACCGTCAACTGCTCTTGTGGGAACACTTTCGAGACAGGTGCTACTCAGACTGAACTAAGGGTAGAGATATGCAGCAAATGTCATCCTTTTTACACGGGAGAACAGCGTATCGTCGATACACAAGGCCGAGTTGAAAGAATGAGACGACGTTATAACCTACAGTAGAGGAAATTCGCATAAAGAGAAAATAAAGTCGAGGAAAAATCCTCGACTTTATTTTTAGATACTCGGATATAAATGAGTGTTGGTAAACAATACTGGAAAGTGACTGAACTAGGTAAATCATGCCAGAAAACATAGGTTTCACATACGGCGGGCAAGCAGTTATAGAAGGAGTAATGATCCGTGGGAAGAATAATTTCAGTGTTGCAGTTAGAGCACCTAATAACACTATACCGACAAGGTCACAAGCATTACCTAAACTGTTTACAGGACCGGCGCGAAAAGTACCAATACTCCGAGGAATGATAATACTATTAGAAGCTCTAGTGATAGGAGTCACAGCGCTCAATATTTCAGCTCAGCTCGCTGTAGAAAATGATATAAACTCATCGGAAGACGAGATGCCTACCTGGTTATTAGCTACAACGGTAGCGTTCTCATTATGCTTCGGAATAGGTTTGTTTTTCGTACTACCATTGCTCATAGTACATCTTATAGATCCATGGATATCATCGAGTTTAGCCAGCAATATTATTGAAGGAATAATACGACTATTAATATTATTAGCATACATATCGGCCATTGGCTTAATTAAAGATATAAAAAGAGTGTTCGCATATCACGGAGCTGAACACATGGCTGTACACGCACATGAAGCTTCACTACCATTAAACGTAGTTAATGTCCGCAAATTTGGCACACCTCATCCTAGATGTGGAACCGCCTTCCTACTGACTGTAGTACTAGTATCAATAATAGTATTCGCATTTCTCGGAAGGCCCGATTTGGAATGGAGAATTCTATCGCGCTTATTATTGATACCGGTAGTCGCAGGAATAAGCTATGAACTAATCAGATTTAGTGGCACTCATCAATCGTGGGGAATATCGAAGATAATTTCCGGACCCGGTTTGCTATTACAACGATTAACAACACGTCAGCCCGATGATCAGCAAATCGAGGTGGCCATAGCAGCATTACACACAGCTATGAAAGCCGACGAAACTGAACCAGATGAGAGGTGACCAGATGGACAATCGACACATATGTGAATCGTGTGAACAGGAATTCTTTCATTGGAACCCAAATATATACGAATACTCTGGGTCAGCACAGCAGACCGATATGCGAGCAGTAGCAGCCGAAAACCTACGAAAATACAATGAGACCATGGAAAAAATATCTAGCCAGTTGGATGACTTACTAGACGCAGTTCGCCAATCACAAGCAAGCAGTCAAGATATTATCAACCAACTATCGGATATAGGCAGAAATTTAATACCCAAGCATGGTTTATGTATAGACAAAGCCTGCGCGATGTGCCGAGTACACGAAGAGGCGATAAAAGAACATGTGCTAGTGTATGTTGATTGGAGAGTACCAGGGACCGTACAAAAACTGCAACAAGCTCGTCATAGAAACTAACTTTTGCCTACATTGCAAACCTGATGATGCGATACATATGCTTGTAAACTTTGAAACCACCAATTAGCGTCTTACGCCAATTGCGATCTTTTGTAGGTCGAACATGATCAAATAGATCAGTTTCAGTATACTTAAAGTTAGCATTGCCTTCAAAAGCAGATGCCAATTTACTGGACTCGCTGACTGGTATAAGCAGATCAGCTACGTCATGTATAATCAAAACTTCAGCTTTAATATTATGAACGTGATTTCTAGGAGAAATACTGTCTAAGTCCATAAGAACCTCTTGAGGTAACTCAGCCATTAATTTACGAGCCGCCTCTAAATCTTCCCCATCAATTAACCCTTTAACTTTTAAAGCTTGTGGCGATAATTTAGCAAGCTCACTATACTCAGCAGTGATTCGACCACTATATAACCCTTTTAAAAGTTCTTTGTCGACATCACTAGTCAACGACCCGATAACCTCATTTGAAAACACCCTTAGTGTCAAGGGATCTACTTGCCAATCAATTTGGGTATTGCTATCAATAATTGACCGAGTTGCTATTTGCAAAAATAAGTCATGCGCGTCGAAATAACCGCCGAAAGAATTAACGAACGCTATGTTATCTCGTATTCTACTATCGCTGGCAGCAATCAGAGCGAAAGATCCTCCAACTGAGAAACCACCTATACCTGTTTTTGAATCCACTACCTTAGGTTGAGCAATCAAATGTTGAAAAGCCCAGACCAGATTTTCTATCTCACTAGGATCTAGCTCATTCTGCTCTCCCATAGATTGAGACCAATGAAACATCACAATAAAACCTGATCGCGCTAGCGCTTGCCCTAGACGGATCACGTCCGGATCGTCTCTGCCCGCGGCGTTAGCCCCTAAAAACAATAAAATCCCAGGCCGACTCTCTCCGTCGGATAAAGAATAGACATCTGAAACCAGTTCCGTGTGGGGACCAGGGTATATCACCTTTTGTCTGATTGGTGTATCAATAAACCAAGTTTGTGGTTTAATCGGAAGGTCCAAGATTTGAGACACAAATAAGCTGGTGTGGATCACAGCTCTGCCCTGAGGACTTATCACTGTACCAACAATAACAATTAGAATTAAGAACACTATAAAGAAGGTTATAGTAGTCGTCATAGATAAACGTTCAACCCAAGAAATGCTCACTTTTAATATAGTGGAAATTCCGCTCAATTAAACACGCACCTTATATATCATCACTACTGATAATACTCTTACCAATGCCATACAAATAAACACGATATTCCAGGGACTACCTGTCATGTCCAGGATAATACTAAAAAGTAATGCTTGAAGGCCAGCGTAGGCGTAACCATGAGCATCTAACAATCCGGAAGAAGTTGCAGCCATATCTCTGCCGGCTATATCGACAGCAAGAGTAGACATAGGTGACAATCCAATACTGAGGCCGCCAAGTAACAGAAGTAGTGCTCCAATATATGATGAATATGGCGGTACAATAGCCACTAGAAACAAAACTCCAGCACTTATGACACAAGACGTGATTACCATCGGTCGTCTATTGCTATTCAGCAATCTATCGGAAATTAAACCGGAGATCAGGGGTGCTATTAAATATCCCATTGGAAGAATAGCAGTTAGTAATACTGTAGATTCAATGGAATGTTTACCGACCTCGAAATAATAGAGCGGAATCCAGGTAGTGAGCCCGTATTTCACTACATTCTCAAGTCCCTTAACATGACTTGCCAAATGAAATTTAGGGTCTTTGAGCAATAGCTTGTAGGGCCCTAATTTAGTGGATCGAACAGGCACCGATATTTCCGGTGTAGAAGATACAGGATCTTCCTCAATATATTCATCCATGTCTACATGCGCAGGGCGATCCCTAACTAAAAAGTATAGAACAACACCAAGTATCAAAACTATTATCGGAGGATATCTAAAAGCTGCCCTCCAACCAAATTCAATCCCTACATATCCAACTACCCACCACATTAATAGCATCGAACCACCCGATGCAGTACCAACAATACCAAGGGCTAATCCACGGTCTTTTCGAGGCCACCATTGAGCAATCATGCTAATTCCTGGAGCCCAACAAGCTGCATTGCAAAACCCCGCAATACCATAAGGAACAGCTATAGTCCAAATTGAAGTTCCAAGGCTAGCTATAAGGTTGAATACGGTAGTAGTTATAGCTCCAAAAACAATCCACACGCGAAAGCCATAATACTCTGATGCTCGGCCGTGTAATATATCGCCTAGGCCAAATCCCCAAAGCAAACAGACATTCACCAGTCCTATCTGAATATAGGTAAAATCTAGATCGTCTTTGACAAGCGGTGAGATCGGCCAAAAATTAAATCTGCCAAAATAGGCGAACAGATAGAAGAATGCAAAGACCAATAGGACGCGCCATTTCCAATAATGATACCTTGGAGGCATATCTGAATATTTGACAGCATTAGCACGAGTTTTCAATTTATTTACTCATGCGATTAAGACATCATAACCTGATATATATTACGTATCGCAGTGAACGACATGAATGTATAACAAAAACCTGCTCTAAATTATCGTGTTTTAGAGATAAGAACTTCCCTTGCGTCCGCTAAAAGATCTTCATCTGATCTGCTCAAATCTATAGGATCTCCATGGGGTTGCGGAACAGGCAATCCAGTTCTGTAATATAATTCCACCCTATTCCCTTCTGGATCAAAAAAGTACATCCCAAAAGCGTTTCCATGACTTACTATTCTGTCTATCTTGAGATTTTCTTGTTCAATAAGTCTCTTATAGTCTCTAAGGTCCTGTATAGCAGGAACTTTAAAAGACATTTGCTGCACCAACTGAGTATCGTCTTCGGACAATCTACCTTCAACTAATACAAACTCATGGTGCTCTGCTACTGGGTCAGAACTGAGGAAGCACATACCCAAACCGTTTCTATACGCTCCTTCCAGATCTTCATCAGAAACCTGTAGTCCTATCACCCTAGTATAGAAATCACGCATCTTAGCCATGTCATTCACATGGATTCCAACGTGTCCAAGGCCTGTTGTCTGTGGCATGGTAAACACCTCCAGATATTCTCTTTGACAATAATGCTGACGATTATACCACTAAGACTTTCTCTCGCTAAATATCAGGCAAGGAACCGGCTCGTTCGATCCGATTACATATTTCTTTCAACACATGAGCATTATCTACAGGAGATATCATACAAATGTGCGGTTCAAGTATCGATTGCCTGCCTATGCGCAAAAAATTATATACATTGATATCTGCATCTGAATAATCTGCAGGATTCTCTGTTTCCATCCGCAAACGCAGCCTTTCTGTGACAATATCGATATCCGAGGATACAGCCACAATTGTAAACTGACATCCCACTTCATCCGCTATTTTGTATAATGGCCTTCTGAATTCCTCATTCAAGTTAGTAGCGTCAAACACAACTTTATAAGATTGTACAAGTAAACTCTTGATAATCGAATGACAGACGGAGAAAACTCTAGCGTGCTCGTTTCGTGTGTATTTGGGATATACGAACAAAGCTTTTCGTACACGATCACTACTCACTACAACACAGGGGACCACATCGCTAAGCTGTTTAGCAAAATAAGACTTACCGGTCCCTGGCAGGCCCGACAGAATGATCAAATAAGCACCATTAGGTGAATCCCCGATATCTACGGCTGAAAAACCAATCTTAATATCTTGATCACTATCTGAATTTCCCATTTATCAAGAATCCATATCAGAATGCGACCATTAACAGAACCGCTCCAACATTCTACGACAAGGCAACTACTAAAACTTCGTGAATAATTTGGAGCACTATTATTACGACCAATGGGCTAAAATCCAACATTCCCACGGTGGGTATAATCTTGCGTACAGGGCCTAGTATAGGTTCTGTAATCTGCGCCAATATATCGTATATATTAATTAAAATTGGATTAGGACGACCACCCATCATGGGAATGATAAATGACAATATAATGCGTCCCAATATGGCCAAATAAAACATAGTGAATACAAAATGAATGAGTTGAATTAGGCCCATTAGAATTTACTTTTCTCCCAGCCTTATAGACTTCAAATACGCACTATTCACCGCTTCCACTAACGCAGCAGGTACAGAATATTTTTCCAGTACCTGAACACCTTCGGCGGTAGTACCTCCAGGAGACACGACCATATCCTTGAGCTCTCCTGGATGCCTGCCCGTCTCCATCACCAATTTCGCGCTTCCGTACACAGTTTGCAAGGCTAGTTTCCTAGCCATATCTCTAGGCAATCCCACATAAACGCCAGCGTCAATCAAAGCTTCTATAATCAGAAATACATAAGCTGGACCACTAGCACTAAGTCCAGTGGACATATCAAGATATTTTTCTTCATAAACATAAATTTCTTCGCCAATAGTAGACAAGATCGTCTTGGTCAATTCTATATGAGAAGCATCCACGTCATCTGAAGCCGTCCATACACTCATTCCGCTGCCAATCTGAGCAGGAGTATTGGGCATGATTCTTATTATTTTGCTATGACCCGTAGACTCCATCAACGTATTGATCGTAGCACCTGCGATAATAGAAACTACAGTCTGATGATTAGAAATCCTGTTTTGTATCACCTGAGATACAGATGATACATCTTGAGGCTTAATAGACAGAACTATCAGTTCCGATTCGTTGATAGCTTCAATATTATTATCAATGGCATTGATGCCATACGTGCTGGATAAATACTCTCGCCGGGATTTGACAACTTCGCCAACCCATATCTCTTTGGGCACAGCAATCTGGGCTTCCAGTATGCCCCCTATTATAGCTTCGGCCATCGTGCCGCCGCCTATGAAAGAAAGTCTCATGTTAACAGCCTACTTTTCGTTTAGAAGATTATAGCATTACACTACACAGCTTTAAAAAGTAATTAAAATAATAAAATGAATAGACGATCAAATATTGGCACAGAATCAGTACACATTATAGGCTAATCCAATGTACTAGTATGCATTTTTACTACGAACTGTTGTATGGAGAGGTCAAAAATCGGATAGCCCATTACCAAGCGATAAACCAACAGCCAATCTTATCGCCTCCAACATGCTGGTATGATCAGCAACTCCCTTTCCGGCTATATCAAAGGCTGTGCCATGATCTACGGATGTTCTAACAAAGGGCAATCCTAGATTAGCAGTGATGCTTTCCTCAAAACCATACACTTTTACCGGTATATGGCCTTGGTCATGGTACATGCACAAAACGGTGTCATATTGACCATTAATCGCCTGATGGAAAACAATATCAGCGGGAACCGGACCAGTCGCATTGATCCCTTTGCTACGTGCTTGTTCTACTGCAGGGGCAATCTCTTCTGCCTCTTCGTTACCGAGGAGTCCTCCGTCACTACCATGAGGATTCAACGCAGCAACAGCTATCCTAGGATCTAGGAAACCCCATTTCTTGAAGCTCTGATCCGTTAAGTCTAGAAACTCTAATATCCTATCTTTTTTAACGTAATCGCATGCTAGCTTCAAGGACCTATGTGTAGTCAAGTGCACAACCCTCAAGTTTTTTGCAAGGAGCATAGTAGCGACAGTTTTAGATCCAGATAATTCCTGTAGAAGCTCCATATGGCCAATAGATTGATATCCAGCCAAACTTGCTGCTTCTTTATTCAGTGGTGCAGTGGCTATGCCATCAATAAGGCCAGATAAAGCCATCTCTCCAGCTTTAGTAACCCATTCCATTGCAGCTTTCCCACAGGGGATACTTATTTGGCCTATAGTAATATCCTCTGGATTTAAATTATGTATGTCTACAACGTCTATAGATGAACTGTCGGACCCAGCTATAGTTAAGTCAGTTGGCTCCACAATTGTCATTGAACTCTGAGAGCTACGAACTGCCGCTTCCATAGCAATAACATTACCTATTACGATAGGACGACAAGTGGAATAAACGTTACGGTCAGATAAAGCCTTTACAACTACTTCTGGCCCGATTCCACAAGGGTCTCCCATTGTTATGGCTATAGCAGGCTTATCAACCATATGTATACCTAACAAGGACTCTAACCGATGCTATGTGCATAGATCCAGACCTAAGCATAGTTAATCACATTTGCTCCATGCACAAAATCCGTCTACGCATTTTACACAACCTTCCTGGAACATTACTGGACCATTACAGTCAGGGCATCTCCTGCCACCTTCGTAAACCACACTAATCGCATCGTCGGTTTCTGTTGTGAAACCTAGCTGCGTCGCAACAGGCTCCGCAGTAGGCAACCTATTAGAACCATGTCCATTTTGTCCCAAATGCCTTTCCACAGCGAGCGCCACTGCGTCAGGAGCTGAACGAACTAAAGTCCCTTCATCCCAAGCAGGACAACAAGTAATTCCTCTCAGATGACTAACTATCTCCTGGGGATCTACGCCAGACCTCAGAGCTAGCGTCACGAGACGAGATATTGCTTCTAATTGCGCAGAATCACACCCTCCCGCCTTACCTAAAGTGCTAAACACTTCGAACGGCAACTGCTCTTCATCGAAATTAATAGTAATGTACATATTGCCGTGGCCGGTACGAACACGCTCAGTAACGCCTCTTATTTCCCTAGGTCTCTCCCTTGGTACTCTATAGTACGGTATTTCTGATATATCTACGTTCTCTTTAGCATCAGCAGAATGCTTAGAAGTATCACCTGTGCTCAATACTTGCTCAGATTTGCTACCATCTCTATATACAGTTATACCCTTACAATTGGTTTCATACGCTAGCATATACGCTTGGCGAACATCGTCTATGGTCGCATCATGCGGAAAATTAATTGTCTTTGAGACAGAATTATCTGTATGTTTTTGGAATGCCGCCTGCATCCGAACATGCCATTCTGGATTTATATCATGAGAGACTCTAAATAATTCTTTAACCCACTCAGGGACTTCTAGATGTTCCAGACTACCCGATTCTGCTAACTGTTGCATCAGGATATCAGAATAAAACCCTTCGGCTTTGGCTATCGCTTCAAAATACGGATTACCTTCTACTAGTTTAGTCCTATCCATCACGTTGCGGACGTATGACAAAGCGAATAAAGGCTCAATTCCGCTGGAAGCTCCAGCAATTATGCTGATTGTTCCTGTAGGCGCTATAGTTACCGGTGCAGAGTTCCTCATCTTCTGACTACTTGAACTATTATTGTACGCACTACCCTCCCATGAAGGGAATGTCCCTCTTGAATCTACTAGATGTCCTGAAGCTTTATAGCTCTCTTCTTGTATATACTTCATGACTTGTTCGGCCAGGTCTAATGCCTCTTGAGAATCGTATCTTATTCCCAGTTCAACCAACAAATCTGACCACCCCATGACTCCGACTCCAATACGCCTCGTAGTTCGACTCATATCCGCTATCTCAGCGATTGGATATTGGTTCATGTCTATAACATTATCTAGCAGATGTACCGCTGTGTGAGTTACCCTTGCGAGCCTATCCCAATCCATAACCACGTCATCATCAGTAAACGTGACCATACGGGCCAGATTAATCGACCCTAGGTTGCAAGACTCGTAGGGAAGCAATGGTTGTTCTCCACAAGGATTCGTTGATTCTATCTCCCCGAGTTGAGGATTGGGGTTATCTCGATTAATACGATCTAGAAAAACAATACCTGGATCGCCAGTTTTCCATGCTAACTGAACCATTTGTTCAAACACTTCACGAGCATTGAGCTGACCCGCAATCTCCCCTCCTCGCGGGTTTATTAGATCAAACATCTCATTATTCTTAACTTTCTCCATAAAATCTTCGGTTACAGCCACAGAGATATTAAAATTAGTTAATTTGGTACCATCCTCTTTCGCCGTAATAAACTTCAATATATCTGGATGGGTCACCTTCAATATCCCCATATTTGCTCCACGACGTGTCCCGCCTTGTTTCACAACGTCCGTGGCAGCATCGAAAGCATTTATAAAACTCACAGGACCTGACGCAACTCCACCAGTAGACCCAACCACATCGCCCTCCGGCCTAAGCCGCGAGAACGCGAAGCCAGTACCTCCACCACTTTTATGAATTAAAGCCGTTTCCTTTACGCGAGAGAAAATAGAACTCAATGAATCGTCAACTGGTAACACAAAACAGGCAGACAACTGCTGCAATTCACGACCAGCATTCATCAACGTTGGTGAGTTTGGTAAAAATTCCAGACGTGTCATAACATCATAGAATTCATCTTCAGTAGCTCGTCTTTGGATCTCTGTGACACCGTAATTAAGATCGGCCTGCGACAGGTTAGACGCTACTCTACGAAACATCCCATCGGGGTCTTCAAGGATATTACCCTCTCTATCTTTTGACAGGTATCTCCTCTGTAAAACCACCTTGGAATTTTCCGTCAGCTCATTAGATCTCTCATTGACTTGATCAGCAATCCCAGATTCTTTGAGAGCATTTCTAATTTTATTTCTAATTTCCTCTGTAGAGAACTCTAACTCTTTTCTAGTAATTGTCACTTCAACAACCCCCCTCAACTAATTCAATCACTCTGTATTAACTGTTAGGTATACTAACTTCGGTCTATCACTCCATCTGTAGAAAGCTGTTTGACTCGAGTCGACAGCATGACATCCAACAAAACATTGCCATGGAAATACATCTCAGGCACGAGTCGAGTTCCACCGAACATCTTCGCTATTAATTCTTTAACTGCATTACCTACTATATAACTCCAGGACCTGCACAATCCGAGTATATGGTTTGCAATGACTTCTGAATTAACTACCTTGTATACAAATTGCGCGTAACCTTGTTCAACTCGATTGATAACACCTTGCCTGAACTCTATACCATTCATGTTCAAAACTTCTACTATCAAATCCGCCAAGTCTTTGATTGCGCCATAAGCTATCGCATGGCTTGATCTGAGCTCGAGTATCATACCTTGATTATCGACAGAACACCCGGTCACATTAAAATAATCACTCAGAAAATTGACTATAGTGCCCTCTAACCCAATGGGTAGAGGTTCGCAGTGTACTTGCACAATGTATTTTATTTGTCTTTCCAAAATAACCCCTTGCTTGTATCCTGCAGCTTTGATGGGTTTACGACTTAGTTATTCGTCAATAACTGGTCACATGTAACACTTGATATATCATTCAAGTTTTACCATGTTTCACGATTATTTTCCTTAAGCCGTTGTCATTAGACTTGTTTGCATGGATACATTTCTAATTCTTTACTCTTCGTCGGTTTCTGGGATAGCTAGCCAACATGTCACTAAACTAGCTCTAACTTCTTTTTCAAATTCATCCTGGAGTTCAGCGAAAGGATTGATAGGCAACTCTTGATATTCCAAATCCACTTGATATGGATACTCGGTTGGGACCAAACTTTGCTTCATGATCTCTTCTAAATCATGTGCTCTATTATTGTGGCTTAACAGCCTTGCGAGAGCCGAGTATTGGACACTACTACTCATCAGTTTAATATCTCCTCAGAACTCTCTACTATCTTAAGCAGATAAGTTCACTTGTCCTTTTAACATGGGCGTTTTATTTCCATATTTAGTAGGCTTTCTAGAACCGGCATCTATATTCCGATGCGCGCTCTTACTGCCTAATCGCGGCAAGGAGAGCCGTGTTTCATCCTCCCGCAAATCCTTCACCGCCCTTTCAAAGCTCTCAATGTCTGTAAAGTCTCGATACACACTGGCATATCGGATGTAAGCAACCCGATCCAGCCTTCTTAGCCTTTCCATGACTATTTCCCCAATATTTTCAGAAGAAACCTCCCATTGGCCACTGCCATACAATTCTCCTTCTATCTCCTCAACCAGCTTCTCTATCGCCTTCGGAGATATCGGTCGCTTGGTACATGCTTTTCTTATGCCTTCTATCAACTTCTCTTTATTGAATTCTTCCCGACGATCGTCTTCCTTCAAAACTACCAAACCTGCCACCTGAATTCTTTCATAGGTGGTAAATCGTGCGTAACACGACTGGCATTCCCGTCTTCTGCGAGTTCCGCTTTCAGCTTCACGGGAATTCGTTACTTTTGATTCTGTAGAAGCACAATACGGGCACTTCAATTTGGCACCTTTTTTAAAACTTTCTCAAAATTTTCTTATAAATACTAAATATTGTATCAGCGTGCTTTCAACATACAACTTATAGTAGACGGGATTGTATTAGAGTCTATAACTGAAAGTCAATATAGATTTACTACGAGTTTTTATATTAAATGGCTCATAACAGACATATAACTTACAACAACAAGTATTAAGAGAGTATTACATTTGATAACGAACACATTAGTATGAAATGAAGAGACCACCCTCAAAATGAGGGTGGTCTATAAATGGTTCTCGGGACTTATTTGTTAGGATAGAAGATAAGAAATTATTGCGTAAAGCCTCCGAGAATATTCCTCTACTAGATAATAATTTAGCATACAAGACGGAGAAGAGCCTATCACCTTAGAACCCACATTGTGCAGGTTTTATCCACATCCACACTACCCCAGTGTCTCTAACTCCGTCTTGCAATCAGAATGACCTAGCCATTAAGCACGGTCTTTACCTGAAAAATCCCCGTCGACCTCCAGATTGTGGCCTGAGAAAACTGGGGACATCAAGTTCTTCTTCCGTCTGAGACGAAACATCTTGTAAAAGTCTTTGTAATTCCTCTTCTCTCATCTGCTGATTATCCTGAATGATAGGGAATGAGGCCGCAACCATTGTTATTTTGACCTCATCGTCTAGCCGAGGATCTCTACTCGTACCAAATATAATATTAGCTTCTGGATCCGCCATATCTTCGATTACTTTCGCCGCGTCTTGGACCTCACGAAGTGTCAAGTTCGAACCACCGGTTATAACGAATAAAATGCGCTTAGCACCATCCATAGCGATATCCAACAGAGGGCTCTTCGTAGCCATCTTAGCTGCGTCAGCTGCACGCGTTTCGCCTTTTCCTTTTCCAATAGCCATCCAAGCAGGACCTGCACCAGCCAATATGGTTTTGACATCCGCAAAGTCTACGTTAATTTCGCCTGGTACAGTTACAACTTCCGCTATCGCTTGAATACCTTGATGAAGAACTGAATCTGCCATCTTCAGGGCATCTTCCCAAGTGAAAGCCTGATCCTCTTTTGTGTTCATTTCCAAAAGGCGATCGTTTGGAATCGTAATCAATGTGTCCACATGATCCCTTAATCTAGCAATGCCCTCCTCGGCATTCTTACGGCGAGCAGCCGCCTCAAAGGAGAACGGTCGGCTTACTACTGCTATGGTTAAAGCTCCAGATTCTTTTGCAATTTGCGCGACCACAGGGGCGGCTCCAGTCCCAGTTCCACCACCCATTCCAACGGCCAAGAAAACCATGTCTGCCCCTTCAACCGCTTGCTGAATCTCGGCCCTGGATTCTTCCGCTGCCTGCCTACCCAACTCAGGTTGCGCGCCTGACCCAAGACCTCTCGTTAAGTTCTGACCGAGAGCAACTCTTTGAGCTACATCACATCGAAACAAATGCTGAGCATCGGTATTCATAGCGAAATACTCTACTACAGGTAATTTCTCTTTATACATGCGGCTTACCGCATTACTTCCGCCCCCCCCAATACCAAGTACTTTTATCATAGGCACGCCCCTGGCAATTTCAGGAACGAGATTAAGGTTATCACTTAGCTCATTGTTAGGTTCCCACGAAGCTGAATTTTCTAGTACCATAATAAATTTGACCCTCCACAAGATTTTGTATTCTTTAAAATTCTCTTGATGGTGTCTAGGCTAGTTGTAGACTATGTATCATCCCACCCAAGCACACACTCGTCACCATCGCATCAATAGTCAATTCGACATAACTACCTGTTAGCCACCTTATCCTTAACCCGACCTAATCGATTTAATAGTGACCTGTATCCGGCGTTATATCGATCACGCTCACGATAGGCGCGACTTTCACCTTGATGCTTAATACCCCAAATTAATGTACCGACAGCTGCCGATAAACCAGGTTTTTGTAGCTGAGTCGGTAGACCTGCTATGCCTGAAGGATTTGCTATTCTTACGGGGCCTCCGAGATTATCCTCAACAAGTTTTCGCAATCCTTGCAGTTCCGAAGTACCACCGGTAATAACTAGTCCTCCATTGGGCAATTGTCGAAGCCCTGATTGGCTTACTCTAAGCATGATGAGCTTCAATATTTCCAACGTCCTTTGATGAATAGGTTCACACAACCCTCGTCTTTTCACCACACGCTTTGGTTGACCTTGCACACTTGGTATAACCACCTCCTCATCAGCTTTTACCATTTCAGGAAACGCATGGCCCCATTTCACCTTAATTTCTTCCGCCATATAATAGGGAACCCTCAGCGCGACGGATAAATCACGCGTTAATTGGCTACCTCCTACAGGAACCACACTGGAATACCATGGACTCCCGTACTTATATATACAGATATCCGATGTACCTGCACCAATATCGACCAATACCGCTCCCATCTCTCGTTCGTCGCCAGTGAGCGTTGCTTCTGATGAAGCCAAACCTTGATAGACAAGACTATTAACTCCTACCTTGCAAGCTTCGATAGTCTTAACAGTATTCTTTATTATGGTAGCGTCGCCAGTTACGACATGAGATTCAACCTGAACATCATTCGCGTGCAATCCAAATGGATTCCTAACTCCGGAAAGTCCATCCACTTCATATCCAATAGGAATAACGTGAAGTATCTCTTTCGAAGCATCTATATCTGGCAACGATGCCTTCATTAATTCACTAAGGTGCTGAGCGGTTAGGCCGTCAACATATTCACTATTCCGAAGCGTATCTTTGGTGTTCATACACGTTATGTGATTACCACTAATACTGGCATAGACTGAAGATATTACCCCTCTACCAACATACCTTTGTGCTTCTCCGAGAGCAGATGCGACAGCCGACTTCACCTCTTCAATACTTTCCACTCTACCTTTTTGAACACCATAGCAAGGAGATATCCCTGTCCCAAGAATCTTAAGTTCTCCCTCGGAGCCCACTCTTGCTAATATGGAGCTGACCTTGTTAGTACCAACGTCCACCGCGGCGTAATATGTTTCTTTTGCCACTTATTTACCATCCTTCGAGCCTAACGCTCTAATTTCTCCATTTTGTCAATCGCCCCTGGTGGGCTGTCGAGTAACTATCTACCTACGCAATATTTTCAGCGATCCTTAACCGAGCACTTCTGCTCCGAGGATTCAAGGCTATCTCACTAGATGTGGGTTTTATGACCCGCCTATTTATTAGGCGCAGACGAGGTTTATGCTCGCAAAGACACTCCAACAATTCAGGAGAGCATATACAAGTTGACGATTCCTTAAATAAGGTTGATTTGACTACTCTATCCTCAAGGCTGTGATAACTTATTATTCCTAACCTGCCCAGGCGGCTTAATAGCGAAACAATATTCTGAAGCCCTATTTCTAAGTTATGGAGCTCATCATTGACCCGTATTCGAAGAGCCTGAAAAGTACGAGTAGCCGGATGAATACGAGATCGACTGTTTATCGTTCTAAGAATTGTTTCTGACAATTCTTTGGTAGTATAAAGAGGTCTATTCCGTACTATAGCTTTCGCTATCCTCCGTGAAGATCGTTCTTCCCCATATTGGTAGATTAGATTAGCTAGCTCGGTTTCTTCAAAGGTATTCACAATATCGGAAGCGGTTATACAGTCAGAGTCTCTGTCAAAGCGCATATCTAAATATTCATCTTTTTGGAAACTAAGACCGTATCCGTCTGTATCTATTTGTTTAGAAGAGAATCCAAGGTCTAGCAAAATCCCGTCAAAACTAGAAAAACCATTCTGAACAGCAATATCAGGTAGATCCTTGTAGTTTCCCTGTACCCCTATAAACCTATCTGAATAAACTGTTAATCTTGCATTAGCCTCGGCCACAGAACTACCATCACGGTCAATACCAAGGACTAATCCATCTGGCTCAGACGCTTCCAGTAAGGCTAAAGAATGACCTCCCTGTCCGAGCGTACAGTCGGCATAAACCCCGGCATTCTTTACATTTAAATGTTCAATAATCTCTGGAACTAATACTGGCAGATGAAATTTCATGCTACCCATAGATTCGCTCCAGACAGGTGTATTCCCTCTGGCATCGAAGAAACATTCAGACTCATTAATGTCATAAGCTACAGCCTGCATATCATTAGTTCCCAAGACGTTAATTCTCAATAATGACAGCCATGCCTGAAATACGAGAACATATCCCAACCACCTGATACCAGGCGATCTAGCCATTCAGTCACGGCAAATAATCTACAGACTAGCTCTACGAGCTTGAATCTAACAGGACCAAATCTGATTTTTCGTCAAACCTGGCAATAAAGAGGAGGACCATTAAGTCCAGTTATCCCGAACCCTTCCTCACATCACACATGCGACGTTATCAATCTTGTCAATACTACGTCAACGAGAAAACAATACAGGTTTTTACCAATTTTAGACTTTTTTTATAAAACTGCCATTGATACAAGGATTTAGCGTAATGTCAAAGAGGCTTACTTCAATACACACGTATGATCTATAAATTATTTACCCTTGCAATCTTCCACGCTAAAACCGTTTATGCTATACTTGCCGATGTCCTTTTACGCACATATAACGGTATACGATTCCATGTTCGGATACCGAAAACTTTAGTTTTCTGGAGAACATTTTTGAGGGTCACTAAAGAAGAAGCTAACTCGATAGAAGTCACACTGTCTGTGGAAATGGCACCTGAAGACGAGGATCCATTTATCGATCGTTCGTATAGAAGGTCTGTAGGCCGGCTCAATATACCCGGATTCAGAAAAGGTAAAGCTCCACGAACAATAGTGGAGAGCTATATAGGTAGGACTGCTCTCCTTAACGAAGCCCTAGACTACTTGATCCCAGAAACCCTTGATACAGTCCTACGAAACGAAGATATTCAGGCGTTTGCAGAACCTCAAATTGAGATAACCGAAATTGAACCCGTTACATTCAAAGCAGTAATACCATTAGAACCCACTGTTAACCTCGGAGAATACGAAGATATACGTATAGAAAAAGAAGCAGTAGAAATCACAGACGAACAAGTTAATGACGTATTAGAAAGACTAAGACATGACTCCGCTCCATGGGAACCAGTAGATCGACCGGTCCAATATGGTGACCTGTTGAATATAACAGTCACTGGCACAATAGATGGAGAAGAGGTCGTTAACGATGAGGGAATAGATTATATACCCCAAGAAGACAACGTACTCCCATTCCCTGGTTTTGCTACTAATTTAGAAGGCATGAACGACCAAGAAAATAAATCATTTACCATCACGATACCAGATGATTATCCTCGAGAGCAGTTCGCTGGGAAAGAATGTGCTTTTGATCTAACCATACTGTCGGTAAAAGAGAAACTATTACCCGAACTAGATGACGAGTTTTCTAAAGGTATCGGAGATGGGTATGATACGCTTGAAGAGCTTACATCCCACGTTAGGGGACGCCTATCGGATGAAGCAGAAGCGGAAGCGACGAGGGATTTGGAGTCAAAAGCTATTGAAGCGATTGTAGATCTAGCAGATATAGAGGCTTCAGAGCTTCTATACGAACGTGAAGTCGAGAATATGCAACAAGAACGGGAGCGCATGCTCCGAAACCAGAGTCTCGACATGGACACGTACCTCAGTTACATAGGAAAGACATCAGAAGAATTCCAAGAAGAGTTGCGCCCTACAGCTAGAGAGCGATTAACTAGATTTCTGGTATTGAGAAAACTAGCCGAGACGGAGTCTCTAGAAATATCCGAGGACGATATCCAGAAGGAAATCGACTCATTGATCGAGTCCGCAGGTGAAAATTCAGACCAAATGCGCCGGAATTTATCGTCTGACGCTGTTAGGAGCAATATAGCATCATCATTACTTAATCAAAAAATAATGGGCCGCATAGTCGATATAACTCAGGGGATTACTGCCCCAGAGAATACCGACGACTCAGCAGATAAAACGTCAGAGACAGACACAAAACCACAGAACGAAACTGAAGAAGCGAAATAAGGAGTATAGATAAAAATGTTGAACAACCCCTACGACTCATCACTGGTTGTTCCCAGTAACAGCATGGTAACGCCGCAAAACATAGTACCGATGGTAATCGAAACTAGCCCACGAGGAGAGAGAGCATTCGATATATATTCTCTTCTTCTCAAAGAGAGAATTGTATTTCTGGGCACTCAAATCGCAGATCCAATAGCCAATGTGATTATCGCACAACTTCTTTATCTTGAAAGAGAAGACCCTGATAAAGGGATAAGCGTTTACATTAACAGCCCTGGTGGAGTCATAAGCTCAGGACTAGCAATATACGACACAATGCAACTGGTAAACTGCGAAGTGTCCACTATATGCTTGGGCATGGCTGCCAGTATGGCCACTGTTCTACTATCTGGTGGAGCTAAAGGCAAGCGCTATTGCCTGCCTAATTCAACGATACACATGCATCAGGCCCTTGGGGGAGCCCAGGGACAAGCAACTGATATTGAAATCGCAGCAAGAGAAATACTACGTTTGCAGGATAAAATTCGCACCTTACTGTCAGGAAATACTGGCCAAGATTACGAAAAGATAGCCAGAGACACCGACCGAGACTACTACCTTACTTCCGAGCAAGCCGTGGAATATGGTCTTGTAGACGAAATTCTTAGCGGCCCAAGTGATAAAGAGTAAAATACACAACGCCATTAGAGAACCTCTGGATTAAGCGTGGCTAACGGCAGCAACGGCAGCAATCAAAGTAATGCTAAAAACTTACTATGCTCATTCTGCGGAAAAGGACATAGTAGAAATAGCCTCATAGTCTCCGGCCAGAGTTCGGCTACGATGTGTTACGACTGCGTGAAAGTTCTTGGACAACTCATACAATCCAAGAACTACCCGAACCACCCTGTAACAACCCCGGACCAAGATTTGGTGCCCAAATCCATATACAAAACTTTAGACCAATACGTAATTGGACAAAATAAAGCCAAAAAAGTCCTAAGTGTTGCAGTTTATAACCACTTCAAGAGGGTTTGGAACAGCTCCACCATATCCGACGTGGAGCTGCAAAAAACAAATATATTACTTATTGGTCCAACCGGCTGCGGTAAAACATTATTAGCAGAAACACTTGCAAAGACCTTGTCCGTACCCTTTGCAATCTGTGACGCTACCTCTTTGACCGAGTCAGGGTACGTCGGGGAAGACGTCGAGAACATATTACTTAGGTTGATTCAATCTGCCGACTGGGATATATCACGCGCGGAACACGGCATCATCTATATAGATGAACTAGATAAAATAGCACGTAAAGAAGGCATTAATAGGTCTATCACTAGGGATGTTTCTGGTGAAGGAGTACAACAAGAACTTCTCAAGATAATTGAGGGGTGCATCGCCAACGTGCCACCACAGGGCGGTCGAAAGCATCCTCATCAGGACTTTCTGCAGATCAATACCAATGACATACTATTTATATGCGGCGGAGCGTTCGAAGGCCTAGATGATATAGTCGCTAAGAGGGCAACAACGATAGACCAAATGGGTTTTTTAAGTAACACACAGAAAAAAGAAGATAACCGCGGAATCACCTCAACCCAGATAACCCCAGAAGACCTATTGGAATTTGGGTTTATACCAGAAATCGTAGGGCGATTACCAGTAGTAACCCAACTCGAATCTTTGGACAAAGAGTCTCTAATTCAAGTGTTAAAAGAACCCAAAAATGCAATCATCAAGCAATATCAACAACTATTCCACATTGATAATATCGAACTGGAATTTACGGACGACGCTTTGGAAGCAGCAGCAGAGATGGCATTAACACATAATACAGGCGCTCGGTCGCTACGATACATCATTGAAAATACGCTACTTGACGTAATGTACGAACTTCCTTCAATGAAATACATAACAAAATGCGTTGTGGACAGGGACTGCATCAACGGTACCGGTACCCCTACCTTAACGGACAACTCAGATGTCGAGTTTAAACTCCCATCAAGTGCTATCCAACAGTCAGCATGATAAACCTAAATTAGGCCATCTTTACTCATTGACAAGGCAATTTCTTTGTCTAAACATAATGGCAAACAATTAGAATAATTCTCTGACATTGAACCATCATTAAGATTAATACGCCCATCAGAAATCGCGTTCAAAGTCTCGTAGATTAGGTACGGTTCTTGAGCGTAACCTGATTGCCTTATGAGCTGAAAAAGCAGCAAGTTTTCCCCCGGATCGTTTCTTATGCAATCCACATCTCTACCGGATATTTCTGCCCAAGCTTGGTCAAATGGTGAGCCTATGATGCTATTGGTGCAATAAGAAAGGACTGGACCTCTGTCAACTTGAGGTGTTGCCAAGTGCGTCATGGCACCAGTTTTTTCAGATCCCTTATCTATAAGGTCCCATATGACCTGCTGCCAAGTACCTATTGGACCTTCAGGTAATGCCGGATGTAGGTTTATAAAAGGGAACTTAGTGCACATCCCTTCACTCAATATCAACATATATCCGGCAAGCACACATATATCTGGCATTTGACCAGATAAAAGTTGCAGCACTTCTTTATCATAATCATCTCTACGGGAGTTACGACCACCTTTATAATTCTGACGATAAATATCAGACGATAAGGCAAATAACGGAATCCCCAAGCGGTTAGTTAAATCAAGAAATTCGTCTGAACCCTCAAACTCCCCTTTGATCCGATTACTGAATACAAATTGAATGTTTGCATCTAGAAGTCCATCATCTATACGGGCCTGTATAAAACTTAATAACCCCCTCGAACCCTCACCTCTTCCACTTGAAAACCAACCGATATTTATCAAATCTTTCCCAGGCCTCACTAAAAGTCGATCTACTCAATTACTTAATGACAATGACTCACTATGTTGTATCAACTCGCGTCAAATTGATCTTTTATGTTTGCAATATCTATTTGTACTTTATTGAGAAGATCATTACAATGCTTTGTCAACACCATACCTTTTTTGTACAAGTCCACCGATCCCTGTAGCGTCAATCCGCCTTCTTCTAAAGATGCAACTACTTCACCCAGAAGCTTATATGCTTCTTCAAAACCCAAATCAGTGATAGTATTCTGTATTTCATCAAAAGACTTTTCGAGCATCATCTAACCACCTGAAGCATTTTCTATTTCGTGCATTAACAAATCCAGTATATACATACATGACTACTTCCCTGCAGATTGGACACGGGCAGAACCATCAGCAAAAATAAGTGAATATATTTCACCTTTCTGAATACTCATGGAAGAGTGGACAACGCTATCCTGTTGATTTTGAACCACTACAAATCCTCTATCTAGTGTTGCCTTAGGATTAAGAGTAGCGAGTTGTTTATCGACACTGTCTATCAGCACACTAAGCATGTTAATTATATGTTGAAAAGAATTATCGCTTTCCCTATTCAGATCATCTATTGCGCGCCTAAAGAATTCTAGATCCGGTAATCCGCGAATTAAATCTCTATTAATAATCTCAATGCCAGTTTGATAGCCTTCAAAATGCGATTCCATTATATTATTGATATGACTCCAGAGTTCTAACACATTCTTTTTCAAGTCAATAATATCTGGAACTATCATCTCTGCCGCCGCTGAAGGCGTTGGAGCTCTAAGATCGGCAACATAATCCGAGATAGTAAAATCTGTTTCATGACCAATAGCACTTACGACAGGTATCTTACTCCCATATATACTTCGTGCGACCATTTCATCATTAAACGCCCAGAGTTCCTCTAGAGAACCACCACCTCTGGCAATGACTATAACATCAGATCTCCCATCTACATTTAAATCATTAAGAGCTTGCACGATATTCTCTGGGGCTGCATCCCCCTGAACTAATGTCGGGGATACCAAAATATTGGCCAGAGGGTATCGCCTTGTAACAACAGTCGTAATATCGTGTAATACAGCGCCCGATGACGATGTGACAACCCCTATCACTTTAGGGAAGGGGGGCAAAGAACGTTTCCGGGATTCGTCAAACAAGCCTTCAAGTTCAAGTTGAGATCGCAATCTATCAAATTCCAAAGACAGTGCACCAGCACCTTCCGCCATGACTAGATCTACTATGAAATCCGTACTGCCTCGAGGTTCATAAAAACTAATTCTTCCATGGGTTGATACAGATACACCGTCTTCAAGAACATCGGATCCCTGTTGGCCTCTAAACATCACACAATTCAATAACGCTGTGTCATCTTTGAGTGTAAAATACGCGTGGCCAGAAGCCGATCTTCTCAGATTGGATATCTCTCCTGACACATACAAATCCGATAACAATATGTCTGATTCAAATGATTCCCGTAGATAAGTAGCAACCTGATTTACAGTGTAGAACACCAAGTCTTCACTTTACTCGTTCAGCATATTCACCATTACGGGTGTCAACTTTTATAATAGTTCCCGGGGTAATAAACATCGGAACATTTAAACGCAGTCCGGTCTCGAGAGTAGCAGGTTTATTGCCTCCTTGAGCCGTATCACCTTTAAATGCAGGAGGTGTTTCCACTACTTCCAACTCAACATGAGTTGGAACATTTATATTTATGGGATTCTGTTTATAGAAAATCAGTTCAACTATCATATTTTCTTTTAAATAGTCCAAGGAGTCTCCGACTTGTTCTTTAGTTAGATCGTATTGATCGAAAGTTTCTTGATCCAGAAAATAATAAAATGTGGTGTCATTATATAAGTATTGAGCTGATCTATTGTCCACTTCAGCTATTTCAAAACCTGTATCATATCTCTGAAACGTGCGCTCTACGACCGCTCCCGATAACAAATTTTTCATCTTTATTCGAGTTACAGGTGCTCGCTGCTGCATTTTATGGCGCTCATAATCCATAACTTGCCATGGTTGCCCGTCAAGTTCTATGACCATACCTTTATTTAGGTCACCAAAATTTATACTCATAACATCATTCTCCCTGATCCAAATTAGCTGCCTATATAACCTAGCCTACCTGTTATCCCCAACCAATCCGACCATAACTTCTAACGCACATGTGTAGCTTCTCCATCCAAATCCCGCGATTTGACCAGTTACACTGTCTGAGATTATGGACCGTCTCCATTCTTCCCGGCCGTGAATATTACTCAAGTGAATTTCTATTACCGGTATCGCAGCATCTAATAGCGCGTCTTTTAGTGAGTACCCATAATGAGTCAGCGCCCCTGGATTTATTATTATACCGTCAATAGATCCTCTTTGATTTTGAATGAAATCAATCAAGTCACCTTCTGCGTTCGATTGATAAAACAAAACTTCAACATCGAGACTATTTGCTTTCTCTTCTACCAATAAATTAATATCGTCCATGGTCTTAGATCCATAAACTTCCGGGTTACGCTTTCCAAGCAAGTTAAGGTTCGGGCCGTTTAAAAACAATATCTTACTCATAATATTTCATTGTCCCTAATAAATCTAATTTCATTCGCTGGATCTAGGATGGTTAGCTAAATAAGCATTCTTAGCTTCTTGCTTAGTTATATGAGTGTAAACTTGCGTAGTACTAGGGCTCGAATGCCCAAGTAATAACTGGATTACTCTTAGATCAGCGTTTCCCTCAAGCATATGACTTGCGAATGTATGTCTCAAGGTATGAGGATGGACTCCACTCTTTATACCAGATTTTGTTGCATATTTCTCAACTAGTTTTTGTATACTACGTTGGGACAATCGTTTACCATATCGATTAAGAAAGAGTGCAGAACTATCCCCATGGTTTAGTAGTGGTCGGGACCAATGCAAGTACTCGGACAATGCTTGTTCTGTAGGTTCCCCAAATATAACCCATCTTTCTTTGGCTCCCTTCCCTTTAACGAGAATCTCTCGGTCATTTAGTTTGACATCTGCCTGATCTATACCAGCCACCTCGGACAATCTTGCTCCGCAGGCGTATAACACCTCTAATATAGCCCGGTCACGATAACCATACACATCCGAAAGTTCTGGGCTATCAATAAGCCTTGCAACTTCCGAATGGCTTAAAAACGAAGGAAGTGCTTTTTCCATTTTTATCCGAAAGCTCCGGCCACTCGGCATTGGATTGGCCTTAAAAAGTCCTTGTTGAACTAAAAATCGGTAGAATGCTCGTAGTGCGGACAGCTTTCTTGAGATACTGACACGAGAATAGCCCTGGCCATTTCTAGTTTGAGTAGCTAGCCATGTAACATATCCACGTAGGATACTCCGATCCATTTTTGGGAATGATATCCCTTTTTCGCTTGCGTATATCACAAAGCTATTCAAATCCGTCAGATAGATTCGAATGGTATTCTCCGACAACCCTCGTTGTCCTCTTAAATACGACTGATACAACTGATACAGCTTAACTTCACTGGTTTCCAATTGCGTGGAATCGATAGCGCCGCAATCGATCATAATAACAAACCTTCGTTAGTGCAATTAGGTCAATCACCTACAGCAGTTAACTCTTGACTATCCTCTACAATGGTCTCTTTCCAGGCACATTTCATACAAGACACTGCCGAGCGAGATTCCTGGACCATTAAACCAGAACATTCAGGACATGGTTTCGCGATAGGGCGTTTATTACTTATAAATTCACATTCGGGATAGCGAGCGCATCCAAAGAAAGGTTGCCTACGCCCTCGTGCCTTACGTTCCACAAGATCTCCACTGCACTCGGGGCATAAAACTCCTACTTTCTTCAAAATGGGCTTCGTCGTTCTACAATCTGGGAATCCAGTGCAAGCCATGAAACGACCGAAGCGGCCTGTTTTTATGACCATTGGCTTTGAACACGAGTCACACACTTCATCAGTTTCTTCTTCAATTTTGACCTTAGGCATTTTTTCTTGAGCCGACGTAAGTGCCTGTTCAAATGGGCCATAAAATTCTTTTAGCATTGGCACCCATTCACGTTCCCCTCTTGACACTTCATCTAGTTCATCTTCCATCTTTGCAGTGAAGGTTACATCCATAACATTAGTAAAATATTCTGTAAGCAAATCCGTGATTGTAATTCCCAAAGTCGTCGGGTGGAGGCGATTTTGTTCTTTATCTAAATAATTGCGATCCAATAGAGTACCAATAGTTGGGGCATAGGTGCTCGGTCGACCCAACCCATTGTCTTCCATAGCTCGTATCAGAGTGGCTTCAGTAAATCTGGGAGGAGGCTGGGTAAAGTGCTGCAGGCATTCCAAAGAAGAACATACCAAATCGTCGTTAGGGTCCATAGGTGGTAATGTTTTCTTATCATCACCGCTATCGTCATCATCTGATGACTCCATATACAGCGCCCTGAATCCCGCGAATCGCAATACAGAACCGGTAGCACGAAATACATATTCATTACTAGTGCTCACACATTTAGCACCGATATTAACAGTCGTAGCTTCCGACTGGGCATCTGCCATCTGACTTGCCAACATACGTGACCATATTAGTGAGTATAATTTATACTGATCTGCCGTAAGAGCTGTCTTCAAAGAATCAGGCGTCCTCTTTATAGAAGTCGGCCTAATCGCCTCATGTGCTTCCTGGGCTGATTTAGCACGTGTTTTATACAAACGAGTCTTTTCGGGCAAAAAGCTTTTACCATACTTTTCTTCAATATATTCACGAGCTTCAGAGATCGCGCTACTTGCTACCTGTACAGAATCAGTACGCATATAAGTTATAAGTCCAACAGATCCTTCCCCATTGACGGATATGCCTTCATACAACTGTTGAGCCACCGACATTGTTCTTTGAGCGGTAAAGCGAAGTTTGCGCCCGGAATCCTGTTGCATGGTGCTAGTGGTAAACGGAGCTGATGGTCTCTGCTTGACGTTACGCCTCCGCACATCATCCACCGCAAATTTTGCATCTTTAAGTTCTGATTCATAGGCCCTTATATCCGTTTCAGTACCTGCATTAACTCTCTTATTAGTCCCCTTTATACTATGCAAAGTAGCAACGAAACTACGGAGTTCACTATCTTGAGAATCAGCTTTTGTCAGAAGTGCATCCAAAGTCCATGATTCCTGTGGTACGAAAGCATTGATCTCCCTTTCCCTATCGGTGACCATTCGGAGTGCAACAGACTGAACCCGCCCAGCTGACGTCCCTCGTTGAACACGTCTCCAGAGGAGCGGACTTATTTGGTAACCAACCAACCGATCCAATATCCGTCTGGCTTGCTGGGCATTTACCAAACTCATATCTATATCCCGAGGGTGTTCAAAGGCTTCCTCAACGGCTTGCTTAGTGATTTCATGAAAAACTACACGTTTAGGTGGATTTTTCTGATTGTCCCACCCCGCGGCCGTTTGTATATGCCAAGAGATCGCCTCTCCTTCTCTATCTGGGTCAGTCGCTAAGAATACCGTTTTCGCTTGATCGCCGGCCTTTTTTATTTGATTTAGCAGAGACCTCTTGTCTTGCATAGTCACATAAGACGGCTCAAAATCTTGATCTAGATCAACTCCCATCTTACCTTTGGGCAAATCTCTTACATGACCCTGAGAAGCAGTGACAACATATTTTTTTCCTAGGATTTGGCCAACTGTCCGTGCTTTAGCCGGCGATTCCACTATAACCAGTTGTTTGCCCTTTGTATCAGCTATAGATACTTTCCTAGCAGATGACTTCTTACGGGTCCCAGTTTTAGCTGTGCTAGCTTTTCTCTGTGATGTTTTCCGAGGTTTCGATACCATCTCAATAGATATTCCTTCGCTAAGCTATGTCAGAACTCAACAATATAATGACCGATTCTAGCACACAGTCAAATTAGCTAACAACGAATCTGCATGCGTGAATTTGCACCAATACAGTCCAATTATCAACCGAGGGCAGTCTACATATCACACAAATACTAGAGTTGAACGTCCAAAGCGCCAGGCCAATGATCTCAAAATTAGTCACATATAAGCAACTAATTTCATTGACAATCTTTCGGCCAAAATGGTATATTTTCCAGCACGTCTAGTGCTCAGACTATAGGTCGGATCACGCGCAATAGTTGAACCCATAAATACTGAACACAGATCAATTATTGAAAGGTTGCAGACAAGAGTACAACATGGTTGGCCAGATAACCAAAGAAACTCTTTAAATGAAGGTGTTTCAAAATAATTGCAATCTTGTCGAGCAATAATTATCAGCCTTCCCTAATAGATCAAATTCATATGTTATAAGTGGCCATTCGTATGGCTCGGAGGATCTTAGATGCAAATGCGAGATTTCGTGGTACGCTTCGCAGGCGAAGGCGGTCAAGGTGTAGTCACTTCAGCTGAAGGCTTAGCACAGGCGTCTACACAAGTAGGATACCACGCACTTACATACGCTACATTTCCATCTCAAATTATGGGAGGCCCTACTTGGACGCAGGCTAGGATCTCAGATCAGCCAATCCTAAGCGCAGGAGACGATGTAGACGTCTTAGTCGCATTTAATAGGGAAGCCTACGAAACCCATGCTTCCGAAGTACGCGAAGGCGGAGTAATTATATATAACTCTGACGATAAAGAGTTTGAGAATTTCTCACCGACAGACGGTTCTAAAAGCTTCGGACTACCCATTGACGAACTTGCACGTTCAACCGGCAACAACCGATCTGCAAACATGGTCGTCATGGGAGCTTTAGCACATCTGGTCAATATGCCTCAAGAATATTTAGATGATTTTGTTGACAGTAGATTCAGTAGAGGACGAGCAAATGACGACGAAATCATCGCGTCTAACAAACAGGCTATGACATTGGGACGAAATCACACGTCCGAAAGTGGACTTAGCCTGGGAGATTTAGCTCCACCGAAAAAACCAGAGAATAAACAACTAATGATCAAAGGTAATGACGCCTTATGTTTGGGTGCTGTCGCAGCAGGTTTGAATTTCTATATTGGCTACCCAATATCACCTGCTACTACGATACTTATCTGGATGGAAAGAAATCTGGTAGGACCAGGCAAATTCGCGTACCAAGTCAGTTCAGAAATAGAATCTATCACGGGGCTTCTTGGGGGCGGCTTTGCAGGTAGAAAGGCTATGACAGCTACAGCCGGACCCGGATTCTCATTAATGAGTGAAGGATTGGGCCTAGCATGGATGTCAGAAATACCTCTGGTAGTTGTAGATGTACAACGAGGCGGGCCGGCCACAGGACTACCAACTAAAACCGAACAGTCTGACTTATTTAGCTGCATGTATCCAGCTCACGGAGATGTCCGACTTCCAGTAATAGCTGTAGGAACCGTTGAAGAAGCATTTCAGGGAGCGATATGGGCTCTTAACTGGGCTGAGAGGTATCAAGGACCGGTCATTTTAATGACTGAAATGGCTATTGCAGAAAGAGTCCAAAACATAACGAAGCCAGACTTGGCCGACTTCAAAATAGAAAATAGAAAAGTATACGAAGGGACCAATGGTTACCATAGATATGAGGGATTTGAGTTATCTCCGATGCCTATCCCAGGAAATCCGGGAGCATACGTAGCAAACGGTAGTGAACACGATGAGATGGGCGACACTACACATCTACCGGAACGACACATACAAATGACGGAAAGAAGATTCAGCAAGCTGAATCTTCTCAAAGATGGCTTTTTCGAAAGCGAAAACACTGAGTCTAGGATAGCCGTTATGTCGTGGGGAGGCTCTAAAGGGCCATCACAAGAGGCCTATGCACAATTACGAGACCAAGGCCTTGATATAAGCTGGTACTACACTATGTTCCTGAATCCTCTGCCTCCAAAGTTACTGGAGGAATTACAATCCAAAGACCTAGTAATAGTGCCTGAACTTAACTACCAGGGACAATTCTCATCCATACTCAGATCAGAAGGCGTAAAAGCCAAATCAATCACACAATACACAGGTCTGCCCTTCAAGGTAAGGCACCTGGTGCAACAGATATCCGAAATGGCACAAGCAAGTGAGAAAGCGACGGTCAGATAATGAGCAAAAAAAACCCAGAATACGATTTTAAGTGGTGTCCAGGTTGCGGCGATTTCGGTGTGAGACGCGCGTTAGAATTCGCTATGATAGATCGGCTAGAAGAGACTGGACTACCTATAGAAAATAACGTTGTTGTGGCCGGAATAGGTTGCTCTGGCAACCTAGTTCATCTTCTTGAAGGATCACAACCATACGGTTTCCATGGCATTCATGGAAGGAGCCTCCCCATATCGATGGGCGTGAAGATGGGGCGCCCTGACCTCAATGTAGTAGTAGTGGCAGGAGATGGAGACTTCCTAAGTATTGGCGGCGAACACATAGCCCCTCAAGCAGCTAGGAACCTCAATATCTGCGCAGTAGTTATGGATAACGGAGTGTATGGTTTAACAAAAGGCCAGAGTTCTCCCACTACAAAACTAGGTGTCGTCACGAGTTCAACCCCATTTGGAAAAATGGAGAACGAAGCAGATCCATTAGAACTGTACCTAACACTGGGAGTATCTTTCATAGCATCTGGATTTTCAGGAAATCCCAGACAACTAGCTGGATTAATCAAGGAAGGTATGAATCATCAAGGGTTCTCTATGGTGCACGTTCAATCCCCTTGTGTTACTTATAACGACACTTATGAACTTCTCAAAGGCAAACCGAAAGAAGGTATAGAACCTTTAGTTTGGGATATACCAGAAGACCACGAACCCAACGATAAAGCCGCAGCTTATAATTTAATCCAAAAGCGTGGCCTACCTATTGGCGTAATATATAAAGATGAAAGCAGACCTTCACTTGACCAACGAATAGAAGACATATGGAGCAAAGCCAAAGAACAAACTGCCCAACAGCTCATTGACGCTTACGAATTCTAATTTTAAACAAAAACAGCCCCGACAAATATCGGGGCTGTTTTTTCAAAACCTTGAACCCTTAATGATTAACTCTTCGTACTCTTCTCCTCATCGTACATATAATCTTCACTATATTCCTCTTCCATAGATTGATATTTCGACGGACATTTTACGAGCACAGTTTCAGCTTCGAATACTTCGTCCATACCATACGATCCTTGAAGAATAATTTCAGAATGGGGATTAAAAAATAAATCTGGCATTACACCAACATATCGCGCTTCCAATCCTGGATCAGCATTGTTTAGAGAATCAATTAAAGCAAAGTTAGCGCTGGTAGAACCCTTAGGCCGATGGAATGACCCATCTAGCAGTTTGCCAGATACTCTCAATACGCGCCCATCTTGATACTCTTCTTTTTCCATAAACTCACTAACTGTTAGAAAATAAAGCGTATTACCAGGAAATGCTGCGTATACCATGTAAGCAATTCCAACTACTAATACAAACCCTATTATCCCCAAACGAAAAAAAGTGGCTTTAGAGGTTTTAGGATTCCTCACATCACTTTTAATATCATCATGTTCAATCAATCTGCATCCAACTCCATATCAGACCCAAAACATTAGCATTGGCTCACCACATATTAAGCATACCATATGAGTGCTTTGTAGTAGACCACTTGGCTATAAAATCCCTACAATCTGCAAACTACATTCCTAGAAGATTATCCATTTGCATGCTATGTTACTAATTGGCGATGGGCCGGTGTGGAGGGGTGATGAACAACAATGCGATAACAGTAATACTCAATATAGTCGGTCTTGCAATTACTCTCTGGGGAGTAACCATGTTAATGGACAACCATCCGATATTCATCCCAGCAGCAGTTAACGCAATAACATACGGGGGACTGATAGTTCTTCTAGTCTCTACCATCCTGCTAGCCAGACATACATTTCCTGAAATTAGCCTGATAGCAGTACCATTGATAGCAATCAGCTATCTTCCAAGAATCCATTTATTTTCTAGAAACAATAATAATTCGCAGCACGAGGATCAACCTGAGAAAATCGAACCAGAGAATAAATATGGCAACTTGATTAGTGCAATGTCAGATTTACGCTATAGTGCCACAGAATTAGCTGAGAAAAGGCGTGAGCTTTATCACTTGAACGTAAAGCAGTGGCATTATGATCATAAAGAAGAGACACAATATGAGATTGCTGCAGCTAAAAAGTATCGGAGCGCCAAATCCAATTTATTTCAACATCGAGAATTGTCACCCAACCAATTCACAGTGCCAATAGATAGTTTTTGTAGTGGTATAGAACAATGTTTAAACGATGAAACTTACACTGACCCAGAAGAATCCCACCTTACTGAAAAGATGGCCGATATCTGGGACTCTGCTAACCACCAGCTAATAGCTGCGGCTCGACTAATCAAAGAATAATGTACTACTTATAAGTCAGTCTCAGAATTACTCTGGGGTAGAATGATTTGAGGACTGTTTGATTTCCTTTAGTTTCTTTGTTGTGTCACGTTGCCGCCTAATGATTAACGCCGAATAGCCACAGAAAGCTATAGCTACAATAGCAAAAGCTACAAACAAAAAACCAGTATTAGGCGAAGGGGAACCTATTTGTAAAATCACAGTTGGCATTTCTCGTCTCTTTCATCTGATGTGTAGATCCTTATTTGTTTTCAAACTCCAAAGTCTTAGCTAGAAGATCTTCTTGTTTTTTTACAGATATCCTCTGATTAAATAACAGAACAAACAGTAATGTAAATGCAACTAGTGATACTAACAATATCTGTGCCATTATTGGTTCCAGGGCGCCCGATTCTGCAAATGGCCCCACAACAGCGGAAGGATGTATGGAACGCCACCATTGTACGGAATAATAAACTATCGGGACGTCAATAAATCCTATAATGCCTATAGCTGCTGCATATAAAGACCCTTGCGATCTATTTGGGGCGTATGATCTAACCATAATGTATGCTATATATATAAGCCACAGAATTAACGTCGTTGTTAGACGAGGCTCCCATGTCCACCAAACACCCCAGACAGGTTTCGCCCAGACCACTCCTGTTAACAAGGTCACTGAAACAAATACTACTCCGACTTCTCCTGCAGCATAAGCCAGTCTATCCCAATGCTCCGAACGTTTTACCAGATAAATAATGCTAAATACAAACACCAGAAAAAACGCTAGGAATGACATCGCGGCTATAGGAACATGTATGTAAAATATTTTCTGTATGTGCCCTAGTACAACATCGAGTGGCGCAACCCAGAATATAAGATACAAATTGATGATCATCAAAATAGTACACAGAGCCGCTAAAACATACGATATTTTCGTTTGAATATTCTTTATTCCTAGGTTAGACAAAATCCATCACTCCTGCATCACGGTTCCAAACAGCCAAGGACATATTAGCAAAAACAAAGCGTCAAATATTATTATAAAAGGCAGCCATTTTCCTATTCCAATGAATTGACCCGCGATAACTTCCGACGTTACCTCTACTGCCGCTATTAATATTGGTATAACCATAGGAAAAAACAGTATTGGAAGCATTACTTCTCTAGATCTTGTCTGTACAGCTATAGCAGAAAATAAAGTTCCCAGCGTGGTAAATCCCAAAGTGGTCAACAAAACTGTCACGACTAATACTATAGAAAACATCCAAATGTTCATCATGATTGTCAAAGCCAATAATAAAGCTATCTCCACCACGAACATAAATAGACAACTGCTAAGAACCTTGCTGATGAAGATAGCATCGCGGCTAATCGGAGACAGTAATAAACCTTCCAGACCACCCTGTTCCAGTTCTCTAACAAACGCTCGATTCATTGTCAATATGCCTGCGAAAGCGAAGGAGACCCATAGTATGCCCGGTGCTACATGATTAGATATATTTGGAGAAACGTCTAAAGCAAAATTGAATAAGACTATCAACAAAAAACCAAATATTGGGACTGATACAAGTATATCCTTGCCTCTAAATTCCAATAAAAGGTCCTTTTTAATCATTATAAAAATAGACTGTATATTCTTAGACATTAGTAACGAAAGCCTTATCTCCAGTGCCCACATTACAAAAGCCGTTTATTAGCTCAGGTTTGGACATCGTTAATCTGCCCGCCAGACAACATTAGTGTTCTCGTGGCCCAACCTGAACCGATATCAACACTGTGTGTTGTCATTACTACGGTACGACCTCTCTCTATACATTTAAATAATATCTCTTTTAAATTATCTCTTGAGTAAACATCCAAACCAGACTCTGGTTCATCTAAGAGCAAAACCATTGGGTCATGCAATAAGGCTCTAGCGATTCCCAGTCTTTTCTGCATACCATGTGATAAGGTGCGCACCTTACTACCAGATTTGCTTTCCAACCCTACTAATTCAAGACATCTGCTTACACATGTCTGTACGTCCTTCAAACCATACATCCTTGCATAAAACTTCAGGTTTTCAGATGCTGTAAGATCATCGTACAGTAAACCTTGGTGACCAACTACACCGATCGATCTTCTAAGTTCGTTAGGTTTAGTTCTACTATCGTATCCAGCTACAGTGATAGTTCCATTATCAGGCCTGACTCTTGTAGATAAAACGCGTAGAAAAGTGGTTTTACCGGCACCGTTAGACCCAAATAAAACGACTAACTCTCCCCAGTCTATCTCCACATTTACACGAGATAGAACAGGCGCATTCGCATAAGTCTTACATAGATCGTTAACAATAACAGCTTTTTGAGTCATCATCTTTTATCAGCACATTGGTAATAGAAGAAATTTATCGAAAGAAACCTTGTAATGTTATTCGGTAACTACGCAGCCTCAGATGCATGTGTCAATTCTACTACTCAATTTTAGCTTAAGGATGTTTAATACTAATACCACCGTCAACTCCCCAAGTCTGGCCAGTAACATATGAGGCGGCTGGTGATGCTAAAAATACTGACAGATAACCAATCTCTTTTAGTCTGCCAACTCTCCCTAAAGGTATCTGGGTTTTAGCCCCCTCGTCACGAGTTTGGTATTCAGAGCGAGACATTTGATCAGGATCAGGAAAACTACCTGGAGCAATTGAATTGACCCTGACGCCAAATGGCGCCCATTCTTGCGCTAAGCATTCGGTTAATCGCATTACACCAGCCTTGGAAGCATCGTAAGCGGCAGATTCAGGCCGGCCTCTGAAAGCTGCCCATCCTGAAATATTTATAACGTTCCCCTGCCCTCTATCTAACATATGTCGGCCTACAGCCCTACATCCTTGAAAAGCTTCAGTAAGGTTGATATCAACTATAAAATGCCATTCTTCATCACTCATCCCATCTACATCACTACCGGGTAATTGTACAACGGGTTTACGGATAGCATCTCCTACACAATTAACCAAGGTGTCTATCTGACCAAATTCTTTAAGAGTTGAGGATACAATATCATCCATCTCAGAGGATTTCGTCGCATCCCCAGTCAAGGCCAATCCTCTTACACCAAATGCAGTTACCTCTGTTACAACTTGGCCCACACCAGTCTCTGTAAGGGCACTAACTGCGACATCTGCGCCTGCTTCGGCGAATGCTAGCGCAACTCCTTTACCTATTCCACGTCCGGCCCCAGTTATCAATATTTTTTGCCCAGATACATCAAATACATCTAAACTCATGTCAAAATCTCCATAATATTCCCATCACTTTCCGGCTGTAGGTATCGATTTTTGATCTTTCTGCTGGAAATGAGGTATTACGTATTTACCGAACAATTTGATGGAATTCATCACTTCTTTATGGGTCGCATGACCAGCTTGAAAAATAGGCATTACTTCATCAACACCCATTGATTCAAACTCTTCAATGACCCTAATGCAATCATCAGGGTTTCCAACACAATATCCTCCGCCGGCGAGCAAATCATCTTGTGATGGCGCGCTTTGTTGTTGAGGATCTTGTGAAGGACCACCTCCACGTACAGCTCCCCCACTAACATAGAATTGATACTCAGGTGGCACTCCATCAGGATCTACTCCTGCCCATTCTAAAGCAAATCGTTGCTTACTCTGATTAAGATACCAGCTAGCAACATCTGCTCCTTTTTCTCTAGCTTTTTTACCATTCTCATCACAGAACCCGATTGTTGAAGCAACTACCTGTTTGTTTAAAAAATGGCCTACCGGTTTAGCATGCTTTATGGCATCGTAATAAGCATCTATTAATGACCTAGTCTTATCTGTTCCACCCAGTGTATTGACTAGACAACCTAACCCTAAATCACCTGCCATCCTAAAAGTATCTTCCTGAGTACACGCCATCCATAGCGGTGGATGAGGTTTCTGTATTGGTTTTGGAATTACCTCTCTAGGGGGAATACTCCAATGCTTACCTTCATGGGAAAAGACTTCTTGGGTCCACATTTTGGGTAGACAATCGAGCATCTCGGTCATCATGCTCTGAGTCTGTGATACGTCGGCACCAAATGGAGTAATCTGATATGGTCCTTTCGTACGGCCTACTCCTACATCGACACGGCCATTGCTAAATATATCCAAGGTGGCGACCCGAGCAGCCACGTGCAACGGGTGATGTACTGGAGATAGAACGACACCAAATCCTAAGCGCATTTTCGATGTTCGTTCAGCCATGATTGCCAAGGTAACTTCTGGCGCACTCGAATGGGCAAACTCGGTCAGAAAATGGTGTTCAACTAGCCATACATGTTCGAACCCCATCTCCTCAGCGTACGTTACTTGCTCAACTGCCTGCCATAAAGTGTTATATTCCGCATCTGGACCCCATGGTTTTGGCATTTGCAATTCATAAAACATACCGAAACGCATAAGTTTCACCTTCTATGGCATCTTGCCGTTAAATCCAATGGGAGTGTATTGCATACCAAAGAGTGGGTCAATCGGACATCTGATGCTCTTTTTGACCTCTTCCACAACAGGAGATAGTATTCACTTAACCCATCAAGAGAGAACATCAATTCTAAATATAACGTGAAATTACGGGAGATGATTTATGAAAGCCGTATATATAGAACAACATGGAGGTTTAGAAGCTCTTCAGTATGGAGACCGCCCTGATCCAGAAATAGGTCCAGGAGAGATATTGATAAAAGTTGGAGCTAGTGCACTAAATCGACTGGATATTGGGCTTAGGGCAGGAAAATCATATAGCGGTAACCTTCCACGCATCTTGGGATGTGACATTGCTGGAGAAGTAATTCAAATTAGTCCAGACGCAAATACGAGTCTGAGAATCGGAGATCGAGTTATACTAGACAATAGGGTTAAATGCGGCGTATGCGAAGAATGCATTCAGGGGTCAGATAGGTACTGCGGCACTCAAAAGAGGTTCGGGGTGGACCTGGACGGTGGCCACGCTGAATACATCAACGTGCCGGCTATGAACGCGTATACTATCCCAGAATCCATGACTCTCACAGAAGCTGCCGCTCTACCTTTAGCGGCGCACACCGCATGGCACTGTCTAATTACTCAAGGTCAAATTACACCATGGGATGACGTTCTGATACATGCAGCAAGTAGCGGCGTCGCTAGCATGGCAATCCAAATTGCCAAGATGGTAGGCGCACGGGTTATAACCACCGCGGGCGTTGACTGGAAAATAGCCAAAGCCAAAGAGCTCGGAGCGGACGAGGTAATAAACTACAGAGATACGAAAAGTATTAGCGAAGAAGTAAAAGCTATGACCAACGGCAAAGGCGTCGATTTGGTATTTGATGTAGTAGGAGCAGACGTTTGGGAAGAGAGCTTACTTTCACTGAAATCAGGGGGAAGATTGGTGATTACTGGTGTAACGTCTGGTGCACGTACGGAAATGAATCTTTCCATACTTCAAGGAAAGCCACTTCATCTTATGGGCAGTGGAAGCCGAAGCAGGAAATCATTTGCAGAAATGATGAAGGTAATCAATCAAGGTTCTATACATGGAATAGTAAGCCAGGTATTTCCGCTGGAATCTGTTGCTGAGGCGCACCATACAATGGAAGAAAGAGAGTTCTTCGGGAAAATAGTCATTGAAAATTAGAGTGCCTAGGTAGTCGCTCGCATGTAGCCAAAGTGGGACAAACTAGTTAGAATACCCGATGCACATAGTCAAGCATGACGCACCAGCTTATGTAACGTCAAATATTCCTGGGAGAAGAAGATACTATGAAAATTGCTCGATATTTAGCACACGGCCAAATTAGTTACGGATTAGTGGACGGTGATTCTGTCAAGGAACTCAGCGCTAGCCCATTCGAAGATTACACCGTTACTGACCATACCCACAAACTTTCTGAGGTAAAACTACTTGCGCCCTGTATACCACCAAAAATCCTTGCAATCGGATTGAATTATTCAAGCCATCTACATGATAGGCCAGGTCCAACAGAGCCAATGGTATTCTTTAAAACGACTATATCCGTCATCGGGCCCGATGACACTATAATCCGACCAAAGGATACTACGAGGCTAGACGCCGAATGCGAACTAGTCGTAATAATAAAAGACAAGTGCAGAAATGTTTCCAAAGAAGACGCCATGAGCCACGTATTAGGATACACATGTGGAAATGATGTAAGTGCAAGAGATTGGCAGCGAGAAGACCGAAACTGGTGGAGAGCTAAATCCTCCGATACATTTTCTCCAGCAGGACCTTATATAGTTGATGACATTGACCCAAGTAATGTACGGGTTATGACTAGAATAAACGGTAACGAAGTCCAAAATGAGAGCACATCCTACCTGATATTCGATATACCAACCTTAATATCTTATTGCTCAAAATTTATGACTCTTGAACCAGGAGATATGATATACACAGGGACGCCTGGGGAGCCAGGAGAGATGAAAGATGGGGACGTATGTGAAGTCGAGATAGAGGGGATCGGTATACTGAGAAATCCAATCAAGGTCGAATAATACGTGAAACTTGAAAACTGATGACTTTTAACGGACTGCCGTTAAAAGTCATCAGTGGGCCTTAAGGATATCGAAGACGAACCTTGCGGCCAGACTAACTCCATAGAACCTGCCTGCCATTGAACTAACGGCACTAACTTGTTTAGAGGTTTTCCAGATCGAGGATCAAGTTTAAATCTTCCGAAAAACGTAGTGAAATCCGCTTTCAATGCAGAATCTCTCAAAGCATTTTGATTTAATGAACCCGCTATCTCGATAATATTTTGGACTACTATCCCAGTGGAATAGGCTTGGACCATCGGATAGTCTACTGGAATACGTGAAGTCTCTCGCAAAGAGTTGCTCACCTCAGAATTGGTAGGTCCAACATCCACCATATGAGAAACGTCTCTGTGCCACTGAACTGGCCCTACGAAACCATCGGCGTTTTCTTTGAGGACTTCCCCAAATTGACTAATTCCTGCTGCCACAAAAACGCACAATTTAGTGGCGGATTTAGCATCGCTCTCAACAATTTGTCTAGCGATTATTAGATCAGTTTCTATCCTGCCTACACATATCAGAATATCTGGATGGCATTGCTTCACACGATGAACTATTTCATCGAACTGTATATTACCAACATCGTATTCTTCTGATAAAACATTACTAAACCCTTTACAGTCAAGCGCACTACACACACCAGATGCAACTGATGTCGGGAAATTCCCCTTATTAGCGGTTACAATTGCATACGTTCTGGCATCGGGAATATGAGTTTTAAGAGCATCCGGAAGACTAGAAAGATATTCAGATGCAGGTGCTAAAACACCCAGGACATACTTATATCCTTTCTCGTAAATACCATCGGAAGATCCACCTTGATTCCATAAAATCATCTGTTGGCGGTCCGCTACATTGGCTGCAGCGATAGAAAGACTGCTACCGTAGGGGCCAATTAGTATATCGATTCGATCTTTCTCAATAAGCTTGGCCACACAATCTCTAACTGCCGACATTCTACTATGGTCATCATAATGAATTAAAGAAACAGGTAATCTATCATCCCTGTCTTTTACGAAAATACCACCATCCCGATTTACATCTCGAATCCAGGCAATGACACCATGTAACGCTTGAGTGCCTTGTACATGAAAGTCACCAGATAACGATGCACACATCCCTACAAGTATGGCATTCTCAGAACAATCACGCATAAAGTATCCAAATTGGAAAAAACTTAATTTATTCGGTCATTTTGGACCTAAAGATACCAAATGAACTTGTATAACCGTGAAGAAAAGTAGTTCCGCTCACAGGTCCGATTTCGCCATTACAGAAAAATCCACCGAGTGGAACATTACCCAGCGATGTGTGAAAAATTTCAGTATCATGGTTAGGAGTGCCATACAAATACTGACCTCGCCCCAAGCACGAGAAAAGAAGAGCGCCAGACAAAGCATTCTCCCTGTTCTCGGCTGAATATCGGTTTAGAACTGCCGATATGTCAGCAGACGAAGTTTCTGCATCTCGCAAATGGAATTGAACCAGTTGTCCTTCTTTAAGCATTTCTCCGATAGCTAAAACACCTGTATCTTCATCCATGCCCATCACATTCCGGATCAGAAAATCTCCTTGTTGTGGTAAATCAATCATTTCATCCATCACAACACCCAAGAATAAAGATGTCCTCATTAGATTACGGTCTCTATCATCAAGTGATTGAAATAGCTCCCTCAAAACAGTCAGAGGGGCAGAATCATCTAACTTTATAAGCATATTCTGTCGGCTTTCAGTAATCCTCATCGTACTACCGATAGGGCGACATCCTTGCGCTACTACTGTATCCACTTGCACATTACCCGTGAGAGCAACCCCTACGGCACCATTTCGGTGTACCGTC
>CEOQ01025320.1_pt1 | contig 43037 bp, 42 predicted proteins | sample 361351 | NCBI WGS metagenome assembly CEOQ01 (sample SAMEA2619907, study PRJEB7988) | marine metagenome | biome: marine biome (ENVO:00000447); feature: deep chlorophyll maximum layer (ENVO:xxxxxxxx); material: "saline water (ENVO:00002010), including plankton (ENVO:xxxxxxxx)" | depth 60 m | reverse complement strand
CTGAAAGAGTGTACTTCGAGCTTGAAGAGAGACGTCGTAAATAATCTTTAAAGGTTATTGAAATCTTAAAAAGAAAAATAAATGTGGGTGCTGTTTTTCAGCACCCACATTAACAATAAAGTACATTGTAAAATACTTTATTAAGGTAGAATTAATAAATAAAAAGCATTTTAGCTATTTATTACGGTCTATGATTTGTGTATGATGATGGGAAGTTTATTTTTAATTAAAATTTTGTATAAATATTACTAGGGTTAAAAGGATAATTAAATGTTACAGTATTCAGCCAGACGATTAATAATGTTGTTACCTATATTGTTTTTTGTACTTTTGATCACATTCACTCTTGGGTTTTACGGCCCTGGTGACCCTTTGACTACATTTTTTGGTGATGATGCTTTTATGGCTGACGATCCTGAATTGATAAATCGCTTACGCAGATTACATGGTTTAGATCGACCGTTTTGGATTCAGTTTGGTGATTATATTACTGGATATTTTAAAGGTGATTTAGGTAATTCTATTATTGAGAAGCGACCTGTTCTAGATATGATTAAATCTGGGGCTCCAATTTCTGCTCAGCTTGGCTTAGCTGCTACAATTGTTTTGATTGTAGTTGGAATTCCCCTGGGTGTTTTATGTGCTGTTAGGCAGAATACTTGGATTGATTATTGGATTATTTCTTTTTCTATCTCATTGAGATCTATACCTGTTTTTGTGTTAGCGCCACTTCTTTTGATAATACTAGTATTGAAACTTGGGGTTTTGAAGAAAACTCCTATTGGTTGGGAAGGTATATTTAGTCAGAAGGTTATTATTCCTGTATTACTTATGGCTGCAGGGCCTATGTTGGGAATAGTTCGTATGGCTCGTGCTGGTGTTTTGGAAGTGATTGGGCAAAACTATGTGAGGACTGCTAGGGCTAAGGGCATGGGTGAGAGAATGGTTATTAGTAGACATATTGTTAAGAACTCTATGACTCCTGTGATGACTACTTTAGGATTAACCATGAGTGGTTTGATTACAGGTGCTTTATTTGTTGAATTGATTTTTGGGATTCCAGGCATTGCTGGTTTAGGTATTTGGGCATTTAAACGTCGAGATTATCCTGTTATTTTAGCTACTACTGCTATGGGGTCTTTTTTGATCATCGTTGCTAATTTGCTTGTAGACCTTGGATATGGATTATTAGATCCTAGAGTACGATACGAGTAAATATATTAATTTAATAATTTTTAAGCCTGGGAGCTTTTTTGATGACAACAGAAAATAATACCAATAATGAAACTAATGAAGATCAAGTTGCGGTTGCTGATGAATTTCAAGCTGTAGCTCAAAGAAGTTTATGGGCGGATGCTTTTGAGAGATTGGCTCGAAACAAAGCAGCAATGCTTGGGCTTTTCATTTCAGGTATCATTATGATCGCTGCTCTTTTGGGTCCTTATATTAAACCGTACGATGATCTTGAGATTAATTTGTTTAACATTGCACAAGACCCTAACACGGACCATTGGTTAGGCACTGACTTGCTTGGTCGAGATGTTTTGAGTAGGATGTTAATGGGTGCTCGTACTGCTGTTTTTGTTGCTGTCTTAGTTACATTTATTAGTAATGTTATGGGCGTAGTTCTAGGTGCTATTGCCGCTTATTTCGGTAAAGTTGTTGATGATATTATAATGAGGGTTGCTGATATTACTTTTGCTTTCCCAGACTTATTGTTGGCTGCTTTTATTAGCTCTAGTGCCAGAAGGCCTGTTATAGATTTTGCCGATAAAGTCCGAGAGGCTACTGGTTGGGCTGTTCTTGAATCTACTGTATTTATTGATTACACCATGGTTTTTGGTGCTTTAGCGATCGTTTCTTGGGCTGGAATTGCTAGATTAATTCGAGGTCAAGTCTTATCTTTAAGAGAGCAAGATTTTATTAGAGCTGAGGTTGCTTTAGGTGCTACTGGTTGGCGTATTATTCGTAAGCATTTGATTCCAAATTCTATTGCTCCTGTTATCGTGAGTATTTCTGCTGGTTTCGGTGGTGTAATGCTTATGGAATCTTCACTTAGTTTCTTAGGTTTAGGTATTCAACCTCCTGGAGCTAGTTGGGGTAACATGGTTAGTGCTAATATGGATAAATGGAGAGCCTACCCATTATTAGTAGCTATTCCAGGTGTGGTTTTGGCTATTGCTGTGTTTGGTTTTAATTTCTTAGGTGATGGTATAAATGATGCTATCAATCCTCGACAAATTAAGCGATAAATTTAAATTAAGAAGAAGTGTAATTTTGAATATATATTGTGCTAATTTAGCGTATACTTGTACTGATGAACAACTTAAAGATGTGTTCTCTGAATATGGAGAAGTTACGTCTGCAAAAATCATTACTGACAGAGAAACTCGTCGTTCCAGGGGGTTCGGTTTCGTAGAAATGCCTTCTGCTGAAGATGCTAATAAAGCTATTGAAGCTTTAAATGGTGAAGAGTTTCAAGGTAGAAAATTGGTTGTTAATGAATCACGACCTCGTGAAGGTAATAACCGATAATAGTACTTATTAGCTATTAATTATATTTTCAATAGATTTTTGTATTTTTATTTTAAATACTAATATATTAATTTATTACAAGTTCATTAAATTATATTAGTTATAGTTCTACCTAAGATTATTCCTATGTATGCTGCAACTAAACCTACTAATATGCTTCCAGATATGTTAATTAGTGCTTTAATTAATTCTCCGTTTTCAATCAGATATATGCTTGATACTGTAAATGTTGAGAATGTCGTGTAAGAAGCTAAAATTCCTATTGATAGGAACAATTTTATTTCTGGAGGCCATTCTGGTTTTGTGGAAATATATGCTACCAGAAAACCTAAAATAAACGATCCAGTTGAATTAGCTATAAATGTGGCGAAAGTGTTTCCACCAGAATCTTCAAGAAATAATTTATTTAATCCATATCTTGAAAGACTTCCTATTGCACCGCCAATTGCTATAATTATAATATTCATAATTGTTTGTCTGTTTTGATATTTCGAAATATAAATATCAACCATGATCGTGAATCTCAGATGAATTATTCTAGGTAATTGTAGTATTAAATATATTCAGATTTATATTTTTCTTGGTTAATTTTATGAATCCTTTAAAATCCAATCAAATTTCTGATACAGGAATTAGAATATCATCTTTAGGCGTTGGTGGTGCACCTTTTGGTCATAATTATCAATGGTCTCAAGGTTCTGATGTATCTTCTTCTACTGCTGCTTCAGCTATATCAAAAGCTATCGAATTTGGATTAAATTATTTTGATACTGCTCCTGGTTACGGATATGGTCAAAGTGAAAGATTTTATGGTGATTTTTTCCCTAATTTGAAACGCTCTCAATTTGTTATATCTTCAAAAGTTGGCAATCTGATTTTAATTGATAAAAATTCTTCTCAATTGTATGCTAAAAAGGATTATTCTAAGGATGGAATATTAAGATCTATAGAACAAAGTTTGAATAGATTAAAACTTGATTATTTGGATATTGCATTTGTACATGATCCTGATGAACATATGCAACAAGCGATTGAAGAAAGTTTTCCCACTTTACATGATTTGAAATCTCAGGGAGTTGTTAGAGCTATTGGTGCTGGTATGAATTATTGTGAACCTTTAATTCATTTTGCTAAAGAAGTTGATTTAGATTGTTTTTTAATTGCTGGAAGATATACTCTTTTAGATCAATCAGCGTCAGCGGAGTTATTTCCCATTTGCTTGAAAAAAAATATAAGTTTAATTCTAGGTGGGCCATATAACAGTGGGATTTTAGCTGATCCTAATTTGGATGTTAATTCTACATATTTTTATAAAAAAACGCCACAAGATATTTTGGAAAAGACTCGTTTAATAAAAGATGTTTGTGATAGGCAAAACGTGCCTATTAAAGCTGCAGCCCTTCAATTTGGATTAATGAATCCAGCTGTTACTTCTGTGATCCCAGGAGTGAGGAGTGTGAATGAACTGATAGAAAATTTTGAGATGATGTCATTTGATATTTATTCACAATTTTGGGATGAATTACGTTTTGAAGGGTTAATTTGAATTTTCAAGCATAAGGGATATCATTGTGAATCAAAAAAAATTACGTGTAGCAATTGCTGGATGTCACCGCATGTTAGACCAAATAAACAGAGCACATAATTGGGCGAATGCGTTTGCTCGTGTGCAAGAGACTGATGTTGTGGCAGTTTTTGATAAAGATGCTTACACTAGAAACAAATTCCAACAAGTTTGGGTTTCAAAGTGGCCAAATTTATTGATTTATGACAATTATAATAAAATGTTAGAAGATACAAATCCGGATATTGTTTGTATTTCGACTAGGCAAACACTTCACGAAGAGCAAATTATTACTGCTACTAATTATGGAATCAAGGGAATTGCTTGTGAGAAACCATTTGCAACTAGTCTTAAAGAAGCAGATAGAATTATTTCGACTTGTAAAGAAAAAGGAGTTTCTTTAGCATTTTTACTTGATAGAAGGTGGATGGAGTCGCACAAAGAAGTTTGTAGATTGATCAAAGAAGGAATTATTGGTGAGGTTCAAACGGTTGTAGGGTATGGATCGCCAAATTTAATTAATCATGGTTGTCATTGGTATGATATGGCGTTTGCTTTATCTGGGGATATTGAACCTATTTGGGTAAGTGGAGATATTGATGAATTATATGATCAAAATATGAAAGATTTAGATCCACCAGGAAGGGTAAGTATTAAATTAAATAACGGGTCTTTTATCCATATTTTACCAAGTGGTTTTGGGGTACAATTTTCTGTAATTGGTTCAGAAGGTTATTTAGTGACTTTAAATGATTTTCAAAGGATAGATTATTGGAAGAATAATGATCTTAATAATCCTGTGACATTAGATTTTAAAAACGTTGTGGGTGATTGGGAGGCAGGTCCTTTAGCAATTTCAGATTTGGTGAAATCAATTCGTTTTGGAGGCAAAACTGCATGTGATTTTGAAGAAACTCGTCGTGCAACAGAAATAGGATTTGCGGCATATGCTTCAAATCAAGAAAATAGTGGCATAATTACATTGCCAACTAGAAATCGTGAAATTCAAGTGAATTCTTTACCATGGGGAAATGAATAGTTTTATATTTCAGCTTCAACATAGTTTTTTAAAGAGCCCAAATTTTCAATTTCTACGATAGTAGTATCGCCAGGATGAATATCTGGTGGATCGCCAGGAGTTCCTGTCATAATTACATCTCCAGGTAATAAAGTCATGAACTTACTAACGAATTCGATGATTTTTGGAACGCTATGTATTAGATCTGATGTTGTTTGTTCTTGTGTTAATTTCCCATTGACGTATCCTTTTAATTTGATCGAATTATGATCAAGTTCAGTTTCAATTATTGGTCCCAGGGATGTGAAAGTATCACATGATTTTGCTCTCCACCATTGTAAGTCATTTTTTTGCCAATCTCTTGCACTTACGTCGTTACCACATGTAAAACCAAGGATATAATTCATAGCTTCAGATGAAGATATATTTTTGCAAGCTTGTCCTATGACAACCACCATCTCTGCTTCTGGTTGAATTATAACTTTTTCATCTAACGCTTCTTTAGGAATGATTATTGAATCTTCTGGTCCTATTAATGAACTTGGCGTCTTGAAAAATGGTTCAGGAACTTTAGGAATCTCGCGACGTCCTAGATGACTTTTATAATTTAATCCAATTGCAATAATTTTTGATGGTTGAACAGGCGAAAGTAATGAAACATTTGATAAATCAAAAATATTTTTTGTAATAGAATAATCTTCATAGGGCGGTTTACTGATTTCTTGAATAGTATTTCCATCTACAATCCCATGTTTAATAGATTGATTAATTGAGAACCTAGCAAATTTAGTCATATTATCACCTTAATATTTAATTGGGTCATTTTCTTTGATTATTCCACCTTGCTCAACTTTAGCCAGCATCCCTCTTTGATTTTGTAAATCTTGACATAATCCAGGACGAATTTCATCCATCAAATTACAAGGGGGACATGGCTTTGTGATTTCTAAGATCACAGTATCTCCTATAGACAATTTCTGGCCAATTTGTAAAGAATTGATAGGTATATTTGATGTTGTGATATTTTCTTTGATTATTCCTGGGTCTAAATTGAAGTTATCTAATGTTTCTTTGTCCATTAGTAATATTTGATTTTTTTCACGAGATGATTTGTGTGTGCCATATATATCTCCTTCAATCCCGAATCCTTGAATAAGATTTAAGGAAGATGTTTTTTCCATTGGTTTTCTTCTATTTTTATGAATTTGTAATGATACTATTTGGCCTTCAATTTTATTTGTCATATATATCCTCATACTTTTATTTTGAATTTAAAACATCGAATTTCAATATAAAACTGTATGGTATATAGATATAAATTGTTTGTCTGTGAGGTTGGGTATAAATTTCATTAAATTTGTAAGGAAAATTGTTAATTTTCTTTGACAAAACAATTTATTAAATATATACCATCGTATTAATAATAAAAATATGAGGATATTATGAAATACAAAAGCGGGTTTTTTTTGATATTAACTTTAGGTACATTTTTTCTCATAAATTCATGTGGATCAATTGCTAGTTCTTCTGAAGAAGGTTTGACTTTTAAGCAACCAACAGTAACTATAAATAAAACTAGTACTAAAGGAGATTCTGGGAATAAGAAATCTGACATAGTTAAGGAATTACCTGCTTCAATGTGGGTAGAACCTGTACAACAAGATAGAATGATACCTTGGCAGGCTGCAATCACATCTGGGCTGACAAAAAAAGTTCCGGCATGTCTTTTACAGGGAGATGGAGTCCCCATCAAACTTGGAACTAAAGTTGAAGTTTTGCAAGAATCTGAATGTATGTATTTTCGTTTACAAAGACCTGGTAATCCTCCGGTTGTGGCACCATTTGGATTATTAAAAATTCGTGTAATTTCAACGGGTGAAGAAGGTTGGACATTCAGATCTTCTGTTGATTATGATAAAGAATAATATTTCAGATAGTTTTTATTTAATTAAAATATTTGGAGCGGGAGAGGGGATTCGAACCCCCGACATATTGCTTGGGAAGCAATCACTCTACCACTGAGTTACTCCCGCAGTGTATTGAATTATTTATATGGTATTTTTATCATATTTGAGAGACATTGTTAATTTATTAAAATTAATTTGAGGGTTGTTTATGAAGATTTTACAATTTAGTTCAAATCCATTTGGTGGTGTTATACTTTCTTCACAAGATATTCCAGTAGATTCTGGTGACTTTTTGAATTCGATGAAATTTTCAATTTCACAATGGGAAAAACAGAATTTCAAAGTGGTTTGGTTAGAATTAGATTTAAAAAGAGTGGATTTAGTCCCGATTGCTATTCATTTAGGTTTTGAGTTCCATCATTGTACATCTGAGTATTTACAACTCACTTACTCAATTGTCAAAGATTCATTTATTCCACCATATGCTTCTCATTATATTGGTGCCGGTGGTGTTGTAATTAACCAACAAAATGAATTGCTTGTTGTGGTTGAAAACCGAGGAAATATTCCAGATGCTCTACCTTCATATAAGTTACCTGGAGGTACAATTAAGGAAGGGGAGCATATTAGTGAAGGTGTTGTTAGGGAAGTCCTTGAAGAAACCGGAATTGACACCAAATTTGAATCAATAGTGTGTTTCAGGAATCTTCATGGTTACAGATTCGCAAAATCAGATATATATTTTGTTTGTCGATTGACTCCCAAAAATTCTAAAATAGTAATTCAAACTGAAGAAATTGAAGAATCTATTTGGATGCCTATTTCTCAATATCTTTCTGATGATAGAGTAAGTTTGTTTAATAAAAGAATTGTTGAAGATACAATAAAAAGTAAAGGGTTGTCTATAGAAATTATTGATGGCAATAGAAGCCCCGAACAGCAAGAAGCATTTATGCCTGTGCTTGAGTGATTTTAGTTCTTTATCTTTGGCTCCATTGATTTTAATTGTTTGATTGCTTTTTTTGTGTCACTTGCAAGTTTAGCTTTATCAGAATTTTGTATTCTAAAATGAAATAACCAATATGTGAGTTCTTTATATTCTGTAAGTGAAATTTTTTTTTTAGTTCTTTTATTTTTGCTTTTGAAAAATTTTTTGATTAAATTTATATCTGAATCGCCATAAATTTTATTAAATATTTCTTCTAATGTTACTGTAGAATTTGCTATACCTATGCTAGCTTTATTTTTGTAAATTTCTAATTCTGTTGCTAATTGAAGAGCTTCTTCTATGGTAATACCATAAAAAAAATTCATGTGTGCTCTATATTTCTCAAAACCTAATATGGTTTTAATTTTTTTAGTGTCAAAAGATGGTGGGAATTTATTTTGAACTACTAAATTTGTGATTTCATCATAAGGTATCAAGTTTTTTATTTTTGGAGATATACATATTCTCTCTGCTAATAAAAATAGATCAAATGCTTCTTCTGAAATGAAGTATTGGAATTTTTTGCCTTCAAATATTTCTTCAGGAGTACTCCAGTTAGAAATAGTATTTAATAGAGCATTTGGCCAAGGGATACCATTGTTAATTGATTTTGCCATTGAATTAATGTTGTGAAATTCGATTTGGGTTGAATGATTATTCATTTTAGATATGCAATATGTAAGTTTCTCTGTTATTTAGGGGTAAATTAATCCAAGAATTATTATTTTGATGACTTTCAGCTATTGCCATACATATCTCAAAAATTTCACAAGAGTGTTCAATATTACTTTTGGTTGTTTGTTGATTTTCGAATGCATAAATTAAATCTTCTAAAAGTTCTTGAGTAGCGCTTTTGGGTTTGATTTCGGATATGTATTGTGATTTGTATGGTGAGAAAATTTTTCCCTTGACTATTTTTTCTATACTTTTATCAGCTTTTCTTAAAATAATTTCTCTTTCATTTTCATAGGTTCTAATTGTTCCTTTAGTTCCAATGATTTCAAATCCCCATTTCCCTACCGGTATTGACCATGCTTTAACTCCATTTTCGAATAATATTTGAAATGTTGCAGAGGGATCTGTATTAAGTTTATTGTTTTTAAAATCTATATTATTTGAAAATTTATTGATTCCCCATGTAGCTGGTGAAGTTGATAGTTCACCACGAATAGATTTAACCTTAATGTCGTTATTAAGGAATGAAATAGTGTCTATAGAGTGAATGTGGCCATGTAGTAATGTTGTAGGAGCATAATGAATAATTGATTGTAAATCTCCTATTTCCTGATCATTAATCAATTTATAAACTGTGTTGTAAATACTGTCGAATCGTCTCATAACCCCAGTATTAAATATAGTTTTATTTTTTTGACATGTAGATTTTAGAAGGTCGGATTCTTTTAATGAGCAAGCTATAGCTTTTTCTAGGAATATCATTGGAACGTTTAAATTAGAAACATTTATACCTATTTCAGCGTGTACATCAGCTTTAGTAGAGATTGCTATGATATCTAGTGCTTCTTCTTTAATCATGGTGATGTAGTTTTCGTATACTGATTTTACAGACCATTTTTTTTGGAAAGAATTACGTTTTTCTTGGGATAAATCAGCACCAGTAATTAGTTCAAGTTTGTTGCTTTTTTTACAAGCTGCCGCGATTGAATAAGGTAATATAACACTGGGATGACCTTCTTCATCAATTGTACTACCCATTCTCCCAAGCCCTATTATCCCAACCGAATATTTTTTCATTGTAATCTCTTTATAAATTAATTTTTTTCTAATGTTATTATATTTGATATTTGCAAACATGGATAATTATTTGTTTTCCAACTTTTAATATTTTGTTTTAAACTGTATATTGATTGGAATAAATGATTTAATATCAATACTATTGATTAGAATTTATTAGATTTGAAATGAGACAAGGTTTTTTTATATGACAAGATTAAATTCATTTTCTGAAAGTTATATACCTAATGATTTAGAGGGTAAATGGCAAAAAAAATGGTCTGATGATCAAGTATATAAAGTTGATGATTATTCGGATTCTGATCGTAAAAAATGGTATGAATTGACAATGTTTCCGTATACATCTGGGGATATACATATAGGTCATTGGTATGCTATGGCACCTTCAGATGCTCATGCTAGATTTATGAATATGATTGGATTTAATGTTTTGCATCCTATGGGTTTTGATGCTTTTGGTTTGCCCGCAGAGAATGCAGCTATTAAAGGCGGAAAACATCCTAAAACTTATACAGAATCTAATTTGATGAACATGCGAAGACAGCTAAAAAGTATGGGGAATATGTATGATTGGTCTAGAGAGTTAGTAACTTGTTCTCCTGAGTATTATAAATGGAATCAGTGGCTATTTCTAAAGCTTTATGAGGCTGGTCTAGCTTATCGTGATTTTGCTCCTGTTAATTGGTGTCCCTCTTGTAATACAAGTTTGGCAAATGAACAGGTTTTGGATGAAAATTTATGTGAAAGATGTGACACAAAAATTTCCAGGAAAAATGTGAATCAGTGGCTATTTAGGATAACAAAATATGCAGAAGAGTTATTAGATTTTTCAAAACTTCAGTGGCCAGAAAAAATTAATATTATGCAATCGAATTGGATTGGCAGAAGTTCAGGTGTGGAGTTTAACTTTGATATTTCAGAGTATAATTTACATCAGAAAACATTAACTACATTTACTACCAGAATTGATACAGTTTTTGGCGTCACATTTATAGTGATGGCTCCAGAACATGATTTAGTAAAATCATTAACTACAGATGAAAATCTTGAGAAAGTTGAAAATTATATTGAAAATTCTAGGAATCAGTCAGAGTTAGAAAGGCTTTCTACTGAAAAAGAAAAAACAGGTGTTTTTACAGGCTCGTATTGTATTAATAATTTTACTGGTGAAAAAGTTCCGATTTTTATTGGGGATTATGTTTTAGCTTCATACGGTACTGGGGTTGTAATGGGTGTCCCTGCTCATGATCAAAGAGATTTTGATTTTGCCCAAAAATATAATTTAGATATTCGTGTTGTTATAGCGCCTGATGACTGGGAAGGTGAAAATTTTACAGAAGCTTTTGTTGGAAACGGTAAACAAGTTAATTCAGGAAGATTTGACGGACTTGAAAACGTTGATGCATTGAATGAAATAGCAAATTTTGTTGAACAACAAGGTTTTGGAAATAAGGCTATACAATATCGCATTCGTGATTGGTTGATTTCTAGACAAAGATATTGGGGTACTCCTATACCAATTATTCATTGTGAAAAATGCGGTATTGTTCCAGTTCCAGAAAAAGATTTGCCTGTAATACTACCTGATGATGCGGAGTTTCGTCCTACTGGAGAATCACCTCTGAAATTGAAAGAAACTTTTGTGAATGTTGATTGTCCAAATTGTGGTGAAGCTGCAATTAGGGAAACAGATACAATGGATACATTTGTAGATTCTTCATGGTATCAATTCAGGTTTATTAGTCCAAATTTTATTGATGGTCCTTTTGATAAAAACTTGATAGATATGTGGGGGCCAGTTGACCAATATACAGGAGGTGCAGAGCATGCGGTAATGCATCTTTTATATGCTAGGTTTTTTACTAAAGCTTTGAGAGATTTAGGTATATTAAATTTTGATGAACCGTTTATTAGATTATTTAATCAAGGTCATATAATTTCTGGGGCTCAAAAAATGAGCAAATCTAGAGGGAATGTAGTAGCTCCTGATGAATTTGTAGAGAGATATGGAGCTGACACTGTGCGTTGCTATTTAATGTTTATTGGTCCTTGGTCTCAAGGTGGGGAATGGAGTGATGATGGGATTAAAGGAATGTGGCGTTGGATGAATAGAGTTTGGGATTTAACTAATCGAGATTTTTCAGAATTGGAAAATGTGAACGTATCTGAAGAAGATGATAGAGAATTAAAAAGATTAACTCATAAAACAATTAAATCTGTTTATGAAGATTTGAAAAAATTCAAGTTCAATACTTCATTAGCGTTATTAATGCAATTTACCAATGACTTAAATTCAATGTGGGAAATGAAAAATATCAATATGGATACTTGGAGTCAAGCAATAGAATCTTTGGTACTTATGCTATCTCCTATGGCACCACATATAACAGAAGAAATTTGGGAAAAACTCGGCAATAAATTTAGTATACATAGTCAAAAATTTCCTGATTGGGATGACAAATTATTAATAAGTGATTCGATGACATTGGTTATTCAAGTGAATGGCCGCGTTAGGGAAACTACTGAAGTCACTTCTGGAATTGATGAATCCGAGATTGAGCGATTAGCTTTGGATTTGCCTAATGTCAAAAAACATATTGATGGTAAAAATGTAATAAAAACTATATATATTAAAGGGAAATTAATTAATATAGTTGTTCAGTGATTTTTAGTGATATTAATAACTTTATATTGTTGGGAATATTCAGTGAATTCATTTTTAGTACATTTCAAAACTGGGATTTTTTTTGTTTTTGCCACTTCAACATTAATTTGATTTTTTACTGAATTGTTTTCATTGGAATATACAATTTTAACTAATTTTGAATCATTAGAATTTTTTGTTTCGAATGATGTGATTGAAATAATTTTTTTATTGACCCATTCCCAGTTTTCAATAGTGAATGCTTCTTTTTCTGCAACTTGTTCGAAGCCATTTTTCAAAATAGTCCATCCTCGATAATTTTCTCTAAAAACACTCACAGGGTTTTTTTTATTAATAAATGTTTCAATCGAGTCTTGATTTATTTTTACCCAGTTTCTTCCATCTGGCATATCAATAATATTTGGTGCAAATCTATGACCCCCGATGTGGCTAACTTGATATGCCATCAAATTGTTTGATTGTTCTAAATGTAAAATTTTTTCGTAAAATGGATAACCTTTTGATGCACAGCATGAATCTCTCGAGCCATGTGTGCAAATTAATAAATCTCTATAATTTTTATTGTGGTTGATTAAAAAGCGATGGTTTTCATAATTAGAGTTTAACAAATCTATTATGAGCTCTTCTAAATTCATATGGTTGGCAAGAAATTCGAATTTGTAAAATTTCTTGAAACTACCTTTAGGATTTTTATATAAAATTATATTAATTTTGCTTGAATCTTCATTTTTTTCTGGCTTAAATCCAAGAATTTTGGTGTTTTTTAATATATTTGGATTTTGATTTAGTAAATCTTTAATATTTGTTGGAAATTTTTCACTTTCAGTAATTTCAGATTTCCAGGGCATTGGAACAGAAATCAATAAATATGCATCAAAGTTTGCTGCAGATCCTATAGGAGATTCATGGATGTTTTGAGAAAAATCTGAGCATAAATTATTAACCATTAATGTTTAACCTGAAATTTTAATTTTTGAACCAGAGTGGGCAGATAAATAAGCTGAATAGCACGTTTGTACAACCGATCTTCCGAGTTGACTGTTTGATAAAGGGGGACGATTATATGCAATAGATTCACAAAAATCTTGCATTTCTTGTGGGAAACCATTTATCCAATCTTCATCAGGATTTGTATATTGCCAACCAGCTTTTGTTTCAACTTTTTCTCGGATATATTCATTTTCAAAAGCTTTTTGATTAGTTGAGTATGACATGACAGAATCGTTTGGGTTCATATTAATTTTGATAACGCTCTGTGTTGAATAAATAGTCATAAAATTATTAATTCCACCTAAACTAGTATCATTGGCACCAATTTGTGCAATACTTCCGTCAGAAAATCCTACGATCATATGCCCCCAATCTTCACAATTAGCCCATCCAGTTCTAATTAAATTATTTGAATCTTCAATAAATGCATTGCTTTTTGTTAAGTTTGTTGTCGAAGCTTGGACCCAATCAGGCTTAATTGCATTACTGGAAATTCTTGAACCTTCTAAATTTTTAAGGTAAATTGAACCTCCTAATGGGTGGCAACCTTTGTTTAATAAGCTTCCTCCGCCACTTGTTTCCCAATTCATAGCATATTTTGAATGTGTACCACTATGAGATTCTTCAGCAACAATTCTCAATATTCTGGAATTTGAAACATTTAATAAATTGATGGCTTTTGAAATTCCAGGTGCATATACCCAATTTTCAGCATATAGAATATTTTTCTTTGAGTCTATTTCGGCTTTGATCATTTTATCTGAACTATTTAAAGCTTTTTTTAAGCATTCATTCCATTCATCAATGTTATTGGGTTTTGAAAACACTCCTGTGAAGGGTTTTTCTACAGCTACATGTTTTCCTGATTCAAGAACTTTGACGGCAAATTCTTCGTGCAAGGCGTTAGGGGTGCAAATATCAACCATATCTATTGTTTGATCTGTTAAAACATCTTCTAAGGAATGATAAACATTTTCTATTTGATGAATTTTAGCAAAATCTTTGGTTTTTTGGATATTTCGACTGAAAATCCCAGCAATTTCGACTTCAATACCATGAACTTTTTTATAGTTTTCAATGTGGAAAGTAGCTGAAAATCCACTTCCTATAATTGCTATTCGAATATTTGGTTTTTTATTGTTGGTCATTTGTTTATCTTTTTTGTTGAATTTTTATTTATAACCTGGCGTTAAAAAGCATGAAACCCAATGATTAGGTTTGACTTCTTGAAGTTTAGGAATAAATTTAGAGCAGTTTGGTTCAGATATAGGGCATCTAGTATGAAAAACACAACCTGAAGGAGGGTTTAAGGGACTTGGTAATTCGCCTTCAATAATTATTCTGTTTCTATTTTTTTCTATTTTTGGATCTGGAATTGGTACAGCGGACAATAACGCTTTGGTATATGGATGTAGAGGGTTTTCATAAAGTTCAATTTTGTCTGCTATTTCTACTACATGTCCCAGATACATTACGGCTATTCTATCGCTAATGTGTCGAATTACAGATAAATCATGACCTATGAAAAGATAAGTCAAATTTAATTCCTTCTGGAGGCTTTCTAATAAGTTGATTATTTGCGCTTGAATTGAAACATCTAGAGCAGAGACTGGTTCATCACAAATAATTAAATTTGGTGATACCGCGAGTGCCCTAGCTATTCCTATTCTTTGGCGTTGTCCTCCACTAAATTCATGAGGATATCTGTTAGCCATATAAGGGCTTAAACCTACCATTTCAAGTAGTGAGGCTATTTTTTTTTGATATTCTTTTTTTGTCTTGGTAATTTGGTGAACTTTTAACGGCTCTCCAATTGTGTCGCCACAAGTCATTCGAGGATTTAGGGAGCCATAAGGGTCTTGGAAAATGACCTGCATTTTTTTTCGGATTTGTTTCAGTTCATTTTGTTTCATTCCCACTATTCTTTGTCCTTGAAAAGTTATTTCGCCAGCTGTGGGTTGGTGTAACTGTAGGATACATTTACCAACAGTTGTTTTTCCGCTACCACTTTCTCCAACTAATCCAAGAGTCTCTCCTTCTTTAACAAAGAAACTTACATCATCTACAGCTTTAATTTCACCAGTTTGACGTTTGAAAATATTACCTGTAGTAACAGGGAAATACATTTTTAAATTTTGTATTTCAAGTATTGGTTGATTTTGTAAATTTAAAGACAATATTATATTTCCTATGGTTTTGGAATTTTATTTGATTCCCAGCAAGCTGAATAATGTTCTTTACCTACTATAGAAAAAGGTGGGTCTTCTTTTTCACATTTGTTTGTTGAGAATTCGCATCTGCTCGAGAAATTACAGCCAATAATAGATTCCGTTAGATCAGGTGTTGTACCTTCTATTGTTTCTAATTGGTTTTTAATAGGTGCGTCTAATCGTGGTACTGCACGTAACAACCCTAGTGTATATGGATGTTTTGGTGAATAATATATTTCTTCTGCTGGAGAGTTTTCAATTATTTTTCCTCCATACATTACTAAAACTCGATCTGCATATTTTGCAACAATCCCTAAATTATGTGTAATAATTATCATTGCACTTCCAATATCAGAAGTGATTGTTTTGAGTAGATCTAGAATTTGTGCTTGAATTGTGACGTCTAAAGCTGTTGTTGGTTCATCAGCTATTATAAGTTTTGGATTACAACTGATTGCAATTGCGATCATAATTCTTTGTCTCATTCCGCCGCTTAAAGTATGTGGAAAATTTTTTAATATTCTTTCGGCATCAGGAATTCCAACCATTGATAGGAGCTCTTTACTTCTACTGAAGGATTGTTTAGGAGTTAATTTAAGATGTAATTCTAAAGTTTCAGTTAGTTGTCTTTGAATTGTTAAAACAGGATTTAAGCAAGTCATAGGTTCTTGGAAAATCATTGAGATTTCTTTGGATCTTAATTTTCGCATTTTTGAATTGCTAAATTTAAGGATGTTTTGACCATTAAATATTATTTCTCCCGATATGATTTTGCCAGGAGGATTAGGAACTAGCCCCATTATGGATAAAGCACTAACGCTTTTGCCACTTCCGCTTTCACCTACAATACCAACAATTTCTCCTGAGTTAACATTGTAAGAAATGTTGTTAACTGCTTTTAGGATACCTCTAGGAGTAAAAAAGTTTGTTGAAAGATTATTAATTTCTAGTAGTTTTGACATTATCTTATTATATTACTTTTTTATTTTATGATTTTATATTTCGCATCTATTATTTGATCTTTTTTGGGATTTCTTTTTTTCTTTTTTTTTGTAAGTTCCACAAGAGTTTTTTTGGGTATAAAATTAATGAAAATTGAAATCGCAACAATTAATGCAAATATATCATCTAGGTGTCCAATTCCAGGTTTTAACAAGTCTGGTATTATATCAAAAGGGCTAATTAGGTATACTATTGACAATATAATTGGTAGCTTCAACCAAACAGATACTTTACGACTTATTAACGCCCTAAATAAAATTTTTGGGAGTTGATAAAATGATAAAATTTGTAATAACTTCAAAATTGGCATGATTATGACTACTATTGCGTAATTATACATGCAAAATATCTTCAGGGGAAATTGTTAATTGAAATATTTTATTTATGGTGACGATGAATTTTTAGTTAAAGAAAAAATCAACTTAATTAAAAATAAGATTGAACCAAAAGAATTGTTAGATTCAAATTTGGCAGATTTTGAAGGATCTAGCATCAGTTTAGATATATTAATAACAAATTCAATAGCAGCGCCATTTCTTTCGAATAGACGTGTTGTTGTTGTAAGGTATTGGTTAAGTGAATATTTCAGACAAATAACTTCTTCAAAATCCAAAAATCAGGATTTGGAAAAACTTTTGGATTTTTTGGAAAATTTACCTCAAACTACTGATTTAATTTTCGTTGAAAATGAATTGTTGAGTCGTTCAAATTTGTCTAAATTAATTCATGAGAAATTTGAAATGATTAAATGTACTAGTCCAAGATATTCTAATTTATTTCAGTGGATTCAAGAGCGGGCAAATAAAAATAAAATTCTTATAGACTCCGCTGCGATCAGGTTACTAGGTGATTCAATTGGATTAAATCCTAGATTGTTAGTTAATGAATTAGAAAAACTTAATATTTTTTGTAGAGACAAAAAAATCACCAAATCTGATGTTGAATTATTGGTTGCAAGTTCTAAAGAGAGTAGTGTGTTTCAAATTATTGATGCTATATTGGAAAGAAATCTTGATGCTGCTATTTCAAAATCTCATTTGATTTTAGATCAAGGAGCTGATATTGGGTTGATAATTTTTATGTTAGCTCGACAAATCAGGTTAATTACATTAACAAAATCACTTAAGAAGAAAAATATTTCGCAATCACAATATTCCAATAAATTAGGTGTATATGGGTATGCATTAGAAAAAACGATTAAACAGGAATTATTATTTACAGGAATCCAATTAGATCAAGTTCAAAGAAAAATTTTAGAAATTGAAATATTAGTTAAATCATCTAATTTGAACCATAGATTGTTAACAGATAGATTGATTACAGAAATTTTTGAAATTATCCAATGACTAATATTGATATGAGTCGACTCAAGAATAGTTGACTAATCATCTACAATCTTATATAGTTCAATCATGTGCATGTATTGTATATGAACTGATTCAGATTAAAAATTTATATTAGGACTTTTTGATGGTAATTAGGCAGGATGATTTTACTGATCAAGCTAGGGAAATTTTAGCTAGATCGCATCAGATTTTTCGAGAATATCGGCATTCTCAATGGGATGTGGAGCATATCTTTATGGCTTTGCTGGAAGATCAAAATGGTGTTTCTGCAGAAATTTTCAAAAATTTGGAAGTTGATGTTGAATCTATTAAATTTAAATTAGATATGATGTTAAAAAAATCTCCTACAGTTTCATTCCAAAGTAATCAAATTTATGTTGCTCCAAGGGCAGCTTTAGTTTTAGAAATGTCTAAAATTGAAGCAGAAAGACTTAACGATGATTTTATAGGTGTAGAGCATTTATTAGTATCAGTTATACAAACTAATGATGGTGAAACGTCTAAAGTTGTTAAGGAAAGTCAGCTTACTTTAGAAAAAGTTTATCATGCATTACATCAAATTAGAGGTAGCAAGCGAGTATCTGAACCAAATTCCGAAAGTATGTATAAATCACTTGAAAAATATAGTGTTGATTTAACTAAATTAGCTTCAGATGGACTTCTTGATCCTGTGGTTGGAAGGGATTCTGAAATTGCTAGAGTTTCACAAACTTTAATTCGAAGAACAAAAAATAATCCTATTTTGGTTGGTGGTGCCGGTGTTGGTAAAACTGCAATTGTTGAAGGTTTAGCAAATAGAATTGTTACTGGAGACGTACCTGACGAATTAAAGGGACGTAAACTCATTGCTTTAGATATGTCTTCTATGTTAGCAGGAGCAAAATTTAGAGGAGAGTTTGAAGAAAGACTTAAGTCTGTAATTGATGAAATAAAACAGGCTAAAGGTGAAATAATAGTTTTTATTGACGAAATTCATACTATGGTTGGAGCTGGATCTGCTGAAGGAGCTATAGATGCTAGTAATATGATGAAACCTTCGTTAGCAAGAGGTGAATTACAATGTATTGGAGCTACTACAGAATCTGAATACAGGAAATATATTGAAAAAGATTCAGCGTTAGAAAGAAGATTTCAGTCTGTGTTAGTTTCTGAGCCTGATTATTCAACTGCAGTTGAAATGATTAAGTCTTTAAGATCTCGATATGAATCTCATCATAAAATAAAGATTTCTGATGATGCCATTGAGGCAGCAGTTAGTTTGAGCCAGCGATATGTTACAGAGAGATTATTACCAGATAAAGCTGTGGATTTGATTGATGAAGCTGCTAGTAAAATTCGCATTGATTCTCAAAGTCTACCTGCAGATTTGAAAGAAACACAAATAGAATTACAACAATTGGAAGATCAAGAAGATGCTTCTGTTCAAATTCGAGATTATCAAAAAGCAGCGGAATTGAAATCTAAAAAACTTAGATTAGAAGAAGAATTTTTAAATAAGAAAAAAGAATTGAATTTGGATCTAAATGAAGAAATGCAAGTTAGAAAATCTCATATAGGATCTTTAATTGCTACTTGGACAGGAATTCCTGTAGATCGTTTATTGGAGTCTGAGAAAGAAAAACTATTAAATATGGAAGATCGGTTACGTGAAAGAGTTATTGGACAAAATGATGCTATTAAGTCGGTTTCAGAGGCATTTAGAAGGGCTAGAGCTGGATTAAGTGATCCTAGGCGTCCTGTTGGAAGTTTTATTTTTTTGGGCCCTACTGGTGTAGGTAAAACTGAATTAGCAAGAGCATTAACACAATATCTTTTTGATGATGAACAAAATATGGTAAGAATTGACATGTCTGAATATATGGAAAAACATTCGGTGTCAAGGTTGATTGGTTCTCCTCCAGGATATGTAGGATTTGATGAAAGCGGTCAACTTACTGAATCTGTTCGCAAGAGACCTTTTAGGGTAATTTTGTTTGATGAAATTGAAAAAGCTCATCCAGATGTTTTAAATGTTTTGTTACAGATAATGGACGATGGTAGATTAACTGATAGTCATGGTCGGACAGTTGATTTTTCTAACACATTGATATTGATGACTAGCAATTTGGGCGTACAGGATGCAGGGAAAGAAAGTGTGGGATTCATCAGAGATCCTGAAGATAATTCAAAAATTAATTCTGATATTGAAGAGTCTTTAAAGTCAACATTTCGACCTGAATTTTTAAATCGTATCGATGAAATCATTATTTTTGATCCTTTAGATACAAAGGAAATGATGCAGATTGTAGATTTAATGATTGCTCAAGTTCAAAATAGACTAGACGAACATCAAATTAAAATATCGTTATCTAATGCAGCAAAAAAATGGATATGTTCCAAAGGTTTTGATAAATTGTATGGCGCTAGACCATTACGTAGAGTAATTCAAACATATATTGAAAATATTTTATCTAGTAAAATATTGTCAGGAGAAATTGATGCAGGATCAGAAGTTAAAGTTGACGCAAATAAATCTGGATTAATTATTTCTTAGAAGTTAATTTATTTAAAATTTTTACAACAAAATTGATTATTGCACTTTCCAATTTTTTAATAGTACAATTACATAGGATTTTTATGTATACTGTTAATATATTCCGCAGTAGCTCAGTGGTAGAGCAGTCGGCTGTTAACCGACGGGTCGTAGGTTCGAATCCTACCTGCGGAGCCACATTACTTTTTCTTTCCCGGGGTTCTTCTTAGCTTTTGTTCGTCTTCCAAAACTTGATGCCATCCACCATCATCTTGGATTTCATGAACATCAGCACTGCCAGTAGGTTTCCAGCCTAAAATTTCCTTAGCACGCTGAGAATCTCGCCATGCATATTTGTTATTAGAACTTGCATGAAAAACATCAAATTTTATAGATTTTGGGGCACTTAAAGACAGATCTATAATTTTTATGCAGTCATATTGATCTAAGAAACCAGGTAATTGACGTCTCAAAAAAGGTTTGTTATCGATGTGGACTAATCCAAGTCGAAGACATATTATTGAGATATCATATCGATCTGAATAAAAATGTCCCAATGCTTCACAAAATATTTTGCATGCTCCGTATACACTTTTAGGGCGTGTTGAGTCTTTTTCAGTAATCATTTCCCAGGGTTGTTCAACTGTATTATATTTTCCTGCTGCCAATTCTCCATATGGGTATTCCATTTCATAACCAGTCATGGTATCGCCCGTGCTTCCTAATACGATCCTTTTGATACCATTTAAACGAGAAGCTTCATAAACATTCCTGGTTCCTAACATTCCTACCGATGAATGTTTTTCCCAATCATTAGCATCTTTTGTATGATTTGCCATATGGACTACCATATCTATATTTTTAAATGCTGGCATAATTTCATCTAAGTTTGTTATATCTGCTTGTGTTGTAGGAATTTCGTTAACATTGCTTCTATTTAGGCCACTAAATTCATATTTATGTCCTAAATTTTTCCAAGTTAAACCTCCAATTAAACCACTTGCTCCAGTAACTAACACTTTTGGTTTTTTAGGCATTTTAATTTCCATTTAAATCATTATTTTGTTTGAATGGCTTTAGTTTAACACATATGTTTTTTCCATTTTATAGTTTTAATTATATGGATAGCATTGACATTCTTGATGTTAAGATATAGTTTCAAAATTATATATTAAATTTGATTTGAGGAGTGTAATTTCATGGATCTTGGTATAAAAGGAAAATTTGCTTTAGTTACTGGAGGCAGCAGAGGATTAGGAAAAGCAGCAGCTATTTCTCTTGCAAAAGAAGGAACTAATGTAGCTATATGCGGCAGGACTGAATCAGACTTAAATACAACAGTTCAAGAAATAAAAAGTCTGGGAGTTGAATCTAAAGGATTTATTTTGGATATTTCTGATTTATCAACGTTAGAAGAGACATATAATGTAATATCAGAAAAATTTGGCACTATAAACATATTAGTTAATAATGTTGGAGGTTCTAAAGTTAGAGAAGATTTTTCAGGAACTTCTTTGGAAGGTTTTATGCAGACTTTTGATTTGAATTTATTTGGAGCATTTGAAATGATGAAGCTTGTAACTCCTGAGATGAAAAATAAAAAATGGGGAAGAATCATTAATATTGCTTCAATTTGGGGCAGAGAGTACGGAGGTAATATTTCATATATGTCATCAAAGTCTGCTCTTATTTCAATGACAAAACATGCGGCTGTATCATTAGCGAAAGATGGTATTTTAGTAAATAGTATTGCTCCAGGTTCTATAGCTCATGAAAAAGGGACTTGGGAAAGATTTCAAAACGAAAATTCTAAAGATGTGGTAGATGATTTTATATCAAATAACCTACCTATGGGTAAGTTTGGGTGGCCAGAACCAGTAGGAGATTTAGTATCATATTTATCTTCTGATAGGTTAGGAATTCTTACAGGATCTTGCATTGTAATAGATGGTGGGCAAAGTCATTCTATGATTTGATATTTAAAAGTTTTTTTGTAGTTCCGCTCATTATCATTTTTAGGTCGTGTTTTGAGATTCCTGTGTGATTTTTGTAGTGGTATTCTAGCCATTTTTTAGATTGAGAATAAGTGCAAAATCTATTTTGAAATGGCATGTCAGTTCCAAAATGAAGTCTTTCAGGACCAATTTTGTTAACTAATTCAGTCATTGTGGGCCAAATTTCTTTATAAGGATAATCAATAATGTCTCCTATACGAACAGGGAAACAAACTTCCATATTTAGTAATGGATTTTGAAATGGTTCCCAAAGTTCTTTTGGTAATTGAATTTTAGTTTCATCCATTAATATCCTCCACGGGAAGCCATGAGTGATAGTACATTTTGTATCTGGATATTTGTTCATCCAATTAATTAATATTTTTAATTCTTTAAAATACCCTTTTAATGAATTTTGATTTGATTTATTTTGAGAATCAAAATTCGGTCCAGTACCTAATGTAAAAAATATAGGGACACCAAGTTTTGTGATTTCGTCCCAGAAATAAATGAAATTACCTGAATTCCAGGGGGTATGACTTTTCAAATAAGATAATGGATTAAACTTAATTGCATGAAGTTTTAAGTTTTTTATTGAGTAAATTGTTTTTTCAATTATTTGTTCCGTTTTATCTTCGATTAGCCATTCATCTACCGAAGCCATTGATAATAATCTATCTGGAAATAATTTTATACATTCTGCTTGAAATTCATTGCTTTTTCCTAAACTTGGGTTAGTATGCAATAGTGCCATGTCAATGCCTGCATAATCCATTTCTGAAATCAGACTATATGGGGAAAACTCTAAATTAAGTAAATTTGGAGGATAATAATATTTAGTAAATTTTTCATCATTAAAATCCCATAGAACTCTTCCTGTTTTGACTTCTACTCTGAAATTTACTTTGGGTAGACTTGATAATTTATTTTGTTTATCAGATAACCCATTATTTTCTTCGTGTTTTCTGGTTGAAATTTTTATAGCTGGTTGATGATGTTCTGCATTGGCTTGTTGAATCCAGTTTAAATGTTCTGTTTTATCTTTATAGCCATCTGAATTATTTGCAGATTTGAAACAATATGTATGTGAATCAATAACCATGAAGATCTTTTAGAGTTATTTTAGTTTTGGAATCATTTCACCGTGTGCTTCAATAAGTTCATCAACCATTTGGTGAATCTGAGTTATTGATAATTCTGCGGCTGTGTGTGGATCAAGCATTGCGGCATGATATACATGCTCTTTTTTTTGTTTCAATACGGCTTCTACAGTTAATTGTTGTACACTAATATTAGTAGATATTAATGCTGACAATTGAGTTGGTAGATTACCAATTTTTTTTGGATAAATTCCATTATTATTAATTTCACATGGAATTTCTACACAGGAGTTATTGGGTAGATTACTTATATAGTTATTATTTATCACATTCCCATTAACTTGTATTATATTATTTGCAACTATGGATTTAATAATATTGCTAGCATATTCATTTGATGTGAATATTTCGAGGTTACTTTTTTGTGTGAGGTTTTCAGAATAATTTTCCCAGATTTTATTTTGGTTTTCACATCTGAAAATATAGTCATCAATTGGAATTTCGAATTCTTTGATTAATTTCGGGTGACTATTTTTTATATACCAAGGTACATATTCTGAAAAATGTTCACTTGATTCAGTTACAAAATATCCAAATCTTGCAAGGATATCATATCTAACTTTTTCAGCCATAAATTTTCCATGATTACTTTTTTCTAGAGTTCTAGAAGAAATTTTTTCTCCATTTAGAATAGATTTTGCTATCAGTTTTAGCTTAGGGTATAAATCTATTTTGGAGCCATTAGGTAATTTTTTTTCAAAAGACAAATAAAAAGACATATGATTGATCCCAGCGCATTCAAAAATGATATCTTCATATTTTTCTTCTAGGTCATTTGCAAGCATCATTGCTGTTAATGGAACTGAATGGCAAAGGCCAATAACATTTATTTCAGGGAATATTTTTGATATCGCCATTATGTTCATTGCCATAGGATTAACTGATTGTAGCCAAATTGCATTGGGACATATTTCAATAATGTCTTTTGCAACATTAAGTAATACAGGAATTGTTCGTAGTCCTCTCATGATTCCACCGATTCCTAAGGTGTCAGCAATGGTTTGGTTTAATCCAAATTTTTTTGGTATTTCGAAATCAATTTTAGTTGCTGGATTAAAACCACCCACCTGGAAGGTAGTTTGTACAAAATCTGCATTTTCTAGAGCTTTTCTTCTGTCTAGATATGTACGTACAGTAGGTTTTACACCTATAGTATTTGCTACTGAATTTACTATCAATTCGGAGACTCGAAGTTTTTCAGCGTCAATATCCATTAAGGCAATCTCCATACTGGATAAATTTTTATCCAGAAGGAGATCAGTTATTATCCGTCTAGTAAACACCATACTACCGGAACCGATAATTGCTAGTTTGATCATTAGATAATTCCAATATACAATTTTTCGAATTATACATTTTTATAGAATTATAGTCATGATAAAAAATGATTTTATGTGCATAATAAATGTGACTTATTTATTATTTATTTTTTAGTGAGGATTTTGAGTGATAAATTTGGAAAAAATAAAAAATTATTTAATTTTCAATGATACGAAAATGGCTCAATTAATCAATGATTTTGATGAACCAAATTTTTTGGAAGAAAATTTAGTTCAAACAAAGCTATTTGATTCGTTAATCAACTCAATTGTTTCACAACAGTTATCAACAAGAGTTGCGAAAATCATTAGATCAAGACTTTATTCTTTTAAAAATATCCAGCAATTTACTCCAATAATTTTTTTAGACTTTGATGTAAATGATATGAGAGCTTGTGGTTTGTCTGGTGCAAAATGTAGATATATTAAATCGATTTCAAAAATTTGTTTTGAATCACCTGACTTTCTTAATAATTTAATACCAAAAACAGACCAACAAATAATTGCTGAATTAACCAATTTATATGGTGTTGGAGAATGGACAGCACAGATGTTTTTGATATTTGCTTTGAAAAGGATAGATGTTTTTGCTCTTAATGATGCAGGATTATTAAAAGGTATTAGACATACTTATTTTCATGGAGAACTTGTTGGTCTTGATCGAATTCAAGATGTTGTGAACACTTGGAAACCATATAGAACAATAGGTGCATGGTATATGTGGCAAGTGGCAAATTCAATTTCACATTGATGTTATACTTACTAATGCTAGTTTTGAAATATATTAATAAGGATAAATGAATGGTTCAAAATCCAAAAGAAGATTTAATTGAATTAAGGAAAAAAATCAGACATTCTACTGCTCATGTGATGGCTGATGTTGTTACTAGAATGTTTCCTAATGTTAAACTTGCAATTGGTCCTCCTACTGAAGACGGATTTTATTATGATTTTTTGACAGAAACCCCTTTTACTGATCAAGATATAAAAAAAATTGAAAAGGGGATGAAAAAAGTTATTCAAAGGAATCTAATATTTGAACTACATGAATATTCTAGAGATGAAGCATTAGATTTGAATGATAATGAACCTTTGAAGTTAGAAATAATTTCTGAAATTCCCAAGGATGAAAAAATCACCACATATAAGCATGGGCTTTTTGAAGATCTTTGTGCAGGACCTCATGTTGAATCTACAGGCAAAATTCCAGCTTTTAAATTGTTAAGTGTTGCAGGAGCTTATTGGCGTGGAGATGAAAATAACCATATGTTACAGAGGATATATGGTACAGCTTTTGAATCTAAAGAAGAATTAGAAAAACATTTAGATCGTATAGAAGAGGCTAAGAAAAGAGATCATAGGGTTTTGGGAAAACAATTAGACTTGTTTTCAATTCATGATGAAGTAGGATCTGGGTTGGTTATTTGGCATCCTAAAGGTTCCAGGTTACGAGGAATTATTGAAGATTATTGGAAGAAAAAACATTATGACTCAGGCTATGATTTGATATATACACCTCATATTGGGAGATCTAATTTATGGGAAGTTAGTGGACATCTTGAGTTTTTTAAAGAAAACATGTTCGATGGAATGGATATGGAAGGCCAAGATTATTACTTAAAACCAATGAATTGCCCTTTCCATATAATGTATTACCAATCGGATTTGCGGAGTTATCGTGATTTGCCTATGAGAATTGGTGAAATCGGGACCGTTTATAGGTATGAAAGAGGTGGCGTATTACATGGTTTAACTAGGGTAAGAGGTCTAACTCAAGATGATGCACATATTTTTTGTACGGAAGATCAAATAGAAGCTGAAGTAAATTCTGTCTTAGACTTAACTGATAATGTCCTTAAACATTTTGATTTGAAGCCAAATAGTTATTGTTTGTCTACTAGACCATCCAAAGCTGTAGGTGATGATCAACAATGGCAGATTGCTACTGAATCTTTAAGAAAAACAATGGAATCAAGAGGCTTAAGTTATGAGATTGATGATGGTGGTGGTGCTTTTTATGGACCTAAAATTGATGTGAATATTCAAGATGCTCTTGGCCGAGAATGGCAGTGTTCTACAATTCAATTCGATTTTAATCTTCCTGAACGTTTTTCATTAAAATACATTGGTAGTGATGGTGAAGAAAAAAAACCGTATATGGTACATAGGACACTGTTAGGTTCTATGGAAAGATTTATTGGTGTTTTGATAGAACATTATGGAGGCGCTTTTCCCTTTTGGTTAGCACCTGTTCAAATAGTAATTATTCCAATTGCTGATAAACATCATGAATATGCCAAAAATTTAGAATCTAAGTTGTTGTCTGAAAACATTAGAGTTTTTTCAGATAATAGGAATCAAAGAATGAATTTAAAAATTCGTGAAGCACAACTTCTTAAGATTCCTTATATGTTGATAATTGGGGATCAAGAAATGGATTCTGAAACTATATCTGTTAGAATTCGTGATGATTCCACAAATCAAGTAATGAATTTTGATCAATTACTTAGCTTAGTTAAAGTTTAATTATATTAAAAACTTGTTTTATAGTAGAAAATATATGAATTGTGTTAAAATTATTTATTAGAAATAAATTTGTTGTAATAATTTTTTATATTTATATAGGAGAATAAATATTCCGAAAGAATACAGGATAAATAATAGGATTCGAGTTCCTGAAGTAAGGGTTATCGATGAGAAAGGGAAACAACTAGGAGTTTTACCTTCTAGTCAGGCTATACAGTTGGCCGATAGTAAAGGATTGGATCTGGTTGAAGTATCTGACACTTCGGTTCCCCCAGTTTGTAGAATTATGGACTACGGGAAGTTTAAATATCAGCTTACTAGAAGAGAAAGAAGTTCAAAAAAAGAACATAAAGCTAGTTCGATTCCTGATACTAAGGAAGTAAGATTTAAAACTCGTATAGGTGAACATGACCGACAATCAAAAGCGCGCCAAGTTAGCCGTATGCTTAAACAAGGTGCTAAAGTGAAGGTAAGTGTGATGTTTAGAGGAAGGGAAATTACTCATCCAGAAATAGGTATGAATTTGTTGCGTTCTGTAGCCGAAGATTTGGCGGAGGATGCTATGCTTGAAAAGCCTCCAGGATTTGAGGGTAGATTTTTATCAATGGTGCTAGCACCACAGAAAACTGGTTCTTCGGGATCAAAAAATACAAAGGGAGTTAAAGAAGTTGCCAAAGATAAAAACACATAAAGGAGCTGCTGCAAGATTTAAAGTTACTGGTACTGGTAAGCTTCGAAGGATGAAAGGTAATCGTAGTCATTTGAAGAGAAAAAAATCTGCTAAAGTTAAAAGACAATTTTCTGATTCATTGGCGGTAAGTAAGGGAGATGAGAAGCGTGTTAAGCGGCTTCTTGTTTTATAAGTTGTAATAGGGAGTGAATTTTGACTAGAATAAAAACAGGAACGACTAGGCGTAATCGACATAAGAAAGTTTTAAAATTGACTGCAGGTCATAAAGGTTCTCGTCACAGGTTATTTAAACAAGCTAATGAATCTATGTTACATGCATTAAGTTATTCTTATGCACATCGTAAAGAAAAGAAAGGTGATTTGAGACGCCTTTGGAATATTAGAATTAATGCTGCTGCTAGAGAGAATGGAATATCTTATAGTAAGTTAATTCATGGATTGAAAATTGCAGGTATCAAATTAGACAGAAAAATTTTATCTGAAATTGCTATAAATGATCCTCAAACATTTTCTGGGATTGTAGAAAAAGCTAAACTTAGTTTGTAGAGTTAAATTTTTTTTCTGCTAGATAAGCAAAAACTGGTATAAGTATTACTATAGACATACCTATTATTATTACACCTATTTCACCAGTTGAGTGATATATTTGTGTAAATGTGATTCCTAATACAATTGCTAATGTAGCTACTAAGACAATTGCCAATAGAGGTATTAGTATAGCTAAGTTAAATCTTTGTTTTTCCATTATTTGCCTCTTAAAAATAAATGACAAAGTTTATTATCTCATTTTTTTTATGAAATGTAATTATTTTCCTCATATTTATACCAATCAAAAAATCTTTTTAAAATAATTGTCATAAATAGTACAGCACTTCCGACTTTCATGATTATTCCACCTAGTTGCTGATCTATCAAGGGTGTTAGATTCCATAATTTGGGGGTGTTAGCGTAGTATTCATATATTGGGCTATTTGAAAAAGTAATTATTCCAAAAACGATTATTTGGGCTACAGATAGAAGAAATATATAAATCATTTGTGCTGGGAATGAAATCCTAGGTAAATTTTTGGATTTATTAAATATTGGCCACCACATTAAAAATGCCGAAAATATGAATGTGAAATGCTCGAAAACATGAACGGAGTGATTAGTTACAGACAGATTATATAGTATTGGCATATGCCAAATTGAAAAAGTTAGATTAAAAATAAAAAATATTGTGATTGGATGTAATAGTTTTTTGAAAATCAGAATTTGTTTAGGAGATTTAATTTGTGTATCTATCAATCTACCAGGCATACCTAAGATTAATAAAGGTGGTGCGATCAGAGTGAGAAAAACATGCTGTAGCATGTGTGCACTGAATAAATAATTATCTGCTATATGATGTAAAGGCGAAACAGTACACAAGAAAATAATTAGAATACCAAATGTAAAATAAATAATTTCTTTTGAATTAATTTCTTTTGAATTATTTTCAGGTCCAAATGCCCCTATAAGATATAAATAAATTATTTGAGCTAAAGATAATCCAAGCAGTATTTCTATATGCCAATGCCATACCCAGATTTCTGAATGCACTGGTTTAAAACCAGTCTAAAAGTATCATAAGTGCAAAGGTGACAAGTGTAGCAAGAAATAATCCAGCAAGGAAAATATAAGTAAATAATTTAGAATCAAACTTTAAATGCATATAATACATAATAACTAATGCAAATTTACCCACAGATAGGACAGTTAAAATAGGTATTATTCCATAACTCAGGAATTCTAAATAGAATACTCCAAATTCTAGAGCAGTTAAAACACAAAGAATTATTGCAATTTTGAAGTATTTTGATGCATTAGGGTGGTTATGTTCTTCTGCACTCATATTATTAACCTCATTAATTTCTTTTGAAGACACATTTATATAGATCTTTCATTAATATCCTGGGAAAACTCCAAAAAGGTAAACTACTGTAAAAATAACAATCCAAACTACGTCTACAAAGTGCCAATATAAAGCTGCTAGATCTAGATTCAGTGGACTAACATTTCCTTTAAAAGAATATATCAAGAGAGAAAGAAGCCAAATAATTCCGAAAGTTACGTGGCCACCGTGGAATCCGGTTAGAGTGAAGAAAGTAGATCCAAATAAATTTACTTGTGGAGTTAGTGGTACTTTTTCAGAAACTTTTTTAACTCCTTCAATACATTTTTCGTCACCAATTTTTACTTGTAAATCTGTAAGTTTTTCTCTTTTACTAGCATCAATTAGATCGCCACATTCTACTTTAACTTCATGGTGTGAAAATTCATAAAATTCAAATATCTGAAACCCCACAAATGTTGCTCCTAAAATTACTGTTGATAATAACCAAACTCTAAAAGCTTTAATTTTGTTTTGTGATAATGACGCATAAGATAAAACCATGCTCATACTACTCATAAGTAGAACGAACGTGCTTACAGTTGTAATTGGAATACTAAAAACATCTTCAGGAAATGGAGTGCCAGGAGGATTGTTTCCCATATTAACAAGATAAGTAGCTATTAAAGCAGCAAAAAACATACAATCAGAACCTAAAAATGCCCACATAAGTAGTTTTTTACTATTTAAGCCTGTATATGAATGTTCGTTTTCTTCGTGTTTAATATTTTCGGTTTTCAAAATTTATCCTATTAAAAATTAATGTTGCTCTGGTTCATTAACAGGTTCTAGTGACCAAGCGTATACTCCAATAAACCCAATAATAGTTCCTAAAATTGAGATAGGCAATCCAAAAATCATACCGTATGCGGCTAACATAATCCCAATAGATACCACCATAGGCCAGTAGGAAGGTTGAGGTAAGTGGATATTTTTTTCATCTTCAGAATTTTCGGAAGCACCAGAAGCAGGCTCTATAGGAGTTCCATTACGTTTAAATTCCCAAAAAGCATCTACAGAATGAATTAATGGAATTTTTTTAAAATTATATTCTGGGGTAGGGGATGGGATTGCCCATTCAATAGTTCTGGCATCCCAAGGATCATTTCCAGATTCTTTTCCACGTAGATAAGAATAAACTATATTCAACACAAATATTAATATTCCAGCACCCATAATGAAAACACCAAATGTGGAGATTAAATTCCATAAGTCCCAGCCCATTTCACTAGTGTATGTATAAATTCGTCTGGGCATTCCATCCATTCCACTGAAATGCATTGGAAAAAATGTTAAATTCATTCCAATGAAAGTTAACCAGAAATTTATTTTTCCTAAACTTTCATCCATAAGCTTTCCTGTAATTTTAGGAAAGTAGAAATATACACCTGCCAATAATGCCATAATGGCGCCACCAAATAAAACATAGTGAATGTGAGCTACTATAAAGTAAGTGTCTTGTTGTTGTGCATCAGATGCAGCAGATGAGTGCATCACTCCACTTAATCCACCAATGATAAATAGGAATATGAAACCTATTGAATAGAGCATCGCAGTCTTGTTGAAATCAATTGAGCCTTTCCACATTGTAGCTATCCAATTGAAAATTTTCACACCTGTTGGTACGGCAATTAGCATTGTTGTGATAGCAAATATTGAATTCGCAACTGCCCCTAAGCCAACTGTAAACATATGGTGACTCCAAACCATCCATCCCATAAATCCTATAACAATTCCTGAAAAAATAACTACTGGATATCCAAAAAGAGGTTTTTTGGAAAATGTAGGTATAATTTCAGAAACCAGTCCCATAGCAGGTAATATTAATATATAAACTTCAGGATGACCAAAAACCCAGAAAAGATGTTGCCATAATACAGGGTTACCTCCACGGACAGGATTGAAAAAATTCATTCCATAAAATCTATCAAACATCAATTCAATTAGTGCTACTGTTATTACAGGAAATGCTAGAACCAATAAAATTGATGTTATAAGTGTCATCCATGTGAATACAGGCAGACGCATTAGAGTCATGCCAGGAGCTCTAAGGTTAATAATTGTCACTATAAAATTGAATGCAGCAGCTAAAGAAGCTATTCCGAGAACTTGTAAACTTAAAATCCAGAAATCAATTCCATGTCCTGGATTGTAAGCAATTTCTGTGATTGGAGCATATCCAAACCACCCAGCATTTGGAGCTCCTCCAAGAAACCAACTAGATTTGAGCATAATTGCACCAGCTAGGAAAGTCCAGTAGCTGAAAGCATTTAGTCTTGGAAAAGCAACATCACGAGCCCCTATTTGTAAAGGAATTAAATAGTTAAAAAATGCTGCTCCCATTGGCATGATTGCTAAGAAAATCATAGTTGTTCCATGCATAGTGAACAATTGATTATATATTTCGGGACTTACAAAATCCATTCCTGGTGCGGCTAATTGCATTCTAATTAAAAGAGCTTCTATGCCACCAGTGAGAAAAAGAATAAAAGCAGTAACACCATATAGAACACCAATTTTTTTGTGGTCAATAGTTGTAATCCAATTTAAAATACCAGTAGGATGAGTAGGTCTTTTGGGTATTGGCAGAGCAAATGTTGTCATTTTAACGTCCTTAGATAAGCAACTAAAGCAGAAACTTCAGGTCCAGTTAATTTTTTGTCAGGATCAGTATAGACTTGACCATTAGTAGCCATAAGAGTTCCTGGTTTAATTGAGTTAGGATTTTCAATCCATTTGGCCATGTTTTGTTGGGTATTTTCTACAACACCAGCAGCTATATGGCTTCTACTACCAATGTGAGTTAAATCAGGACCAGTTTTTCCTTTTGAGCGAGCTGAACCTCTAATTGTGTGGCAAGACCAACATCCAGCTTCTCGACTTTCAAAAATTTCTTTCCCTTCTAGGGCTTGAGGTTCTATTGATACAATTGCCTCTTTACTTTGATCAGATAGCCATTTGTCATAATTTTCTTGGCTTTCAGCTATCACTCTAAATTTCATTAGGGCATGAGCTACACCACAAAATTCTGCACATTGTCCTAAATACTCGCCTTCTTTATCAGCTTGAAGCCACATCTTATTATTGTTTCCTGGCATTAAATCTACTTTACCAGCTAATTTAGGAACCCAAAAACTATGAATTACATCATCAGAATATAAATTGATATTTATTACTTTCCCAACTGGGATATGCATTTCATTAGCTACTGTAATTTTTTCTGTTTCATTGTTGGGGTCATCATATTTGAATTCCCAAAACCATTGATGTGCATAGACATCTACAGTGACGCTATTGCTTGATGTATCAGGGCTATTTGTATTATCAAAAATTGTGAAAATTGTTGGAACTGCTATGATAGCCAAAATGATACAAGGTACGATTGTCCATGCTATCTCAAGTTTGGTATTTCCATGTATTTGTTCTGGGATTAAATCACCAGATTTACGTCGGAATTTGTAGACTGTGTAGATCAAAATTATAGTCATAGCAGTAAATACAAATATTGCTGCAGCAAGAATCCAGTAGAATAAAACTAATTGAGATTGAGCTACAGGACCATAAGTGTCAAATGTTGATTGCGGATTTGTAGAAACACAACTTATAGAAGTAAATAAACTAACAATTAATAATATGAATAGAACAAATGGGTTTTTAGAGAGGAATTTATTAAAAATTTTTTTGCAGTTCATTGATTTATTTTTTGCACCCTAGTTTTTTATATACAGCTAACGAATTTATCAGAGCTACTAGATGCTCGTCAAGCGAAAAACCCATCAAGAATTATTGAAAGGAAGAGCAAAGCTAAATAAAGCAGTGAGAATATGTATAATAACCTTGCTTTGCTTTCGGTAGAGTCTGTTTTAAAACGGATTGATAAGTAAATGAAAATTGATCCTAATACTCCTGCAGAAATCATATATATATAGCTTACAGAGCTATGTAAGGAAAAAATCATTGTAATTAGAACTAGAACAAAAGTATATATTACGATTTGTTTTGCTGTTTCTTGAATTGAAGATACAACTGATAGCATTGGGATATTTGCTTTTTTGTAATCATCTTTGAGTAATATGGATAGAGCCCAAAAATGTGGAGGAGTCCAAAAGAAGATAATCAAAAATAATGCAATAGCTGGAGTACCAATTTCATTTGTTATTGCTGTCCAACCTACAACTGGTGGTATGGCTCCTGCAGCACCTCCAATTACAATATTTTGTGGAGTTTTACGCTTTAGCCACATTGTATATATAAATACGTAAAATAAAGTGGCACTCATCGTCAAACAAGCACTAAGAAAATTTACTTGATAGTATAAAATCAAAAAACTTATGATATTTAATGTTATTCCTAAATATAAACCTACCAATGGAGGAATGGTTCCTTTTGCTAGAGGTCGAATTCTGGTTCTTTCCATTAATAAATCAATATCTCTGTCTATATAATTGTTGATCGAATTTGCACCTCCAGCTCCAAGTGCCCCGCCCAATAAAACAAACAAAATTATTTCTAAATTTGGAGAGTGACCGTCAGAGGCTAAATACATACCTGTCATTGCAGTGATTAACAGTAAAGAGATTATTCTTGGTTTCGTTATGTTAATTAAACTAGATACGAAATTGGATACTTCATAAGTGTATAATTTTCTGGAGATCATAAATTTCAACTTTTTTGGATGTGTTGTTTTTTAGTTGTTTTTATATTTTTAGTTAAAGAGGTACCTATAGCTAATGAAAAACTTATCCAAATTCCAGTTGCAAGTATTAGGTGAATTGATTTAATTGTTCCAGAAAATTCACGGGATATGATTTCCCATCCTACTAGTATTTGGATAACGTATAAACAAGTAGCAATAATGAAAAACATTTTCATTGGTGATTTGTATGTTGGGATTCTAATCAACGAATGTAAAAGAAGGCCTAAAACAATTAAAGTTAGAAATCGGTGTGAGGCATTAATAATCATTGGGAGTCTGGTAGGGAATAATTCTCCATTACACAGTGGCCATGTTCCACATGAAGATCCATATCCTTTAGCAACCATTAATGCTCCATATACTATTAGTATAAATATTGAAAATAAAGTTATTGACAACATGGTTTTATGTTTAATATGTAAGTTTTTCCAAATAGAATTATTATCGAAATCTCCAAACCAGATTGATGTATTGAAAATTGACAAAAATAAAATCAGAATTTCAGCGAGAGCTAAATGAGATGGCACAGACCACCAGTCTAGTTTTGAAAGAACTGTAATGCCACCGAATATTGCGGCAATAATTACTGTGATAGTTGCAGCGGTAATTGAAAATATTCCTATTTTGTTGTGTTTAAAAATTTTGTAGCTAATAAAAATTGTTGAAAATATTACTAACATAAGTAAAGAAGCAGACAGTCTATGGGTATATTCCATTAGTATATTAAAGTCTAATTCAGGAATTAATTTACCGTGACAAAGAGGCCAATCAGGGCATGCCAAACCAGAATCAGTCACTCTAACAATAGCACCAAGGGCTACCTGTATTAGTGCTAAGAAAAGAGTAGTCCCAGCTAAAATCACAAGTGCTTTGTGCAAGTTAGAATTTTTCTTTTTAGTATTTAAGTTCACGTTGAAATAAGTAATATTTTATATAGAAATTAATTTAAGAGTTTTTAAAAATATCTATTAAACAATAAATCTAGTATATCATATGGTATTACTTCTATTGACTTTAAAAATCTATCCAGTAAATCTATCCAGTAATTATTATGAGTGGTAAACTTTTAAGTAATATTTGTTTGACCCGCTAGCTCAATTGGCAGAGCAATTGACTCTTAATCAATAGGTTCTGGGTTCAAGTCCCAGGCGGGTCACCAGTTACGGATTCCTAGCTAGGGTATAATCTGACTTTCCCTACTTCTTATTCTTCCATGTAATCAGTCATGTAATCAATGCATGTTATTTTGGGGTAATTTCTTCTGCTTATTTATTAATTTTCGGACTTATTCGGACTTATATATATATTAATAAAAGCAACATCTTGAATGGTAATTTGGGAGCAGCTATTTTAAGGGCGAGGGAATTTAATTGCTAACATTCCTTCTATATCGAGAGGATCAACACCATACTCTTTTATTTGCTTGGTTCGCATAAGGATCTCACTTCTTAATTCACCTTTTAGAGGGAGACTTAAACGTTCACCGTTTTTCATAGCTGATTCACGTGTTGCAACTTCCATCATCATGGCCATGAGTGCGTCTTTGTCAGTATATTCAGATTTTTTTTCAAAACGTATGGTCTTAGCAAAGTCCACGATGTGATCCATGACTGCAGCACTATAGTAATTGCCATGATGGTATGCAGATTTTCCTGGTCGATATGGGTTCACATATTCTACGCGACCGGTAGGTAAATCCACATGAGAAGATAACCAATCGTGGTTATTACTTTTGTGTACGATCGGAAATATCTGATCAGCAACTCCACTTTTTCCATGTTGTTGTAGGGATTCAGCACTACAATATCGAACTTCACCAAGTCCTTCCCAGCCCTGATATGGTTGTTTTGCAGCGCTTTTTTTGCTAGCAGCTTGTTGAACGATTGATCCGCGAGTTCCAGCGAGTTCGGTGTATCCTGGACGGGGATACCTACCTAGCATACTCTTGATGTTACCAGCATGATCAATTACCAGTTCATTATTTGGGAACCAGTAGAAATGCGCTTTATAAGTCTCGCTATCATACATTCTGTGAGGCATCTGGTAATGTTCAGATGTTGACATTGTGTGTGTTATAGCCTGTGCTGCAATAGGATAGGATTGAAAAAAAGAGAGCCAACGTGAGTTATTGTGATATCCAGTATGATCGTGCCAACAGGTAAGTCGCTTAATTGGACCTATAAATCCATTTTTATCGATCATTCTGATTAATCTGTCAAAAGGTTGTCTAAAAAAATTTTCCCCAATTCTTAAGATAACATTGTTGGTACGGGCTGTATCCACCATCTCTTGAGCCTGAATTAGTAATGTGGCCATGCTTGTTTCTACATTTACGTGAATACCATTTGACATTAAATAAACGGCAATCGAATGATGTGATGGAACTGGAGTGACAACAAAAGCTGCTTCCATTGGACGGGATTTGACTAGTTCTTTTATGTCGTAAAATGCTGGCACTCCTAAAGCTTTAGCTAAATTATCAGAGTTTTCGCGAATTGGATCACATACAGCTACTAAATTTACCCATGGATTAATCTCATTTATAAGAGGCTTGTATACTTTTTGGGAACGATTTCCGGCACCGATCAAAGCTACGTCGACAGGTTGACCCAGACCCATTTTTATTCTCTCCTATTTATTTCCAAGTTTGTTATCATGCCTTTAGTTTATCATATATATTAATAACTAATTTATTTGTTTTTACATCTGGAAATAACCAACATTTTTAACTGCTATAATCTTCAGATTGTTTTTCGTTTTGTTTCAATAAGTCATAAAATTCAGCTGAGGTCGTAATGTGATGTATAATCTGAATCATGAGAATATTTAGTAAAAGGTTTTTGGTGAGGTTAATATGAAACTTGGATTGGATGCACGGGGAGGTGTAACCAATGAGTTACTAGACTTCGGGGTACAACTTGGAGCTACAGATGTAATTGGAGGTGGACTTCCGAATGAGTCGGGATATTGGGAGTATCTTGACTTACTACGAATTAGATCTCAAGTAGAAGCTGTAGGTATGCATTTATTTGCAATTGAAAATTTACCACAAGAATGGATGGACAAGATAAAGTTAGGCTTACCAGGACGTGACGAGCAATTAGATAAAATTTGCAAGACAATACAAAATATGGGTGCAGCAGGAATATCGGTACTAGGTTATAATTTTATGTCTATGCGTAGCCGGACTGGATACGCATGGCGAACATCTGGTGACACACTCGGCCGTGGAGGAGCACGGGTATCAAGTTTTGATTATAATCTTGCTAGTACAGCTCCTTTTACAAAATATGGAGAAGTATCCGATGACGATATGTGGGGGAATTTTGAATACTTTCTTAATGCAATTGTTCCAGTTGCAGAACGGGCGGGTGTCAGAATTGGAGTACACCCAGATGATCCCCCAATATCTCCATTAGCGGGATTACCGCGTATATTAAGAAGTCACGCTTCACTACAAAAACTTTGTGACTTAGTACCAAGCAAAAATAGCGGTATTGAGTTTTGCCAAGGCACCGTAGCAGAGATGCCAGAGCGTGTTGTTGATGCTATTAGAAAATTTGGTCGACAGGATAAGATTTTCTATGTTCATTTTAGGAATGTTTCCGGTACTGTTCCAAAGTTTCAAGAAACATTCATAGATGAGGGGCATGTAGATATGAGAGAGGCGATGCAGGCTTATTATGAAATTGGTTTTGATGGTCCTTTTATACCTGACCACGTGCCGCTGCTAAGCCTACTTCCAACTGAAAATGCAAAATTTGCTTCTGAGGCTTATGCGATGGGCTATATAAAAGCCCTAATTGATGAGGTAACTCTAGGAAGATAGAGCTTGGAGGATTTAAGGGTGATTAGTGATATTAGTTCTTTACTTTAGGTTTCTTTCATAGCTATCATATGTTTGTTCTTGCTAAGTATTTTAATCAGTTAGTTTTTATGTTAGTATCTTCGCAATTACTATATTAAAGGATTTGAGAGGATTATTATGGGATCAAAAATTCTTACAGGATGGATGTTGGTTATTGGGCCAATATTGGCGGTAATTATGTTATTAATCGAGCCTGGTGGCACAACAGATGAGGCATCATTTTCTCAAACTGCCCAAAACTTACTTGAGAGTACTACACTTGGTGGAATTACTACAGTCGGTTGGACAGTAGCAACATTGGCCATGACGATTGGGACTGTATACTTAGCGCGCTCTATGCAGGGTGAAGAGAAACCCGGTTCGGATCTCGCAGGGCTTGCAGCAGTGTTAGCTTTTTTGTCAGCAGGAATTATTGCTATTGAATATGGCCTTCATGGTGTTGTTTATGATAGCGGTTGGACCGAACAGGGTGGTGATGCAGCCAACGCGATAGCAATTGGAGAAGCTATTTTTAGAGGTATGTTCACGTTTATGGCTGCTTCCAGTTTGTTACTAGGTATAGCAATATTTATGCAAAAAAACTTGAATCAGATAGCAGGCGGAATCACTGCACTAATGGGAGCTTTTTTATTTTTTGGCTGGATTATTCCCATCGAAAGTGATGTTTTAGATTTTGTAGGTTTTATTGGTTTCTTGGGTTGGCCAATCATGACCATAGTGCTCGGCATTCTAACTATCCTATCTTCTAGAAAAGATGCTAAGTAATTATAGTTATAAATAATTGATAAAATTGTTGTTTTGTTGGCTTTATCAATATAGTGATTGCAAGATCGAAAAAAAATTATTAATAATAATTTAATTGACGTATAGAGAGCAAGGAATTGTTTTTGATTTTCTAGATTTCCTCCTTTCCCCTCTTAAATTCCTTGAAAGGAGTTCCTGATGTATAAATCAAAAAATACTTATCTTGCCAATTGTGAAGTAGAATATCCAGAATCTTCTTCACGTTTGTTGGCAATACTGTTTATATTAAAACCAGTTGCACTTTTACCGCATTATATTGTTCTGTATTTCTTAAATATAATTGCATTGTTGATGGCTTTGGTGGGATATATTTTAGTAATTATTACTGGCAAATATCCACGAGGTTTATTTGCCTTACAGGTTGGAGTTATACGTTGGAATTTGCGTGTAAATTGTTGGCTTATTGGACTAACAGATAAATATCCTCCTTTTACTTTCAATAGGTAAGGTGTTTTGTAATTATGAATCCAAAAAGACATTGATATGCCGGTAACAAAACAGTAAATTACATCTGATCAAATAACAGTTTCTGGGATCTCAATGAGGTGTATAATTTCTGATTATGAAATGTCCTAAATGTGATTTAAAAGTTAAAGAAAGATTCTGTTTAAAATGTGGATATGAAGTGTCTGCCAACTATGAATCCAAAAAAGACTCAGGCGATGGGGTTGTTTTTCTTTAATATTATTAGCAATAATTTTTCTGATTATTGCTTTGTCTGTTTTTGCTTATTTAGCGGGTTTTGTTTTGTGTATAATGGGCGGTATTCCAAGTTGTTTTGACAGTCCACTTTTTTGATTGACATTAATAGATGAGAGAATTCGAATAGAAGGTACTGTGGGTTGGATAGAATGGATCTTGAATACTTTTTTGGATTTGATGACTAGTTTTACTCTTCTACACCTGTAATACAACTTTCGCATATTGATTGTGGTATTATTTTCCATTTCATAAGGTAGTTGAATACAAAACAACCTGCACAGAATCCTACTACGGATTCTAATATTGCAAATACAACTAAAATAGCTAAGGTGATCTGAAATGCTAATATTAAATCAAGTATAAGCATGACGAAAGCAGTTGTTGAAAAAATCAATCCAATAGTTTGTGCAAAGCGCTTGGGAGGTCCTGCTACCAATTTAGTAGGGTTGCCTAATGCAGGCACAATTACTTTTGTTGCAAGCAAGCCCATGGGACTCAAAGTTGGACCAGTCGCGACTCTTGCAAGAAATCCGTACAACAAGAATCCTGCGACGAATTGATTTTGAGTTAAAATTGTTGCAATTGTTAAAATCACAACCATTCCTGCAACAAATCTAGCTGAGAATTCGTTTACTGGATTTGGAAAACTAAACAAATTATTTATTGTGTTCATTTTAGGTATTCCTATTTAATTTAAAATGTTTCAGATTTATTTTATTAGAATTTGCCATAAAAATTCCATTATATTGATCACACTTACTATTATTGGTTGTCTAATGGATCAATTTCGATCGATTAGACAACCAATTAAAAAGTTTTATTTAAATATCACTTCCAGGCCATGTGGGTCAGCGGCTGTGATTTTTTGTCCAGGGAAAATTCCATCAACCAGCCTGATAGGGTCTTTCATTGAAGCAAGATCTTTCGATTCCCAACTGAAACCATTACAATCATCGTTGATGGTCAAAACAGCTACTCCTGGAGTTCTACCAGCAAATTCAAGCGCACCTATAGCTGTCAGTGGTTTAGCACCCCTTAAAGCAATGAACATCTTGTTTCCCACTATATCTGCCACGTCGGGCTTTGGATCCTCACTGAAGGATGCGGACATCGACTTAGTCGCCACAACCGTATTGGTTTTGAGGTCTACGAAGTTGACGTCATTACTTACACGCATACTTGTTATTGCAAATAAGTTTCCTTTTTGATCAGTACAAGTAACCGCACCATGTGTATCTTCACCTGGGAGTTCAATTTGTACTGGATCTGGGAATACTCCATCGGCAGCTTTACTAGCATCAAAGGTATATAGGAAATCATCTCCTCCTTTAGCTCCGCTCTCTCCATTTGTCATTATCTTTCCTTCTGGGAGACGAGAAACGCCGCAGCCTATACCTGGAACGGTATCTTTGTTATAGACTTTTACTACACTCATAGGTGTTGTTCCGTCTGAAGAACCCACATTTACCACTAGCAGACCTCCACCAGCTAGTGTTACGTATGCGAATTTACTGTCTTCAGTGAACTCGTGGCAGATAGGTCGGGTTACTGAAGTTCCTAATTCACTGGAGAATTGGTCCAGTGACAACGTCTCTACCAATTTGTAATTATCATTGGTGTAGTCAGTATGAATTTTATGTAGGAAGCCTGACTCACCTTTTGCGCCAATATTAGCGACTATAGCTACACTGTTGTCAGGAGATGCAACGGAGGCGTGTGCATTTGCTGTTCCACCTGCTCCATTGAAACCACCGATTGTGTTGACACAGCCAACGATAGCACGGCTCTCAATGTTTATAAAAAAGGTATCACCAGAACCTACATTAGCTAGAACTACATGGCTAGCCTTGGGAGTAGTGTGGTTAGAAAGTATCATGTGCGGTTTTTTGGGTGCGTCACAACCAGCATCTACAGCAGCCTTAGCCAGATCGATAATCTCTGGAGTTGCTTCACTAGCATTTTTAGAGATGTCAGACCCATCCCATATGTAGATGAGTCCACCAGTTCCGTAGCTGCCAGTGCTCGACTGGTCAACTGCCCATACTTCAAATGAAGACTGTTTAGCTGGTGCAGTCTTAGCCGGTTCTTGGTCTTTTGCACAAGCTACTGCTGTAACAAAGACCATCAGTAAGACTAATACAAATCCCGATAAAGATTTATTATACATTTTCAATACTCCTATAACATTTGATTGATTTTTTGAAATAAAAAAACCCGTTCAAAAATTTGAACGGGCATGACGTGTTAATAATTCAGATTTTAATTTAATCGCGTTTAACTAATGCCCTATAAAAGGGTTAGTACACAAGTGAAATAAATCGTCTTCAAATCTGATTAACATATTTTTAATATAATTTAAATGTTGAGATCAGTCAATGATTTATGGGATGTAAGTTTAGAGTTCAACAGATTTTAAGTGTGTTTAAGTACAAATTACAGTCAATATAAATGAATACAAAGATTGTTAATTACTGAACACAAACAAATTCGTCTAGTATCAAATCAATCTAAATAATGTTTATTTGTAAATGGTCAAGAATGAATTTTTGACTTAACAGATATAATTTTAATATGAAAAAGATTTTTTTTACATTAATAATTTTGCTATTTGCATCTGTATTGATTGTTTCTTGGAGTAACTCTTCCTATTTGCAAATGTATGTTTATGTTAATTTTCTAAATGAAAAAAGTAGTTTGGAAAATTATTTTTTTGAGGATACTTTTATTCCTTATAGAGGATCTGTTTTTATTAGTAATAACATATTAAATTCTTCTGATAATTCAACTTTTATTTCTTTAGAAAGCATTCCTGATAATCCAAGAACTATGTTTGATCGCAGAAATAATGGTTCATGGATAACTATAACTCCTTTTTT
>CEOQ01070434.1_pt1 | contig 44238 bp, 38 predicted proteins | sample 361351 | NCBI WGS metagenome assembly CEOQ01 (sample SAMEA2619907, study PRJEB7988) | marine metagenome | biome: marine biome (ENVO:00000447); feature: deep chlorophyll maximum layer (ENVO:xxxxxxxx); material: "saline water (ENVO:00002010), including plankton (ENVO:xxxxxxxx)" | depth 60 m | reverse complement strand
TAAATTTTTTGACACCGTTTTTAAGAGCAGCTTTTGCGACATTTTCCGCGCCATTAATATTGGTTTCGGTTACATTGCCAGATTGGTCCCCTGATAAGGAGATTACTGACGCAAGGTGAAACACTGACTCTGCTCCGGCAAGCGCCCTGTCAACTGAAGATGCATTCCTTATGTCGGCAGTGACGATCTCTATATCAAGTTCTTCAAGTGCTTTTTTGTTGGATCGGACGACAGCTCTAACTGAACGGCCTCTGGCAATAAGCTCGCGCACAAGGACATTACCGATGAATCCTCCAGCTCCAGTCACTACAGTGGTCATACCTATGTTTGCTTCACAACTGGAAGAATTAAATGTGATGGATATTTGTCTGAATGAAACACCATTTGGTTTGCAACGCGCATTTCAGAATCATAGCCGACCTGTTTTCCAGTATTTAAGTTGCGATCAAATCGAGGGAAATTTGAAGAAGAAACTTCGAGTCTTATTCGGTGCCCGGTTTTAAATACATTAGCCGTCACACCTATGTTTATCTCATATTCGTAAATCTGTTCAGGCTCCAGCAGGTTCTGTTTCTCAAAACCCTGTCTATAACGGCCCCTGATTATGCTGTCACAAAGGTTTTTTGCGTAACCGTCTGGCGAAACGTCTACCAGTTTTGCAGTCCAATCCGTATCCAAACAATCGGTTGAAGCGTACATTTTGAGTTTGATTGGTCCAGTTACTTCGAAATCACTTGACATGGGATTGGTGGTGAAGCACAACACATCACTGCGACTTTCGACAGGACGTTGATCATATGGTCCCCATGGCACGATATCGGGGGAGCAGCAATTGTTCCCCCCGATTGTTTGGACAGGGTATTCAGGGTTATATGAGAATTTATCAGGCTGTTCATTGCCCGGTTTTTCCAATGAAAGTGTTCCATTGCCATCGGCACTGTTGGCCTGACCGTTTGAGTGAAGGTGCCAGTATTGCCAGTCTGTCCTTGCCAGAGGCCATTCATGTTCGTCGCGCCAATTATTTGTGCCCATTATGAACAGGCGTAAAGGCGCTTCGTTCTCTATTCCGTTGTCTTCACCTCGCAGCCAGCGATCTAACCATTTACGTTCAAGGGCATCAAGATCTATTTTGGATGGTGCGCCAAAATCTATGTCTCCAGTTTTTGTCGATTGGCTCAGTCTGTGTGGCCAAGGACCCATTATTAGCCTGCTCTGTCGCGCTATTTTCGAACCCCCTTGTTTACGCATTCCGTTGAAGTTGTCAAAAGCATCAGGGGCGTAAAGGTCGTACCAGCCCCCCATAATTAGGGCCGGGACTTCAATATCGGCGAAGCGTCTTTCTGTGTTAACTTCGTCCCAATATTCATCATCGTTATGATGTTCGTGCCAGTCTTGCCAGAAAGGCATGTTGCGTCCTGTACTGCCCCCTAGATCGGCGAGCGGCAGAGAGTAAAATGCCTTGGTCCAGTTGTGGTAGTCAATGGTTTGTGCCGTGCGCCCGCTTGTTCGCATGCCCCATGTCATCATGACGTTTAACTGGAAAGTACCGCCAGGATGAATTAATCCTTTGTAGTAATCCGTACACATGACACGGGGCACCATGGCTTTGAGATAGTTGCTTTTCAGAGGAGCGCTAAGCCATTGCACTCCACCGAGATATGATCCTCCTACCATTCCAATATTTCCGTCGCACCAAGATTGTTCGCCAAGCCATTCTTGGGTGTCATAACCATCTGTCGCTTCCTGGTGGAACGGGTAATAATCGCCATCAGAATCCCATCTACCACGTACGTCTTGCATCACACATGCATAGCCACGATTTGCGTATCCGATTGCTGTCTTTACGATATCGTCACCGTTATTGCTATATGGTGTCCTCATTAGGATCACTGGAAATGGACCGTTTGCTTTTGGTAAGTAGATGTCGGTGGAAAGATTTACCCCGTCTCGCATGGGTGTTTTGACGTCCAATAACATTTCAAAGTCAAAGTTCTCTGACATTTGCGACTCTTTCTTATGTTTACGGTGTTGCGGTTCCGAAGAGTTTGTTAGCCACCATGGCGCATAATAGTCCGTAAGGATCATTATGCCAACAACACAAAGTCAAGTTATGTTGTCGTGTGTTTTGGCTGTTGTATTTGCCAGTGGCCAGAGAATGCTACGATGACCAACTGAGGTAACTATGCCAATTGCATTGGAACACCGCTCTTTCGGATGTACTGGTGAAAAAGTCAGTGTTATCGGCCTTGGCGGCGCAGGTTTGTATAAGCATTCCTATGAACAAGGGGTAGCGACTGTCAAACATGCGCTCGATATGGGTGTTACCTATTTCGATACATCGCCCGCGTACGGTAAAGCCGGCGCGGATGGCCGTTGGGTTGAGAGGGGCAAGTCGCAGCTAATCATGGGTGAGGGGCTTGACGGGGCAACAAAACCACATCTTCTCGCAACAAAGTTGGTTAGCTATACGAATCTAGGTGGGGCGAATCCAATGGGTTACCGCACGTTAGAAGATTGTCGCACGCAGTTGCAGGACAGTTTAAACGCCCTACGCCGGGATAAAATCGATGTACTTCAGGGTCACGATATGGAGAAGGCCAAGGCGTGGTCACCTAACGCACTTAATGACGACGAACTTTTGGACCTTGATAGGGAATACGACTACGAAAGCTCAGCCATTATTCAGGCGCTCCGCGAAGCAAAGGCGCAAGGGCTATGCGACTACATTGGCCTCAGTTTCAACCAATCCATGGCATTGGCTCATGTCTTTCGTCGAGTAAAACTGGATATGTGTCTATCAGCCAGTCAGTATTCGCTTCTCGACCGTCGCTCTCCACAGTTCGTTGAAGCACTGGTTGATGAGCAAGGAATTGCTTATGTCATAGGAGGAATTTTTAGAGGTTTAGCTGTGTCAGATGAACCCTCTCCGTTTCGATTATCTATTAAGGGTCCTCTGTCTCAAACAGGAGCGATATTTTCGGATGAGCGTCTCATTAAATTGGCTAAGACAACGGGCATTTCTATCGCGGCATTGACTGTTAGGTTCTTGATAGCCAATTCTAAACTTTCGACTATTCTCGTGGGCGCATCCAGTCCCCAGGAGATCGAGGAGAGCGTATTAGCCGCGCAGTCAGGTCCTTTACCACCAGACATCCATCAGACTATTGAAGCCCTGCGACAAGTGGATGGTTCAACCTAGGGATAACTTCCCGAGAAGAATGCCTATTTGGATAATGTCGTGCGATTGGCTACAGGATTATGTAGTGATCACCCTGAGGTTTAGTGAATAAGACTCGAAAACTTTCATTGAGTTACCATTTAGATCTTCATTGATGGGATGGCTACCGCCGGGGTCACCCTGTATTTTATCTAAATCAGTCGCTATGAGATCTAATGACTCGTCCCGGCAGGTCACCAGAAGGTTCTCCGTCGATAAGGGCCGATCGCCCGTTAACCAGCACATGGGATACACCGGTTGAATACTGGTGTGGGTTTGCAAAAGTAGCATGTTCGGCTATCGTCTCAGGATTGAACACAGCAATATCTGCGAAGTAACCGGGAGCAATCCGCCCACGTTTATGAAGGCCCAGTCGTTGCGCCGGAAGCAAAGTCATCTTTCGTATCGCCTCCGGCAGAGAAACTAGATTCTTTTCCCGCACCATTCTTTGCAAATATCCGGCGTTAGAACCGTAACTCCGAGGGTGTGGCTTGCCTTTACCGAGTGGTCCTGTTGTCCGAAGTGAGTTGCCATCGGAGCAGACAGAGATATTTGGAGATGCTGCAATCGTTTCCACGTCAGGATCAGACATTGAATACAGAACCACTGACACCTCGGATTTTTCGATCATGCTGAATGCCGCCTCAACCGGGTCTTTACCTTGTATATCTGCTACCTCGGCTAGCGTCATCCCTTCGTATTCGGTTTTTGGCGGATAACCGGCTATTACGCAACCTTCGGCACCCTGAAACCTCACCGATGAATATTCTGCCTCTTCGCGCAGCTTGGGACGCAAATCACTATCAGCCAGTCGTTCTAGCAGGGCCGGACGACCGCCATCGTGGGCCCAACGATTAAATATCGCGCCACTTAGTGGAGTGCTGCATGCTACATATGGATATTGATCGCCAGCAACATCGATGCCCTCACTGCGGGCCTCCGTTATTGACTCGAGGATTGCGGCTGAGCGTCCCCATACTCGTGGACCATGTGCCTTGACGTGAGAAATTTCAATGCGGGCACCTGTCCGACGACCAATCTCGATTGATTCCTGTATCGCAGTGAACAGACCGGGACTCTCGTCTGACTCCGAACGCATGTGGCTTGAGTACAACTTGTCCCTTTGGGCGACAGGTAACGTTAGAGATATGACTTCATCTGTGAGAGAGTAACTGCCTGGCGCGAAGTAAAGACCGGTCGACAGGCCCATTGCACCAGCCTCCAGCGCTTCCACGACGTTCCTTTCCATATCTAGCAACTCGTCGGCGCTAGGTGCCCTTGCAACATCCCCCATCACAAATGATCGGATCTGGTTATGACCTACCTGAGTAGCTATATTGATAACTGATCCGGCCTGCTCTAGCGCACTCAAATAGCCAGCGAAATTGGTCCAGTTTGGCTCCAGATCAGGACTAGAGCGTTTCGCCCATGAGCTGAAGGACCCTAAGGTTTTATCGTTCAGCGGTGCACAGAAACTCATCCCGCAATTGCCAAGCAATTCCAAGGTGACTCCTTGGCGCAATTTACTGTCGGCCAGTGGATCTACGAGGAACGATATATCGCTGTGGGCGTGAAGGTCGATAAATCCTGGTGATACAACAAGCCCTGTAGCGTCAATGGTCCTGGCTGCCTCTACAGGCAAGTGTCCGACGGCAATCACCTTATCTCCAGTGATCGCCACATCCGCCTTCATCGGTTCGGCTCCGGTTCCGTCGATCACAGTGCCATTCTTAACTATAAAGTCGAACATTCCAGGCTCCCGTTTAAGTTACCAAGCACTTCATTTTCGATGTATAACCTACCGGAAATTCGCATAAACTGCGAACAGTATCCAACTCGAATAATACGTGGGGAGTATCGGAGATTTACATACGGTCTATGGATATGAGCAACGCTCAAACCGCATAGGTTGTCCGTAGACGACGCATGACTGGCTAACTGCAGTTTCCAAACGTCCAAGCTATCAACATCCCAATAGGGATCATCATGAACGCGAATCGGATGATTAGTTTCTCTCTGTCCATGCAGACAACCTATCCTGAGAGTTGCTTTCCAAGCAGCCAGATTATTGTCACGACAAGCCATATGACTACGAACAGCTTGGGGTTTATCACAATGAGAATTACCTATTTATTTAGGTCGAAAGGTGTCACTTCGCGAAAAGCCCCCACATTTCTGCGAGGACTCCTCAGTTCATTTTGAGATGGAGCGGAAGACGAGATTCGAACTCGCGACCCTCTCCTTGGCAAGGAGATGCTCTACCACTGAGCCACTTCCGCGTTACGGTCAACAGTAAGCATTCCGAGCTAACTGGTCAAGCTTACATGCCACTTAACAGGTTAAATTCAAGACCTTTTGTTCCATGGCAACTCACCAGATCAGTTAAGTTTGCCTGATTTTATTTGTGTGGGTCAATCGCTAACTTTGATCAATAATTTGCCGAAATTATTTCCGCGCAGTAGGCCGATGAAAGCTTCTGGAGCTTTTTCGAATCCGTCTACAATGTCTTCCTTGTATTTCAGAAGTCCTTCTTTGATCCATCCAGCCAATCGTGCTCTGCTGATCTCATGTTGTTGTTCAAACGCGTAAACCAGAAATCCTTCGGCCCTCGATTGTGTACGTAATAGAGCCCACATGTTGCGAGGTCCCAGCGGGATTTCATCAGAGTTGTACTGTGAAATCTGTCCACAGATGGCGATTCTCGCCTTAAAGGCTAGGTTGTCTAGTACGGCGTCTAGTACTGGTCCACCCACATTATCGAAGTAGACATCGACTCCATTAGGCGAAAGCCGTTTGAGTACGCTTGATACGTCTTGAGTTTTGTAATTAATCGTGTTGTCGAAGCCAAGATCATTTTTTACGTAGTTACATTTTTTGTCACTACCAGCGATTCCGATTACGTTACAGCCGTTGATTTTTCCGATTTGTCCGACGACTGCACCCACTGCACCAGAGGCAGCTGATACGACTAGTGTGTCGCCCGCTTTTGGTTGTCCTACGTCAAGTAGTCCGTGGTATGCGGTGAGACCGGGCATGCCTAATACACCAACAGCTGTTGATACTGGACCAAGTGAGGGGTCCACACGTTTTACTGAGTGTTCTGAAACCGCAGCCCATTCTCTCCATCCGATCGAGCTTCGGACGATGTCTCCAACCGTGTAATTTGAAGATTTACTTTGTTCAACACGCGCTATGACTTCACCTGTCATTACGTCGCCGGGTTGAAGTGGTGTTGCATAGGATGGACCGGGCCGCATTCGGCCTCGCATGTAAGGATCTAGACTCATGAACAGGGTCCGTATTAGTAGTTCACCATGCTTGGGGCTTGGGATTGGCGATTCTTCTAGAGCAAAATTTTCTTGTTTGGGTTCGCCCTTGGGCCGACTAGCCATGGTCCATGCACGGTTAATATCATCTGACAATGTGATTCTTCTTTTTGGTTTATTGGTTATTTTCAACGATGAGATTGCCGAAATCGTCCACTGTTACCGACCATGATGGTTGAATCACTGTCGTGCAGTCTGGCTCTTCAACAATTGCTGGACCGTTGAATGTGGATCGAGGAGGGAGCTTCTGGCGATTGTAAACGGTTGTACTAATGACGCCTCCTTGGCTGGAGTCGGTTGCAAAGTAAACAGGTCGTTCTCCTTTTATGGCAACCTGTATATCATGATCAATAGTGTCCAGTTTTCGTAGTTGTGGCCGTGCGATTTTACCTACCGTTGTTAATCGAAGGTTTACGAGTTCTACTGGCTCATCGTCTGCTCTAAAGCCGTAGGCACTATCGTGGGACTCATGAAATGCTTCAATCAGGTCGTTCATCCAATCATTATCGATGGTTTTTCGGTCAGGTACAGGAACGCTTAGTTCAAAACTTTGCCCCCAGTAGCGCATTTCTATCGCTCGTTCGAAAATGGGTTCGCCTGATGCTGATGCAGCCGCGCTGTGAGCTAAACGCCCCGAATTTTCCAGTTTCTCGAATTCATAGGTTATACGCGATAGCTCGACTTGGTCGGCCCTTATGATGAGAGTTGCGGAACTTTCCATTCGGACGTCCGTTACGAGTAGTCCTAGGGCTGATGCGGTCCCGGGTTCGGCTGGGATTAATACCTGCGGTATTCCCGCTTGTTCTGCGAGCCTGACGACATGAGCAGGTCCTGCGCCACCAAATCCCATTAACATGAAGTCTCTCGGATCATGTCCCCGTTGTACTGATACCAGCCGAAGGGCATTTACCATTGCTGTGTTTGCAATTTCGATGATTCCATGTGCCGCTGCTTCAATGGATAATCCTAATGGCTCCGCACAGTGCTTATGTATGGCGTTTTTTGCGGCCTCTGTATCAAGAGATATTTGACCGTCTGCAAAATAGCTTGGATCAAGACGTCCTAAAATCAGATTAGCATCGGTAATGGTTGGTTCTTTGCCACCAAGCCCATAGGAAACTGGGCCAGGGTCAGCGCCGGCAGATTGCGGCCCGACGCGTAGAGCCCCACCTGAGTCTACCCATGCGATAGATCCGCCACCAGCTCCGATTTCGACAAGATCCACAACTGGTGTTCTGATCGGGTAACCCGATGCTCCTCCAAACGCCCCATCGCCGCTTTGTGCTGCCCCGCCCACGCTGTAATCCTTGGTGATGTTTGGTTGCCCGTTGCGTATGAGGCTGGCCTTTGCAGTGGTGCCGCCCATGTCGAAAGAAATTACGTTTGGGTAACCGAGTGCGGATCCAAGGGATGCAGCTGCTACAGCGCCGGCTGCCGGACCCGATTCGACCATAAACACTGGTGATTCCGATGCAGATTGAGCCGGGTATACACCACCATTAGATTGCATTACAAGGAGCTCAGAATTGACGTCAGCTGAATGTAACTTTTCGAGGATCGATGCTAAATATGTGCTTACGATTGGGGTTACAGCAGAATTGATTACCGTTGTCGATGCACGCAGGTACTCACGAAATTCTGGGACAATTTTAGATGAGAGGGATAATTTTACATCTGGAATTTTTGCTTTGATTGCTTCGCCGACTTTTTGTTCATGATCTGGGTTGCGGTAGGAGTGGAGCAGGCAAATCGCGATAGCCTCTACTTCACTTTCAGCTAGCTGATCGACTACTATGGCAAGAGCTTTCTCGTCAAGGGGTGTAACTACATTACCCTTAGCATCAAGTCTTTCACGGATTTCGAAACAAAGTTGGCGCGGTACAAGTGGTGCTGGTTTTTCAAACTGGAGATCATATAAAGAAGGTCGGATTTGCCTGGCTATTTCGAGCATATCTCGAAATCCTTGAGTGGTGACAAATGCAGTTTTTGCAGTTTTCCCTTCGATAATCGCGTTTGTAGCAACTGTGGTTGCATGAACTACGTGTTCGATTTCACTGGGGTCTACATCGTTACTTACTCCTAGCAATTTATTAACTGCAGAAATGAACCCGGATGCAGGATCGGCAGGCGTTGTTAGAACTTTTGAGGTGATTACCTGTCCGGTTGACGAATCGACTAGCGTACCGTCAGTAAATGTTCCACCGATGTCGACACCGATTCTGAATCGCTTTGTATTTAGCTCCTTCAATGAGATGACCTCGACTTATTTATTTGTTCTCTTAATCTTTTTGTGGCGGCTTTGTCGACATCGTTGGTGAGATTGTCAATGATCACGCCATAACATTCACGTGCACGTTTGAAATTAATTTTCCCTAGAGTGACATCTTCCAAGACTCTTTCCGGGTCTCTTTCAAGAGGGGATCCGTAACCGCCGCCGCCTGGGGTCTGGAAGCTGACAGTGTCCCCAGGTTTTAGTTCAATCACACACTTTGAACTGAGTTCGGTTTTCGTACGCTTTGAATCGTCTGGATTTAAAATATAGTAAGCCTTTCGCCCACTCATGCCGCCGAAGATGCCTTTAGGACCTTCGAGATCTCTGTCCGATAATACAGTGAATGTGGCCGCGTCATTAGGGAAGTGGTAGTCACGTCTCATTCCGAGACCTCCACGAAATTTCCCGGGACCTTCCGAGTCTTCGATAAGTGAAAGTTGGGATACTCTCACAGGAAAGTGAGATTCTACTTCCTCTACTGGAGCGTTTTCAGTGTTTTGGCCGTGTTGCTGCACGGCGTCGGGTCCGTCAGATGTTTCCCTTGCTCCATATCCTCCGGCAAGGGCCTCGTAGTTACAGTGGTATTCTCCCGTTTTTTGATCGATGATTCCAAATCCTGCTTGGGCCATCATCGCTTTGGTTGACGAAGCGATTTTTTGAGGCATTCCTGGTGCAAATGCTCTGAAAAGCATGTCATTGACGCGAACCTGTGTCTCCCATCCACCGACAACCGGCGCAGGGTGGAGCGCGTGTACGACGGTTCCGGGCTTAGCGTTCATCCGGACATGACGGTAGAAGCCATCATTTACAGGTAGATCCGGGGCCATTAATGCTCGAAGTGCATAGGCGCATGCTGAGAAAGTCATGGCTTTGGTGGAATTTACTGGTGCGCGCCTTTGTGGATCACAGCCATCGAAATCGAAATATACCTTTTCGCCATCGACAGTAATTTTGGTCTTAAGGGTGACAGGGTTTTCCGTAAATCCGTCGAAATCTAGAAAACTTTCCGATTTGTAAATACCATCAGGTATATCTGAGATTTCTGCCCGGGTTCGTCGATCAGTGTAGTCAATTACTGCCTTGACATATCGGTCGAAATCCTCTGAGCCGTATTTTCTAACTATTTCGGACAGTCGCCTAGATCCTACAGTGTTAGCAGCGACTTGAGCTCGGAAATCCCCTGCAGTGACGCGTTTTGATCTGATTTGAGCAAGAAGAAGTTTGAAGATATCTTCATTCATTTCACCTTGTTTGACGAGCTTGACTGGAGTGATGATCACTCCTTCTTGGAAAATCTCCTGAAAAGGGCCAATTGATGCTGGAGCTCCTCCACCGACATCTACATGATGGGCTAGTGAAGCTACATAACCAATAAGTTCGTTTTGATGATGAACCGGACCGAAGACGGTCACATCGTTTAGGTGTGAACCACCGCCAAATGGATTGTTTACTACCAGCATGTCGCCGGGCTGGAGGTTTTCTGCCCCGTATGCTTCGACCGAAGTAGGTATCAGTTCCACAAATGATCCGAGGTGGACTGGTTGAGTAAATGCCTGGGAGATAGGCTTGCAATCACGGTCGAAAAAAGCACAGGAAAAATCCTGTCTGGTTTTGACGTTAGTTGAGTAAGCTGAACGTCTTAGGGCGGCAGCCATTTCTTCGGTTACTTGAGTTAGAGCTGAACGGATAACCTCGAAATGAATTGGATCGATTTTATTGCGGACCTTATCTCCGGCCACGGCGTAAATCCTCGGTGATTGTCATGTCGACTTTTTGGGACGACAAACTGATCTCAACTCCGTAGCGTTTTCTAGCGCGATTTGTAGAAATTTTGCCTTGTAGGACGTCATTTAGAATAGCTTCTGGATCTCTATTAAAGGCGTGTCCATAACCACCCCCACCAGAAGTACGGTAACTGATTACATCTCCAGGATTTAATTGCAGAGTTGTTTTTGAAGACAGGTGCTGTTCTACGTTATTTTTGATCAGGGCGTAGACAGATTTGCTGCCGCGTTCCCCTCCGAAAAGGCCTCTCGGTCCTGCTTTATCACGGTCGGCAAGAATGGTGAATGTTGCTTCTTCAGGGAACAAGTAATCACGACGCAAGCCAAGTCCGCCTCGGAATTCTCCTGGACCTTCAGAGTCGGGAACAAGTTCATACCGTGTGATCCGCACGGGATAATTACTTTCAGTTTCTTCAACTGGTGCATTTTCAGTATTTTGGCCATGCGACTGGACAGCATCCGGTCCATCTGATCTTGAACGTGCACCGTACCCACCTGCGAGTGTTTCTAGGAAGCAGTAGTATTCACCGGTTTCGTGATTATGACCACCAAATCCCGAATGACATTGCATCGATTTTGTTCCTGCACAAACAGCGTCCGGCAATGCTGGAGCGAGAGCTTCGAAGATAAGATCGTTCAATCGGACATGCGTTTCCCATCCGCCAACAACGGGAGCGGGATGAACGCAATTAGTTACAGTGCCTTCTGGTGCATTAACGTGGACGTACCGGTAAAAACCGTCGTTTACCGGTAAGTCTTTATCCATAAGAGCTCTCAAGGCATAGGCACAGGCTGAAAAAGTTTGTGCAAATGTCGAGTTCACTGGAGCTCGGCGTTGGGGGTCGGATCCGGTTGTGTCGAACTTTACTCCGTTATCGTCTATTGTCACTCTTATTTCTAGTTTCACAACATCTTCAGAGAATCCATCGTTATCCACGAACCCTTTTGCTGAAAACACTCCCTTAGGTAACTTATTTACTTCTACTTTGGTACGACGGTCTGTGTACTCGATGATTTCGTCGATGTAGCGATCAAAGTCATTTATACCGTACTTATCAACGATTTCGTTGATGCGGATAGCTCCCGTTCGGTTGGAAGCGATCTGTGCACGGAAATCTCCAGCAGTTTCCCGTTTTGATCGGATTTGCGAGAGTACTAACCGGAAAAGGTCATCATCCAGTTTGCCCTGAGATACAAATTTAATTGGCGGGATAATAATTCCCTCTTGGAAAACCTCTCTGAAAGCACCTACCGATGCTGGGGCGCCGCCCCCAACATCCACGTGGTGGGCGAGACAGGCGGTGTAACCCACTAGTTGGCCTTGCCAATGAACGGGACCGATCAAAGATATATCGTTGAGGTGGACACCCCCGCCATATGGGTCATTGGACAGGATCATGTCTCCTGGTTCGAGATTTTGAGCACCGTATCTTTTTACGGCGATCGGAACGTGCCTTACAAATGATCCAAGATGGACAGGTTGGGTAAATGCCTGCGAAACAGATCTGAGATTCTTGTCAAAGAATGCACATGAGAAATCCTGGCGCGTTTTTACGTTGGTTGAATACGCTGATCTTCGAAGTGTGATAGCCATTTCTTCCGCCGCCTGAGTGAGGGCGTTGCGGATTACTTCGAATTTAATTGGGTCGATCGTCATGGCAGTTATGTTGATTTCTCACTAATTCCTTCAAATCGTAAATTGATTGGTCGAACCTTAGAGACCGCGTTCCTTTTTTACTCGTCGCCATTCCTCAAATGCTTCCGGACGGGGAGGGTAATACTTACCTGGCGCAACCTTTTCTTCCCGAATTTTTTCTTTTATGTAGTTTTCCACTTCTTCATGTTCTGTCGCGTGCTCAAGCACGTCTTTTGCCATCCAGGATGGCACGACTATGACACCGTCGTCATCCCCAACCATTACGTCGCCAGGACGGACTAGGGCCCCTCCGCATTGGATCTGGATGTCTTCTTCGGCCGGGGCTACGGTTGGACCGCCATGAAGACTGCGGGCTGTAGCGTAAACGATGAGTCCATATTCCTCGTCTCGGAGAACGTCGAGATCGCGTATTGCGCCATCTATTACCACTCCGTCAGCGTTGTTCATTTTGAGCTGGAGCAGTTTTACATCTCCAGCAACCACGTCCTGTGTACGACCCTGTAGATCTGCCACTAGGACATCTCCTGGACCACATTTGCCCATAGCAACATACTCAGGTGCATTTTCTCCCGTAGGCGTGTCGGCCTTAAGGTCTGCACGATGTGGTAGGAATCGCAACGTTTTTGCTCGGGCAGCCATTTTTTGACCTGGAGTGAAATTTTGTAACCCTTCGCATACGCAAAGTGTCGAGCCGAAATATCGGACGGCGTTGTAAACCGTAGCTGTGGGTAATTTTTTTAATCCTTCGAGTACTTCATCGGTAACATACGTTGGCTTCATATCAAAGCTTGGGTTATCAGACATTGGGATGTTGCTTTCGATTGAGATGACCGTTCATTTGGGTCAGAGTAGGAATTACTTTTCTGTTTACTGAGCCGGGATAGTACTCTCAGGGGTGAACCGTCTGCAACAGTCGTAAAGCACTTCAAGTGATCAGATCGCATCGCTTCGAAGTGGAAGACCGTCAAGGGATGAACAATTTGTAAGGATTTGAAGAGATTTATCCAATGGAGGTTTTTTGATGCTGCGTTCATGCTCGAACAGTAGTAGGGTTTGCAACCATCAACTCACCATAGACGAGCCATCGAAAAAATAGAGGTCCCGGATGCTAGTACCTGGTATGCCGCTTTCACGATTTACAATCCTTGATCTAACACGTGTTAGAGCAGGACCTACTTGTGTGCGTCAACTTGCCGATTGGGGTGCTGATGTTATCAAGATAGAGGCCCCTCCCGATGGTAAAGAAGGACTTGGTGGTGAAAGGGATGGGTTCGACTTTCAAAACCTTCATCGTAATAAGCGGTCATTGACGTTAAATCTAAAAACCTCCGAAGCTAGAGAGGTTTTTTATAAGTTGGTTGAGCAAGCTGATGTGGTGGTTGAAAATTATCGACCAGACGTCAAGAACCGCCTAGGTGCAGATTACGGAAGTCTTTCCAAAGTTAATAAGCGGATTATTCTTGTCAGCATCTCTGGTTTTGGACAGGATGGACCTTACGGTAAACGGGCGGGTTTTGATCAGATTGCCCAGGGTATGGGTGGGCTAATGTCAATAACCGGAGCCCCTGGCGGAGGTCCCATGCGTGTCGGCATACCGGTTGCTGACTTATGTGCCGGAATGTTTGCTGCCCAAGGGGCAATGCTGGCACTTTTAGAGCGTGAGGAGTCGGGTGAGGGTCAGTGGGTAAGGACGTCGCTTTTGGAAGCCCAGATCCAAATGCTTGATTTCCAGGCAGCCCGCTATCTTAAGGATAAGGAAATTCCAGGTCAGGCTGGAAACGACCATCCCACGAGCATTCCAACAGGGGTTTTCCCTACATCGGATGGCCATATCAATATTGCTGTCGCTGGAGGAGAAATCTACGAAAGATTTTGTAAAACGGTTGGGCTCGAGCATTTGATTACAGATGAGAGGTTTTCTACAGCAGATGCAAGATCGGATAACAGGGTGGAGATGAATGCTCTTATTTCTGAGCTCACGCTGACGAAAACCAGTCAACATTGGATTGATGTCTTAAACGAAGCTGGTTGTCCGTGTGGACCTATTAACTCAATGGATCAGGTATTTGCAGATCCCCAGGTTAAGCACCTGGAAATGGCCGTTTCCGTCCATCATCCTCGTATGGGTAGCTTTGAAGTGGTAAATCAGGCGATAAAGATGAGTCGTACACCGTCGTCAGTACGCACGGCAACCCCCGAGCAGGGTGAGCACACAGACGATATTTTGTCTGAACTTGGTTATAACCAGGCGACAATCGATGGATTTCATCAAAATGGAGTTGTTTAAATTTTTGTAAGTCAGAAATTAGGAGCTTTACCAAATGAGAACGCTTGACCTGCAAACTGACAAGATGATTGCACACGTAGATGAAGGCGTTGGATCGATAATTTTCAATCAACCTGAAAAGCGAAACGCAGTTTCTTATGCGATGTGGCAGGCAATTCCGGAGATCATCAGGGATTTTAGTTCCAGTGATGATGTAAGAGTCGTGGTCATGAGTGGATCTGGTGATAGGGCGTTTGTATCTGGCGCAGATATCTCTGAGTTTGAGAAATTGCGCAACACACCTGAGCAGATTGAAATTTATGATGCGGCTACGTCGGCTTCAAATAAAGCGCTCCGTTCACTTGATAAACCGTTGATTGCAATGATCAGAGGATTCTGTGTTGGTGGTGGCCTTGCAATTTCACTAGCTGCAGATCTGCGTATAGCGGCCGATGATGGGCAGTTCGGCGTGCCGGCAGCAAAACTTGGGCTTGGTTATGGATATGCTGGCATTAAAGAATTAATGAACATTGTTGGGCCGTCCTATGCGAAAGAGATCTTCTTCACAGGACAGAGGTTCAATGCTGCCGAAGCTGAAATGATGGGGCTCGTAAACAGGGTCGTACCGGCCAGTGAATTGGAGTCGACTGTGGATTCCTATGCCCGCACTATAGCGGATAACGCTCCGCTGACAGTTAAAGCAGCAAAGGCGGCGGTGAATGAAGGTACGAAAAATTCTGGCGAACGAGACTTGGATAGGATAGCTGCACTAGTCGAGGCCTGCTTTAACAGCGATGACTACAAAGAGGGTCGGCGAGCGTTTATGGAGAAACGTCCTCCTCGTTTTCAGGGTCATTGACTTCTGTAAACACCTAGTTATAGCGAGTTCGACCTGATATGCCTAAGTTGGAAAATTAGACTGAAAAGCGGATCCGGATATTGGATCGATTTCTACGATACTTGTTGGTGGTATCAGCAATTCTTTGTTGTCCGTCTGGGAGACAGGTCAAAGAACGATCAAACCGTAAACTGAGGAGAAGTACCGGACATTTGTAGCCAAAAGTGTTTACACCTATAGTGATAGCGCAGCCGACTGAACACTGGTAGGTTGAAAAAATAAGATAGATAAAATGGTGCCGAGGGGCAGACTCGAACTGCCGACACATGGATTTTCAGTCCATTGCTCTACCACCTGAGCTACCTCGGCATACGGCACGGTAGTCAATCCTAGCCGTAGTGATCGGGTGAGGCAATAGAGTAAGCGATCACCATGTGGTAGTTAGTGAGGAGTATCAGATTTTTCAATTGGCGCTGGTATAATCCTGTTGATAAATCTCACGCTTTTTGAACTGATCAAATCCATCACTGCTAACACTTAGCATTTTGTACTCGATCAGACGTTTGTATTGAGGATATTAATGGCGACTTTGATCATTGCTTCGATCTCGAATCATTCCGGTAAGACTGCCCTCGCAGCTGCTCTTGCTGTAAAGCTTGGAACCGAGGATGCTCCCGTCGCTATAGGTAAAGCCGGGTTGCGGGATTCGACCGTCGAGTCTGATGTGGGGATATTTGAACACCTTCTGCCGGGGAATCCGTCTGTTAGTGGGGCTGTTGGTGAGGTTGCTTCTAATATCTCCAATCTGGCCGACAGCACGAGAATATCGATTGTAGAAGGATCATCGGATACTGAGTTTAACCTGCAGCTAGCGAATGATACTGATGGTCTCGTTTTATTAGTAGCTCGTTACGGCGAAGAAATTTCAAACGCCGTTGACGCTTATGGTTCGCGCCTTGCTGGGGTAGTGGTCAACGCAATGCCAAAATATAGGAGCGAAAACGCAGATGATGGGATCCCACAGGGCCTGAGGGAAAAGGGACTAAATGTACTAGGATATATTCCCGACGATAGGAGAATGCTATCGCCCAAATTAGGGCATGTGGCGGAGTTCCTAGACGGTCAGTTTCTTAGTGGAGACGAACAGTCAGATCAACTCTTAGATAATTTTCTCATCGGTGGGCTCGTTCTTGACTGGGGTCCGTTTTACTTCGCTACTCGCACTAACACTGGGGTGATAGTCCGTGGTGATCGCCCCGACGTCCAGCTTGCAGCGATTCAAACTGATACGACCCGTGCACTTTTGCTAACGAAAGGCGTTCGACCGGTCGAATATGTGATTTACGAAGCAGGTCAAAGAGGTATACCACTTATTGTTGTTCCCGGCAGTACCCATGATGTTGCTGAGAAATTGGAAGGCCTTCAACCTCAAGTCGCATTTGATCATCAAGATAAACTGCATAGAATGGTTGAGTTGGTATCTGAATATTTGGACATTTCAGCACTTGAAGATCAACTGGCTCAACCGGTAACACGCTAAATACGGTGCCTTTACAGTCGGGTAACTTCATCGAGTCAGCGTTTCCAGTAAATGTTTAGTTATTCATTGATTGCATGCTGATCGTTCAATAGCCTGAACAATTTATTTCTTTATGCAAGTATCAGAAATTTGAAGATTTTCGACATGATTGCTCCTCGTCGTAGGTACAAGGCCCCCCGCCGGTTGAGGCTGATGGCGACGGTGGAGTTAACAGCTAAGACGACTTTTTATGTTTCGGTGGTGGCTGGCGCCATTTTCGTATTAGTTGCGTTTATTTTGTTCGATAAAGATAGAGAGCTTGAACAGATTCCGACGACTAGAACCGGTCCTCAGGTTATCCGTCAAGTACAACAATATTTGAAAGATACTAACGTCTACGCTTACGGTGATCGATCGCGCACATTGAATTGCTGGACGGAATTCGGAGGGAAAGAATTCACGGCTGAGTATCTCCATAGGGGATCATGGAGAATCGATGCGTACTATGAACGTGTCAGATATTACTGGCGTGTAGATGACATCACACTTGAGGTAACTAGGGATCCATGGTTGAAAACGCATAATCCCACGATTGGATGTTGATGACAGACACCACAAGATATCCTGATCTGACAGTTATCATTGCCGTATGCCTTTAACTTACCGTTCAGATAATCTTCTTTCAGGCCTTTCTGAGAGACAGCGCGATGCTGTTACCCATATTGATGGTCCGTTATTGATTATTGCCGGTCCGGGTTCAGGTAAGACCCGGGTTATGGCTCACAGGGTCGCTTATCTGATTGGGGTAACAGGTATTTCGCCTTGGAAAATCCTTGCCGTTACGTTTACAAATAAAGCAGCTAGAGAATTATTGGAACGTTGTGAACGGCTTCTGGGCTTGGGATCTAGCGAACTTCAAGTGCGGACTTTCCACGGTTTTTGTGCGCGGGTATTGAGATCTGATGGTGAAAACGTCGGACTGAAGTCCGATTTTACTATTTATGACTCGGACGACCAGGCTCGTGTGATACGTCGAATTCTTGAGGATATCGACATCGACCCTAAACAATTTCCACCTCGCTCGGTATTGAGCGTTATTTCTGATGCAAAAAATAACCTACAAAATCCCGAGCAGTTGTCCAAACGCATCGAGACCTATCGGGATGAAGTCATATCACGTATTTACGAAAGATACGATGGTGCATTGCGTCGAGAAAATGCTGTTGATTTCGATGACCTTTTGTCGAAGACCTATGAGTTGTTGGAGGGGTACCCAGAAATACTGGAGAAGTATCAACAGCGCTATGAGCATTTACTAGTTGATGAATTTCAGGACACCAATCCGCTGCAGTTTCAGGTCGCCAGGTTATTGGCGATCAAAAGTCGGAACATCTGCGTGGTTGGGGATCCCGATCAATCCATCTACTCATGGCGTCACGCTGACCCAAGTAATTTGACAGATTTTCAAAGCTCCTTTGGTGAGACAAAGATCGTTACGCTTGACCAGAGTTATCGTTCTACGCAGATCATTCTCGAAGCTGCCGATTCAGTGATACACAATAACGATGACCGGATGCAGAAAAATCTTTGGACCGAGAACGCTAGAGGAGCCAGAATTACGGTTGCCGAGGCCTATAACGAAGAGGAAGAGGCGCACCTTGTATTACAAGCGACTGTCGAACTGCAGGAAAAACACGGGATAGGTCGAAATGAAATTGCAGTTATGTACAGGGTGAATGCACAGTCGCGGGCGTTTGAAGTGGCTTGTAACCGACAGGGGATTCCGTATCGACTTGTGGGTGGAGTTAAATTTTATGATCGTAAAGAGGTCAAAGATATCCTCTCTTTTCTCAAATTGATAGATAATCCCGCAGCCGATGCTGCGCTAGAACGTGTCATTAATGTTCCCGCTCGAGGGATTTCAGCAAAATCACTAGCTGAATTGCACCGCGTGGCACTGGTTAACAATGTCTCAATTTTAGATGTCATCCTGGACATAAGCAGAGTAAACGGTGGCGGTGAAGAACCAGCCACCTATGTTGTTACGCTGGCGACCAGAGCGTTGAATTCAATTGCTAGGTTTGGTGATTTGATTACACGCCTGTTACAGCAGTCTATGGCTTTGGATACTACAGAATTGATCGACTTGACTGTAGAACTTACGGGGTACGGCGCCATGTTGCGTGAAGATAACGAGCGCGGCGAAGAGCGGATGGAAAACCTCCAGGAGTTGAGGGCTTCATCTCAACAATTTTCAGGTCCTGAAGAGCGCGGGCAATTAAGTGATTTCCTCGAAAATGTAGCTCTTGTTTCGGATGTTGACGGATTGAAGGGTGGGGACGACAGTGGGCTTGATGCAGATGCGATTACTCTTATCACCCTTCATCAAGCCAAAGGACTGGAGTATGACGCTGTGTTTCTGGTGGGACTCGAAGATGGTATGTTGCCACATTCCCGTAGTTTAGAGGATCCGGCTCAACTAGAAGAGGAACGCCGGCTCTTGTATGTAGGCATGACAAGGGCTCGAAAACGTCTTTACATGTTTCGAGCGTTCCAGCGTAGATTCCATGGTCAATCAGGATCACAGATTGCATCTCGATTTTTGCTTGAAATCCCAGAATCACTTATTACGACTCAAAATATCAGGGGTCATTCACGGGTAGCAGATCGAATTCCTGATCCTATGTGGACAAAGAGAGCAGCTTCAACTCCTGCTCCGCGTCCATCGTCCAGATCCACCGATGAATTCGCTGCAGGGCAGAGGGTGAAGCACGATGTCTTTGGCGAGGGTGTCGTGGTTAGTTCTTCCGGTAATGGTAGCGATACGCAAGTGACCGTCGCTTTTGTGGCAGAAGGTGTCAAACGCCTTATGTTGTCTTTTGCTCCGATAGAAAGAATTGTCGATGTGTCTCCTGATTCGAATGAAGACGAACTGACGATTCAGGATCCGGATTTTTTCGCTCCATAGTATGACAGGTTGATTTCTGGAGAAAACAGGAGTTTGACTATAGCTATGTTCTTCGTTGTAAATTCTGGCCTGACTACAGGTAAATTCCTGACATGGCCCATACAATTCTTACTATGAAATTGCCTTCTTGGGATCGTATTTATTTTTTTGCCTTCATGGCGACTGTATTCGCTGGGGTAAGTTACGTTTCAATGTTGGTACTACCACTTGTCCAACTTGACGACCCTGAAAGTCCAGAAGTTGTGACGGTCACACTACTTGCAGATGGTCAGACGCATCTGTTGTTGTTGTGTCTCTTGCCTGCTGTATTGTCCGTAAGTGCTTTATTGGCTACTCCCAGGCATCATCAGCCTGACAGAGCGAGCAAAGTTAATATTTGGATATCTACGATTCTCGTTTATGTATTCATCATTCTGTTCATATTTGTTAGTGGAATATTGTTTTTGCCGACTGCGATCATGTTGACTGCAGCTGGGGTAGGCTCGCATGTCAGGCGCCGTGAAGCTTATTCAACTGTCAAGGCATCTGCAGGAGACTTTTCCGGACATGGAGATGGTAAAAAGCGTCGTAAAAGGAGATAAACTGCGCTTTAAATTACTACATTAAGGTACCTTGCTATTTAAATCTAATTCAATGGCGAGCGTCTAAGTCATGAACACATCAAACAATCAAAATAAACCGGTAATCAGTGATGACATATTGTCATTTATCGGCCTTGAATCTATTCCCGTAACTTACGATATTGAGCGTCATGCAGTCGAACGCTTTGCCTGCGCGATCGGTGACTCTAATCCTTTGTATTCTAACGACGAAATTGCCAGCGAATCTTTGTATGGGGGTTTAATCGCTCCACCAACATTTTTCAGATCTCTTCTTCCTGGTGAATATCCTGAGCCGTATCCCGAGCCTTTTGCGCACATCTTGGATGGCGGTAGTAAGTATCGTTTCTTTGAGCCGGTCATGGTCGGCGATCAGATCACAGTGGTCAGGAAGATCACTGATTTGTATGAAAAATATGGTCGAATGGGCACCATGTTGTTCAAGATTTCAGAAATTAGCTATACAGGACAGGATGGTAATCTGAAAGCTATTCAAACAACCACGACGATTACATATGGCACGGGAGAAAAGGATTTGGGTGTTGGAGAACATTAACGCTGTAACTGAACAACGGACACTGCCCTTTGAAGAAGTATCCGTTGGTGATGAACTACCCAGTATCGTCAAGCACCCTGATCCACGCCAGCTGGTGATGTATGCAGGAGCTTCTCAGGATTTTGTTGCTATTCACTATGATCTTAATGTTGCTCGTGACGCGGGACATCCTAATGTGATTATCCATGGAGCGCTAAAAAGTGCTTGGCTCGGTGAACTTGTCACGAGTTGGATGGGTTCTTCCGGGCGTTTGTTAGAGTTGGACGTTTCTTATCGTGCAATTGATTTCCCAGGTGACGCTGTAACTTGCGTCGGAAAAGTCACTGGTCTCCGTATTGAGAATGGGATCGGGCTGGTAGAGCTTGAAATAGGATTACGTAATCCTGAAGGGATCATAACCACGCCGGGAAGGGCGTTGGTTTCTATACCTATAACGAACAGTGATGGGTAAGTTTTATTACCCGCTTAATTTAGATCAATAAAAGGATCCAAAATCATGAACGGTGCCCTTGATGGCAAGGTGGCAATTGTTACAGGAGGGGGACGAGGTATTGGTCGTGGTATCGCTCAGGAACTCGCAGCTAACGGAGCCCGGGTTGTAGTTAATGATGCGGGTTTGACACTGGCTGGTGATACAGAAGGGCTGAGTCCTGCGATTGAAGTTGTGTCTAGCATTGAAGCGGTAGGTGGTCAGGCCGTGGCCGTGACAGAGTCGGTATCAACTTTTGAAGGTGGGCAGCAAATTGTTGAGGCAGCCCTCGACAACTTTGGGCAACTGGACATTGTCGTTACTGCTGCAGGAATACTTCGTGACCGAATGATTTACAACATGACCGAAGAAGAATGGGATGCTGTTTATCGGGTTCATCTGAAAGGCACCTTCAACGTTGTTCGACATGCCGCTCCGTTATTCAGGAAACAGCGCGGTGGCAGGATCGTGACTTTTACTTCAGAATCAGGGCTTGTCGGTTTTCCGGGACAAGCGAATTATGGTGCAGCAAAATCAGGAGTCCACGGTTTTACAAAAGTTGTTGCAAAAGATCTGGGTAAATACGGCGTTACAGCTAATTCGATTGCACCCCGAGCGGAAACCCGTATGGTGGATTCGATTCCAGAAGCAACCAGAGAGAAACTTGCAGAGAACGGTTTGTTCCCTGGAAAAGACGAGGTTTCTTGGGAGCCCGAGGATGTGGCCCCTTTTGTGGCATTTCTCGCTTCTGATTATTCCGGGCCCGTCAATGGCCAGACCTTTCTTGTCTACGGTGGGAACATAGTCCATATGACTTTGCCTCGCAGGGTTAAGACCATTTATAACGCTTCGCCACCGGGGACCTGGGATCTTGGTCAGCTGGATCAACTTGTCGGGCCGAATCTACTTGAACATTCTGCGGTTGAGGAACAGATTGGGAATAAGCGTCTGGCCGGTAAGGTGGCTGTTGTTACGGGTGCTGGGCGTGGGATCGGAAGAGGTGTGGCAAAGTTGCTAGCTTCTCAAGGTGCCTCTGTAGTAGTTGCTGACGTAGGAGCCGCGTTGGACGGGGAAGGCGAGGACTTAACCCCCGCAGCTCAGGTTGTCGAGGAGATATCCGAATTGGGTGGGCAAGCGGTTGCTTCGTATCATTCTGTGGCGACTATGGAAGGGGGTGCAAATATTGTACAAACTGCCATCGAAGAGTTTGGACGATTGGATATTGTTGTAACTGCAGCCGGGATTTTGCGAGACCGTATGCTTTTCAATATGTCTGAACAGGAGTGGGATGATGTTATGGATGTTCATCTGAAAGGCACATTTTCTGTCGTACAGCCTGCGTCCCAAATTTTTAAGGAGCAGGGTTGGGGACGAATAGTCACGTTTAGTTCAGTATCCGGCTTATACGGTTATGGTGGACAAGCAAATTATGGCGCAGCCAAAGATGCTATCGCTGGCATGACACGCGTCGTGGCTAAAGATCTCGCGAGGTTTGGGGTAACGGCAAATGCTATTTCTCCGGGGGCTCAAACCCGCATGACTGACTCGATTCCCGATTCGACACGCGATATGCGAAAAGGGGATTTCTTGCCTCCACCTGAGGGAACGTTGACCACCGAGCCTGAACAAGTTGCGCCCATGATTGCTTGGTTATCTTCGGATCAGGCAAGTGATGTTACCGGTAAGATATTTCACTGTGTTGGCAATCGAGTGAGCCTGATGAATTCGCCTGAACATGGTAGGTCTATCCATAAGACGGGGCGCTGGACATTAGAGGAAATTGCCGGAGTTTTTCCTGAAACGATCGGGATGGATCTGTTGAACCCGGCCCCCCCACAGGATGCTTAAGTAGTTGAACTCTCGGGTTGAAAGTGGGTTTACTGCTAGGCGTTGTAAGGTCAATGCTTGTTCATCTGGTTGGGAAAGCAGTTAGTCTGAACTGATTCGATACACTTCAAGAGCAGTGTCCCGGAACAGAGATGAACGTTCGCTTTCAGAGTAATCACTTGCAATTCGTTTGAATGCGTTCCAAAGTACCGCGTAAGAGGTTGAGGCATTGTCTACCGGGAAGTTACTTTCGAACATGCATCTCTTTACACCAAATTCTTCTATACAGTGCTCGTAGTACGGGGTCATGATTCTAGCGATATCTTCTGAAGATGGCGGTGCATTGCGCTCATGCCATTTGAATCCTCCCAGTGTCATTCCTAGTCCGCCTAGTTTAACAACTACATTTTCGCATTTAGCAAGATTACTTACCCCTTCGCTCCAGAGCTTAAAAACTTCATCCCGCCTGCTTGAATAAGGGCCTATCCCGATCGGTCCGCCAATGTGATCTAAGATAATTGGAGTGTCTGGATAGTTTCTTGCCAGATCAACAAGTTCTCCTAATTGTGTGTGATACATCCAGGCATCGAAGCTAAGACCAAGTCTTTGCAAATGTGAAAATCCCTGACGGAAACTTTTGTCATTTAGCAATCCCTTAGGTGGGTTTTTATATCCTGCGATCTCTGGACTTTGATCCCAACAAGATGAGTTACGAATCCCTCTGAATCTATTGCGGCTGGCGTCAATCTGCGCCTCTAGCACCTCTATGACATTATCGCCAATACTGAGGTCAGCATATCCGATGATTCCGGCTGCTATTTTGGCCTCTCCATAATCTCCACTTGCACTTTGCGCTGCTAGACCTTGTACAAACTCTACTTCACCAACAGGCCGCATACTCTCAGGTCCGGCTTTTCTGTACATTGCGCTGCATTCAACGAAAACGGTCTCGGTGATATTGTGCCCACTTGCAATATCTAGGAGTAATTCATCCAGCATGTACCTGTTCCCTGGTCGATCCCAGAAATGGTGGTGTGGATCACATATAGGGATATCGGGATCGATTGGATCCTCGATCGTCAGATCGATCCAGTTTGTGTCTGTATCTGGCATTGGTGATGGTTTTGTTTATACGGGCTTGGGCGGTTTCTCTTTTACCATCTGATCGAAAATCGGCTCCAGTTGTTTTCGCGCTTCAGCCCGGTCATCATTATCGGTCGATGCTGTAAAAGGGAATTCTTCTTCTGCGTCTGCGTTCAAATCGAATAACCGTCCGTCATCGTACAATTTGTAGTTATGGTTGCGTATGTATCGTGCGAATCGAGTGTTACGACCACTCATGGGTTCAAAATGGAAGTACACCCAGTCGCGTGAATTACCCTTCTCTCCTTTGAGTTGTGGCAAGAAACTGCGCCCATCCATTAAGTATTCATCTGGAGGTTTAATACCAGCCGCGTCCAGAATAGTCGGGAGAAAATCTGAAGAATCAATCAGATCTGTTTCGACATGTCCTTGGGGAATCGTGCCGGGCCAACTGGCTATCAGAGGTACGTGAGTCCCGCGATCTACTGTAAGGCCTTTCCCTCCACAGACTTCGGTATGAGAGTGCACTACTGAGCAAACCTCTATGGGGGAACCATTGTCGCCGACGTATATAACAAGGGTATCTTCCGCTATCCCAAGTTCAGTGAGTTTATCGTTGACTCGACCGATGACTTTATCGTGGTATTCAACCATATCCTTGTAATAACGCGGATCGTCCTCCCAGCCTTCGAGTTCATCCCATGTGCGTCCTCCAAGCGTTTCGTTAGAGGGAGGTATGAACTCTTCGAATTCTGGGCTGTCTGGGGTAGGCTCCAGTGGTCTATGTGTGAGGGCCATTGGGAAATAGACAAAGAACGGATCGTTTTGGTTACGGTCCATAAATTCTATGATGTAATCGGCAAAAATATCTTCTCCGTACTCACCTTGGGTGTTCTCAAGGAATTTTCCGTTTTCGTAAATGATCGGATCTTTATACCTCGACCCTTTGTCTTCTGTGTGGTGCGGGTGCCAGACACAAAATTCATCAAAGCCTGCGTCTTCTATTTTCTGTCCTTTCGATCGCATTTCTGGCATTTCATCAGGTGGGTTGTAAGAGTGCAGTTGCCACTTGCCTGATATACAAGTTTTGTATCCAGCCTCGGAGAAAAGATGCCCGAATGTTACTTCATCTGGGGCGATCAGTCCGAATCCGATGTAATTACGGAAGTTGTATTTTCCGGTCATCAATTGGACGCGTGTGGGAGTGCACAGTGGCTGGACATGTGCATTTTCAAAACGGGCCCCGGTCGAGGCCATACTGTCTAGAACTGGAGTGTCGTATGAGGTGCCACCATTGGCTCCTATAGCTTCATAACCCAAGTCGTCTGACATGATAAGTACGATGTTTGGTCGGCGTTTTGTATCAATGGCCATTTGAAAATAATGTCCTGTTTCTTAAGATTATTTCACCCGCTAGCTGTTTAGGTAATTTAAGGCGTTTAGGATGAGTTTTTGGAATTGAGGGTGTTGCTGAGATGATCCTGCGTGCCCAAGTGCTATGTTTGCTACTTTGCCTTCGCCGTATTGGTGCGACCACCCTAGAGGCTTATTTTCGCCCTCAACAATGCCGTGCATGAAGATGTTTACCCCTGGCTGTATATCGAGCCCGCAGTAACACTCATCATAGGTCCAGAAATCTGAAACACCGTTGGCTATGGGGTGATCGGTGTCATCAACATATACCTGGAACCAACCGAAGGGTGGGTGCCAGCTTTCTCCAAGTACCCATCCGCCGCCTGTGATTTTTTTTGATTGAGACCAATCAGGGCAAGACGCTGCCGAAATGTGAATGGACAACAAGGATCCCCCACCGGAAACATAACCTTCTAATCCTTCCCGTTGTACTTTTGTTAGATCGTTGTTGGTAGCTTTTTGGCGTAAGGTATTGAGAACAATAGCGTCGAAAATCGAAAGATTATCTTCGAGTTCTTTTGCTGACTCGGATAGCGTAACTGTGTGACCAGCTTCACGTACAAATTCTTGCAACACTGGGGTGGACTCTTCATAGGGATGCTTCCCTCCGCTGATTAGTAGTAAATTCATGGTAGTTTCTCCGTTTGTGGTTGACTGTTAAGAACCGGTGAATGGGCCGACTGTATCACGCTTCAGCGTAGAACTACTTAGCAGGCCTATGAGTAGACACGTCTATTACGGACTTTGCCTGTTCAGCCTCCCAGTTTTTTCGTTGGACTTCCATAAAGACGAATTCATAACCGTCTCGTTTTTTGTTGCCAAGGGGTTTAAATCCTGCTTTTGCGAAGGATTTTTGAGCTCGATAGTTACTTGTGAGCGTGTGGAGGTATACGCGATCGAGTTCAGTTGTTTGGAAAATATGGTTCACAGCTGTTTTTACGACGTCGGTGCCATAACCTTTACTCCAGTAGTTGCGGTCACCAATCATGATTCCTAGTTCGCATTGGGATTTTTCGGCGTCAATGTCGTAATACATGCAGTTGCCAATATGCTTCCCACCGAGAGTATCAATTGCCATTCTCACTGACCATGGAGATGGATACCGCACATCGTCTCGGTGATAACGTAAATACTCTTCGAGAGACAGTGTGACAGGTCGTGTTGCATCAAGAGAAGCGAGTTCGGGGTCGATTCGCCATGAATAATCGGCCTGTGCGTCGTCCATGATTTTGGACCTTAGGACGGTGAATTCTCCGACTAATCGGATGTTAGTGCGAGGTTGTGGCTCCGTTTTCATAAAAGGCCACAGCTTTTTCCAGGATTCGTGCTTCATTCCTATGTGTAAGCCTCTTTAGTGCTTCTTCAATTTTGATCCATTCAACGTCATCGTACTCACAATCGTGGTTGGCTATATCACCGCGAACGTATTTCATTAGATACCAGTGAACTGTTTTATCAATCCGTATTTTGGTCTTTGGGTCGAATGGTAAATCCCCCGTGGCTTCAGCGGCAGTTCTAAAGAACGAGTAGAAAGTGTTGTCGATTGGCGGACCAATTTCGACAATTAGCCCGGTTTCCTCAGCAACTTCTCGTTCAGCTGTTTGTGGAACTGTCTCATCTTTTTCTGGAGTTCCTTTTGGAAGTGCCCAGAGACACTCAGCTTTCCTATGGCAAAGGGCAACAGTCAATATTGTTTTGTCGTGTGGGTCTGGTCGTAATACAACACCACCCGCAGACCAACGGTCAATGGAGTGCTTTGGATTGATCCGTTTGGTCATAGAGGGCAAATCCATTTTTTTGGGAAATACTCGCTTAATAAGTGGAAATTCTAGAATTACCACGGTCGATGGTCAAACGGTTTTCAACATGCTTTCTACTGGACTTATTATCGATTTGAAATTTCAATACGATACAAATTGACACTGGAGTAAACGAAATTGATAATTAACTTTCGGCAAAAAGCGGTTAAAATGCTGATTACCAATTAGCAATCGTTTTAACGAATTGAAGATCGTAATGGTTTCGGTCATATAACTGCACTTAATGTACATACAAAACTTAGAGACAACTCGCCTAGATTTCAGTTCATAATTAACCGCATAATCAACGTATTCACCGATGCGGTTTTTTTGTGCCTGAAAAAGGATTGAGACGGTTCGAAACAAAATAGAACGTGGTAATTAGCGCGTTCGGTAGAAGGTAAAATAACAATTGGACAAACAGGACTTTGTCATTCGATTCGCCGGTGAGGGCGGTCAGGGACTGGTCACGTCTGCAGATGCCCTCTCGAGAGCAGCGGCCCATGCTGGTTATTTCGTTCAGACCCACTCGACTTTCCCATCGCAGATAATGGGTGGTCCAGCCTCGTCGCAGGTAAGAATATCAACCACTCCGGTTTTGAATTCAGGTGATGGTGTTGATGTGTTGGTTGCGCTGAACCAGTATGCCTATGATCATCATCACCAAGACTTGAATGTTGGTGGGGTAACTATCTACAACGCTGAAGAATATGAACTGCCTGATGGCGGTGATTACTTTGGCATCAGGGCTGATGAACTCGCAAAGTCCACTGGCAATGCTAGAGCTGCCAATATGGTTAGTATCGGAGCCGTGGCAAATTTGATTGATTTCGATCTTCGCCAGATCGATGCTTTTATCACTCAGCGATTCACGCGGGGCCGTGATGGTGATGATGAGATTATTGAGGCGAACATTAAGGCCGTTCGCCTCGGGTCAGAAGTTGCCACAGATGCCGGCTTTAAAGTCGGGAAACTACTTGCGCCTGACCCTCCTGATTATGAACAGATTGTGGTAACTGGTAATGCTGCTTTGTCCTTGGGAGCTACTGCTGCTGGATTAGAGTTTTATGTTGGGTATCCTATTTCTCCGGCGACGACTGTGTTGATATGGATGGAGAATAATTTATGGGGAGAAGGGCGGTTCGTGCACCAAGTAGCGTCTGAAATTGAGGCGATCAACGCGATTTTGGGTGCTGGATTTGCTGGGAAAAAATCTATGACAGCCACCGCTGGGCCGGGGTTTTCTCTCATGAGCGAAGGTCTGGGTCTGGCTTGGATGGCTGAGATTCCATTAGTAGTCGTAGATGTGCAACGTGGAGGACCTGCCACGGGACTACCGACTAAGTCTGAGCAATCGGATTTGTACACCTGCATGCATCCAGCTCATGGTGATATCAAGATGCCCGTGCTCGCCCCAGGAACTATTGAAGAATGTTTTTACGCAGGAGCTTTGTCAGTGAATTGGGCTGAGCGTTATCAGGGCCCAGTGATTCTCTTGTCGGAATTTGGGTTGGCTGAGCGGGGAGAGAATATCCGGCGACCTGATCTAAGCTCTATAAGTACTGAGTCTAGGACTTTGGTAAACCAAGAAGATAATGGAAAACGATACGACTCTTGGGATGGCACTACACCACTACCAGGTATGCCGATTCCAGGTGGTCCTGGCGCTTATGTTGCTAATGGTTCCGAGCATGACGAAATTGGTGATACTACTCACCTTCCTCGACACCACATTAGGTTGACTCAGCGTCGATTTAAAAAGCTCGATCTTCTCAACGGTGCTCATTATGAAATAGAGAATGTTGATGATGGTGTGATTATCATGCCTTGGGGTAGTTCGAAGGGGCCTGCACGAGAAGCCTATGATCGCTTGCGAGCATCGGGAGAAAACATCGGCTGGCTCTACTCTGTTGCATTGCATCCTTTACCGGATGAAGTGAAACAGGTACTGGATTCTGCACGAAAAATTATTGTTCCTGAACTTAATTACCTAGGCCAGTGGTCGTCTCTGTTGCGTCAAGAGGGATATCCAGCAGAATCTATTACTCAGTACACGGGTCTGCCGTTCAGGCCCGCTGATCTTGTTGTTAGTATCAGAGAACGAATCACTGTTGGAGCTACAGTATGAGTAAGCGCAACCCTGAATACGATTTTGCATGGTGCCCCGGCTGCGGCGACTTTGGAGTGCGTAGAGCGCTTCAGGTGGCGCTAGAGAATTATTCGACCGAGCATGAGGAACCGCAGGCTAACAATATCGTGGTTGCCGGAATTGGATGTTCCGGAAATATGGTTCACCTCGTTGAAGGGGACCAACCATTCGGCCTTCATGGAATTCATGGTCGTGCTCTTCCGATTTCTTTTGGTGTGAAGATGGCTAAGCCGGAACTGAACACGGTTGTTGTTGCTGGAGACGGTGATTTTCTCTCAATAGGAGCAGAGCATATTGGTCCTGCTGCCAATCGTAATTTGGATGTTACTGCCGTGGTAATGGACAATGGGGTTTACGGTCTGACTAAAGGTCAATCTTCACCTACGACCGATTATGGGGCAGTGACAGTATCGACGCCTCTTGGGAAGATTGAAACTCCTATTTCTCCTTTGCGGCATTATATGTCTATTGGAGTAACCTATATTGCCTCGTACTATTCAAGTAAGCCTCGCGTTCTTGCTAAGTTGATACAAGAGGCAATGAACCACCGAGGCTTCAGCATTGTTCATGTTCAGTCACCTTGCACGACATACAACGACACCTATGAAATCTTGAAAGGCAAACCCAAAGAGGGGATTAAAGGGTTGGCATATGACATACCAGAAGATCATGATCCCACTAGTGTTCAAGCAGCTAATGATCTGTTAGACCGACCTGGTATTCCTCTGGGTGTGATCTTCAAATACGAAGGTAAAACACTTCAAGATAGATATCAGGAATTACAATCGAAAGCTCCGAGTAAGACAAATGAGCAACTGCTTGATTCCTATTTATTGAAGGTTTAACTCAGGCGATCTTGGGTGATTGTAGCGTCGAGGTCTTTATGCTGTGTTTCCCGAGGGTTAAAATATTCTTTGTGCCGTTTATGGAAATAAATGCTGTGTAGCATAATGGCGACGCCTATGCCCGTTAGGCCGTATACGATGGCTGGTTCGATGTTGGAATCTGGGCGGAACGACAAGGTGATGAAAACAATAAATCCAACAATCCCTCCCCACAGACTTGGGTGGTTAAGTTTTTTATGCATTGTTACCGCGGCGATGGTGCCAATAGTTAGCCCCAGGAATACCGTGATTGGAGCTATTCCCAATGATGCACCCATCAAAGTTACCACGCCATCTCCGCCCCTAAATTTAGTGATCGGAGAGTTCCAGTGACCTGCAATGGCTGCTGCTGTTGGTACGAGAAGTTCGGTGCCCTCTAGTCCGATGTATCGTGCAATAAAAATGGCTGATACGCCTTTGGTTGCATCGATTGCTGTTACGACCACGCCTTGTTTACGGGATACCTGTCTCCAAATGTTGGTTGCGCCAGCTTGTCGCGAGCCCACCTGGAAAACGTTGATACCGTTTATTCTACCTATCGTGTAAGCAACTGGAATTGCACCCAGAGCATACGCAATGATTGCTGCAATTAAGAACGTATCTAATGTAACGGCTGTACTCATCATTTGTTGTGAATTGTATCAGTGAGTGGATAAACAGATATTACCGTTACTGTATTTTTCGTCCTGAAACGCGTATTTGGCTTTCCTGCTGGCGTTCGCATTTTGTGGGGTGGGTTCACAATGGAATTTCATGGGTAATAATTCTCAGATAAAAAAAGAACCTGATGTTGGTTTACTTGGTGCCTTGCGAGACTCCTCTCTTCTTAGATTTGTGGGAGCCACGCTCATGTGGGGTACAGGACATCAACTTATAACGGTATCACAAGGATATCTGCTCTTTGAGCTAACTAGTTCAACCATTTGGCTTGCGGCATTGGGGGCAGCTGTTGGTATTCCTAATGTCATTATTGCGATTTTGGCCGGCATGCTAGCGGATCGAGTCTCTCGAACGCGGTTGCTTATTGTGGGAGCGATAGTTGCGGGTGCACCCATGTTCGCCGTGGTGGTGCTTTTAGTTTTTGATGCTCTTGAACCGTGGCACTTACTGATTGCCGGCGGAGCACAGGGATCGGCCTTGGCCTTGGACTGGATAGCGCGGTTGTCTTTATTACCAGATGTTGTACCCAAAGGAATTTTAGTGCGGGCTATCTCAATCGATCAGGCGGCATTTAATGGAGCGCGTGTCGTTGCTCCGATTATAGGTGGGTTTCTTCTTGCTATATCAGGGCCAACTGCCTCATATGGATTAATAGTCGGACTGTTTGGTTTCGCGGTCGTGGTGTATAAAACATTCCGGCCTCACACCGAACTACAGCCGACGGTTCAAAAAGGCGTTGTTGAAGATTTAAGAGATGTTGTCAGGGTTTTACGCGGCAACGTGATATTGCGTTTGAACTTAATGTTCACGGCGGTTAACGCTCTGGTATTAGGAGGGTTGATTTTTATTATCCCTGCCTTCGCAAAGGAAGTGTATGGTACTGGTGAAACAGGGCTTGGATACTTGTTTTCTGCTGTAGGTTTGGGCGCTTTGGCGGGTGCATTGACGACGTCTTGGACCGGTGGCGTTAAGCGCGCTGGACCAGCTTTGTTGTTGACCGATATTCTTTTTGGCGGCTTTGTGGTTGCGTGGGCATTTTCAAGTACGATGGCCCTCGCCTTGCCAATAGCTTTTCTTCTGGGTTACTTTAATGCAGTGCATATTGCGCTAGGTATTGCGGTTATTCAGGTCAATGTTCCTGCTGTCGTGCGGGGTAGGGTAATTGGGGCTTATGAGCTGGCGTGGTCTGCTTTTCCGTTAGGTGGGTTAGTCAGTGGTTCTCTCGCAACAATGTTTAATTTGCGTTATTCGTTAACAATATTGGCGTGTGGACTGGTTGTTTTTACAGTTGTAGTGATGCTGTCAAGTTCTCAATTTCGCCAATTGCGGATTGATTTGCAGTAAAAGTTGGTATTCGGTGTTTACGATGGTAAATACTACTGAGCGTTGATTCTATGGACAGCGTGTTAGTTTTGGTTACGCTTCTTGATCAAAGTAGTCTGCCTGATAAGGGGGGGCGGATGGTTCACCATTGTTCTGTGCGTCCAGCTCTGCCTGTTCAGCTGCAGTGAGATATTTTGACGGGCAGCGCACAGTTAAATTATCCGCCTTAAAAGATCCATCCACGAGTTTTCTTCCTTGGACAATAATCTCTGAATGATCATTGAAAAACACTTGTCCAATTTCTCCAGCGTAGGTGACTGCAAGTTTTTCGGAGCCATTTTCGTCTTTGATTGAAAATCGTGCAGTAATTCCATCAGCATCTCGCACGTACGAGTCTTTTACAAGTTTTCCGGTGACGCCGACCTGGCGATCTGACGCAGTAGGTGATTCGTAAGATACTTGGTCGACCGAGAGATAGTTGACAGTAGCTCCCTGGAATGCGGTGAAAGCGAAATATGCCAATGCTATCGATGCGAGAGTGAAAGCAAACACCATTTTTTGGCGTGGCCCCATCAATGTAGTTGTCCGAGCACCTTGTGTTAGTGAATTATCAGGATCGTGAAATTCATCAGGGTTATTGTTATTTTGTGAATTGTTTGCTTTGTTGAACATGTGATCAAGATGTATTGATTTAGTGTTACTGGAGTGATGCTTTGATCTGGGTGATTTCATATTGAACCACCTTTTGTTTTCGTCCCATGTAGAAAACATAGGCAAAAAATAGGATCCATGTAATGGCAAAAACGGCAAAGATGTAACCGAGGTTGGTTTCTAGCTTGCCCTGCTCTCTATCTACTACTGATGTTGCGATTCCAGTTATTTGTCCAGAATCTTCGGTCGCTTCCGAGTAAGAGACGGTTATAGGCACAAATCTTTCTTGGTGTTCGCTCAGGCGTCTTGCAGCTTCTTCCGAACCATCTTTGTGGGAGGTGACCCAACGATCACCTGCTTGATTTTCTAATCCGTATTTTGTGCTATCAGACACCTTGAAAGTTGTTAGGGTTCCAGTTGAGTCTGAAACGACAAACGTGATTAACTGCTCGTTGTCATTTGTTTCGATACCTACAACGATTCCGTTTACTAATGGATTCGACTGCGCCAATACAAGGCTCGGCAGGTCATGAGCTACCAGCCCTACGCACACGATTAGTAACGCTAAACCATAATTGAATATCTTCAACTTGTTCCTCTGGCCTGACTAATGTTGTTTAGTACTGCGGAATCCAATTGGTGATTCCTTTTGAAATGTTTAATTTCATCTTCCGACTTACGGATTTCATATCGCATTTTAACGAGCAAGATAAAAAGTAATGTGAATGAGATCGTTGAAGCTAATAACACGACACCCAAGCTCGTTCCGAGTGATGATTCACTATCAGCAGCTGGCCCTGTGATAAGTGGAGGATGGGCTTGCGACCAAAGATTTGCGGCGAAGTAGATGATAGGCGTATCGATGGCTCCTATGATGGCAATGATTGCCGCCAGTCTTTGCCGCTGAGTTCCTGGAGGAAAGTACGCCCTGAACATTAAATATGCGACATAGATAAAAAATAAAATTAAGGTCGTCGTTAACTTAGCCTCTCCTGTCCACCATACTGCCCAAACGGGTTTAGCCCAGATCATTCCGGTGAGTAGAGCCAGTCCTCCGAACACTACTCCGACTTCGGCGGAGGCAACTGCGAGTCGATCCCAAATCTCATTTTTCTTCCATAGGTATAAAAACGAGCCGGCGCTTACGACTATAATTCCCATCATCGCGCCCCATGCGATTGGCACGTGTAAGTAAAGAATTCGTTGAACAGCACCTTGGTTTGTTTCGGTGGGAACCCAAACCAATATAAGCCATAATGTCGTGCCCATAAGCACTGCACTCAAGGCAATAGGGGAGACGATTAGGTTAATAACTTTGGTCATCAAATGGATATTTTAGCGATAAGCGGATTAGCGATATGCGAACCGTCATGACTTGCTGAATTTTATCACAAACATAGTGTATTTCTGATAAAAAATACTTCTCCAGACCTTCTAAATGTTGATGAAAAGTTAATCTTCTAAGATTTGCTGGAAAATGAATGCAGAAATAACAATAAATGCTATATCGAACGCTATAGCGAGTTGTATCCATTGGTAGATCTCTGGCCAACTACTGTCATTCACGACATGACTTGTAGATTCGACTGCAGCCATGATCAAAGGCGTTACGACTGGCAGAAATAGTAGGGGCAGCATAACTTCTCTGGCTCTAACTCGTATTGTCATTGCGGCAAACAAGGTGCCAATAGCGCTGAAACCTATCGTTGTAAGAAGGCTGACAACCAGCATTTCCCATCTCAGTACAGCTAAGTTGAACAGTACTGCGAATATTGGTATTACTATGATCTGCGCTGCTGTGATAAAGAGGAAATTGCCAAGCATTTTGCCAGCGTAAATTAGATCTCGGCTTATGGGCGCTAACATTAGTGCTTCTAATGTGTTCCCTTCCAACTCAAGTGCAAAGGCTCGATTCAATCCGGTCACACCTGCGAAAGCAATACTGGCCCATAAAATGCCAGGGCCTGTTAGTTTTGCATTAACCTGATTGATATCGATGGCAAAAGTGAAAATCATTAGTACTAGCAACGCGAAAACTGAAATTGCGACGATTACGTCTTTATTTCGTGTTTCCAGCAGTAAATCTTTGCGCCCGATCGCCCAGATGACAGCTAGAGACTCTCTCATAGGTCACCTGATGTTTTTGGCAAGGTATGTGAATAGGCGGATAAGATATTTGATTTGTTCAAACATGTCGTAGTTGATTCAAGATGTACATATCCATCAGTTATCACGATGGCTTTATCAGCAATTTCGAGCGCGTGTTCGATGATATGAGTGGTCATGAGTATGGTTCGACCGGAAGAACGATATTCTTCCACTACGTTTTCCAAGTAGGATACGGATCGTGAATCCAAACCAGATTCAGGTTCGTCTAGTAGCAGTAATTGCGGTTTATGCATCAGCGCACGTGCGAGCGCCGCTCTTTTTTGAAATCCATGTGACAGGGTTCTAACACGGTGGTCTAACCTCGATTGAATACCTACTTTACACGCGTTTTTTTCGATAAGAGTATCGATATTTTTGAGGCGATACAGTTCAGCAAACAAAGTCAGATTTTCACGTACTGACATATCGGTGTAGAGCATCGGAGAGTGGAGCACAGAACCTGTTAATGCACGAACTTGAGGTCCATTTTTGGCAATGTCGTTTCCGTATATATCAATGCTTCCAGAATCGGGTTGTGTAAGCATTGCCAGAATGCGTAACAGGGTTGATTTTCCTGCACCATTGGCTCCCAAAATAACAGCTACTTCACCAGGCTGAAGTGAAAATTTGATGCGCCGCAGGACCATTACTTCCGCGTAACTCTTAACCACATCTTCGACTTTGATGGCAAACAACGGGTCTCGTTTTGTCAATGTATTGCGTTCCGTTAACTTTTCAGGGCGAAACGGCGTTTGAATGCGTCAGGTCGCATGGATGCTTGCTCTGCCAGCTTAGAAAGTAATTCCGTGTCTTCAAGATCACTGTTTTCCAGTCGAATCATGTAACGCCGCGCTACGTCATAGTACAGGTTGTCGACATCAACCATTCGGATAGTGGTTTTTCCTGTTTTGGCGTCGCGCATATCCTCAAACGGGACAGCTTTGAGTTGGCTATCTACCATACATATCATGGCTCCTCGATCAGTCCGCTTATTTTCCCCCACGTCTGAAAGCAGGAAGCGAACTGCACCATGACCGAGTGTGCGGGTGTAGTCGATGTCAAATGGAATTGGTGGTGCTGAGCGTAATTCGTATCCCAGTGTGAGATCTACGATGTCCATTGCTTCTCCTCTTTCCTTGAACCGCCTCTCAACTTCGGTCCTAAGAATACGAGCGAGTGGCAGGTCAGCGAGGCGTATGTTGCCGTATTCATCGCGTGGAATTTCAATTCCTGCAATGTTACGCAGGTCGTTAACGTTGAGTTTACTGGCTATCCCTTCAGCGATTATCGCTACACCATCGGGACGGCCTGATACTTTGCGCTTTAAGATAGCTCCTTCAAGAACATCACATACCTCTGACAGACTTATTGTTGGTTGACGGAATTCCTCTGGTATCAGGGTTAGCGTCGATGCCGAGGCCTTGCCTATTCCTAGTGCTAAATGTCCGGCGTGTCGACCCATTGCCACGATGAAGTACCATCGATTCGTAGTTCGTGAATCTTCTTTAAGATTCATTACAATTCCAGCACCGACGTGTCGTGCGGTTTCATATCCGAAAGTTGGCATATCGCCAGGTAAAGGTAAATCGTTGTCAATTGTTTTTGGTACGTGGGCGACGCGTATATCTCCATCAGCTTTTCTTGCAATCTCACTGGCACCGTATGAGGTATCGTCACCACCTATTGTGATCAAATAATGGACGTTTAGTTTTTTGAGTGTACTTATGCAGGTTTCGAGATCTTCATCTCGTTTAGTCGGATTGGTACGTGATGTGTGTAGAATCGAGCCCCCTTGAGTATGGATGGTCGCTATATCTTCCAGATCAAAATGAACCGTTTGTGAGGTGTCGCCTTTGACCAGAAATTCGTATCCATTTTTTATCCCTACTGCCTCGTAATTTGAGTTGACTGCTTCTATGACGGCAGCAGAAATTACACTGTTGATACCTGGAGCAGGCCCTCCACCAACAAGAATGCCTATTCGACCGGGCTTTTTAGCCATTCAACACTCTCCTTTTCATTAAGGATACTTCTGTGACAATGGTGTGAGTGTCTAGTATGAAGAATATCTGACGATCCTGTATATCTAAGATCGGTGTGATTAGTTGCAATGGGTTTCTATTCGTATATTTGACGGTTGCAGTCTGTGACTATGGGTTTACTCTATTAGTGCTTTTCAATCAAGATGGAACAACTCAGAGGTGGGGTTAATGCCTGTGGGGATGTCCTAAGAGATTTGGATGTGCAGAGTGTTGGGGATTGAATCGTTTTCCTTTGCGAAGCGTTTCTACGGGAAGCAGAAGTTGATTTCCATTCCGTTCATTGCCATCGGCATCTGAAAACGTTATAGGTCCTTTACGGTGTTCAATAATAGCGATATCGGCATCGGCTCCGATTTTCAAAGTCCCAATATTGTCTGGCAATCCAACTGCAGCTGATGGTATAGAACTACCGAGTGCTATTGCATCCCCGATTGAGTACCCGAGGTGTATGTATTTCGATAGGGTGGTCATAAGATCGAAAACCGGACCTCGAATGTTGTAACGGTGAACATCTGATGACACTGTTCCGGGACCTAGTCCTTGTTCCAAACAGGCTTCGGCTACTGGGAATGAGAAAGAGCCTGCACCATGCCCAACATCAAAAATGACTCCTCGGTTCATAGCATCCCAAGCGGCGTCAATAACTTTGTTGTTGTTATCCAGAATCCCATGTGGTCGTCCGGTGAATGAATGAGTTACGATATCGCCTGGGCGCAGTTGTTCTAGAAATTCTTCGACCTGGTTCACTGATCCGCCGATGTGAATCATTACTGGTTTATTCAGTTCTTGTCCAGCTTCGAGGGCTCGTTTGAGGGCGATCAGGTCATTGGATCCGACAATGTTTTCAGTTAGCCTGACTTTAATGCCCACGATCACATCAGAATGAAGCTCGGCCGCTTCAATAGCCTGCTCTACACGCGCCCAACGAATATCTTCTAGTTCGCCGATGTTGTTATCCAGTTGTCCCATTCCAGATATGTGCAAGAAAGCCAGTACCCGAGTATGGGCTTGGTCTATGACATAACGATGGAAACCGGCGATCGTGTTTGAACCGGAAGAACCGGCGTCTATCGCTGTGGTCACGCCTCGGTAAACACATGCAGGATCTGCTTCGATGGCGAGGTGAGCAACCCCCCACCAAACGTGGACGTGAAGGTCAACGAGCCCGGGTGTTACTAGTAGACCTTCGGCTTCGATCACATCGTGGGAATTGCCGTCTGAAATATAGTTGTTTACGGCTGCTATTTTGCCACCGGCTACAGCGATGTCTTTTTTTTCACAAATTTTTTTAGAAGGGTCAACCACGGTGCCATTTTTGATAACGAGGTCGTATGTCACTGGATATCTTTCGTATGTTCTAGTGGAAGTTAAATCAGGAGGGGAATAATGTTTTAAGGAGATAGTAATCGTATGTCCGTTTGGATGAAAGTACGAAAGTTATTCACTGAGTAATTCTGGTATGAGGAGTTAGTTACTGCTTTATGCTAAAGGTCGGTTAGTGTGACAGACTCGGGTTTATATGAAACAACGGCTACATAAAATTCTTGCTTCTGCAGGTATTGCATCTCTTAGGAAATCTGAAAGATTGATTGCTGAAGGTCGGATTCAAGTAAACGGCCAGACGGCTAAAATCGGAGATTTTGCCGATCAAAATATTGATGTAATTCTTGCTGACGGTAACCGTATTTCTATACAACAGAAACGCTACATCTTGTTGAATAAACCAACAGGATACGTCACTACTGTTTCAGATCCGCACGGTCGTCCGACGGTTATGGATTTGGTCGATGTTCGTGAACGCGTATACCCAATTGGCCGACTGGATGTCGATACTGAAGGTTTATTGCTTTTAACCAACGATGGGGATTTTGCTCAGAAGATGGCGCATCCGAGTTTTGAAATTGGAAAAACATACCGAGCCGAATTATCACGACCATTATCTCAAGTGTCTGAATCATTGCTGTCTCGTGGAGTTAAATTGGATGACGGTCCAACAAAACCTGCGCTTATCAATGTGATATCCGCTCGCAGACGCAGGGTTGATATCACGATTCATGAAGGTCGTAATCGAATAGTGCGTCGGATGTTTGAATCGGTAGGGTCTCCTGTGATCAAGTTGCGTCGAATTCGTTTTGGGACCATGAGTTTGAACGACATACCGAAGCGGGCTTGGCGTGATATGACCTTGTCAGAGGTAGCTTCTTTGCGCGATTTGACTATGGGTACTGCCTGAACAATAAATGGCGTTATTTTCCTTTTGGGATTGTACTTATTTCTTCACGGTTCTAAACTGCCCTCATCTATTCGTGCCGCAACCTATTCGTTTAGAAACGATTAAAGGGATCATCCATCATGAAAATGTACATTAATGGCAATTGGACATCTGGGGCTTCTGAGATGGATGTAGTTAATCCTTACACCGGTCAGCCATTTGAAACTGTACCTTTGGCTGCCCTCGAAGATGTGGAGCTAGCGATTGACAGCGCTAGTCGTGGTGTGGTTGCTATGCGAGCTTTAAGCGCTTTTGATCGATATGAGATTCTGATGCGCGCAGTCGATCTTTTGAAGGAACGCCGACAGGATCTTGGCGAGACTATTACTCGTGAAGAAGGCAAGGTCATAAGTGAAGGATTACTGGAAGTAGACCGTTGTATTCAGACTATTACATGGTCGGCTGAAGAAGCGAAGCGACTTTACGGAGAAACGATACCACTCGATGCCGCTCCTGGTAACGAAATGAAATTTGGATTCACTGTGCGAGTGCCAGTGGGCATTGTTGTGGCCATATCTCCATTTAATTTTCCATTAAACCTAGTTGCACATAAGGTCGGGCCAGCTATAGCAGCTGGTAATTCAGTTGTCATTAAGCCTGCGAGTGATACACCGTTGTCTGCACTCAAACTAACAGAAGTACTGCTTGATTCCGGACTGCCAGCTGAAGCCATTCAGTGTTTGACAGGCTCAGGCGCTGCGATTGGTGATTCTTTGGTATCCAACCCTGCGGTTAGAAAAGTCACATTCACCGGGAGTCAGGAGATTGGAGAACGTATTACACACACTGCTGGATTGAAGAAGGTGACTATGGAGCTTGGATCAAATTCGCCGCTTATAGTTTTGCCAGATGCTGATATGGAAAAGGTTGTAGCGGCAACAGTGCAGAGTGGATATTCCAACGCAGGTCAAGTTTGCATTTCTACTCAACGAGCCATCGTTGATAAATCGGTATATGCCGATTACCTGGATGCTCTAACCCCTATTGTGGAGTCTTTGTCTACGGGCGATCCTATGAAAGATGCTGTGAACGTTGGTCCGATGGTGCGCGAGAGTGATGCGGAGCGGGTTGAAAACTGGATACAAGAGGCCGTTGGAGCGGGGGCTAAATTAGTGACCGGGGGGATCAGAGAAGGAGCCGTTGTCAGGCCTGCAGTTTTGGCGGATGTCAAACAGGATATGCGTTTCTCGCGCGATGAACTTTTTGGACCAGCGGTTGGCGTGACCCCAGTGTCTGGTATTAATGAGGCTATTAAATTTGCTAATGACACCCGATTTGGGTTATCAGCTGCGATTTTTACAGAGAACATTGACGACGCACTTAAGTTTGCGCTGGAGGTTGACTCTGGCAACTTGAATATTAACGGTGGCACCCAGTTTAGGGCAGACTTGATGCCTTACGGTGGTCTAAAAGATAGTGGTATGGGAAAAGAAGGACCGCGTTATGCAGTTGAGGAAATGACCGAACTCAAGATGGTGATTGTTCACCGATCATAGTACCGAGAGTTGCGGTATTAGATTGACCGTGCCATCTCCTGCCAATCTTGTATACGGGTTCAAGTTTTACTTTAGTCAGTTAAAGATCGAATGACTTTGCCCGGCAAGCTTCCGTTTGGTTTGCCATTTTCAAGAGCTGGTTTTCCGTTCACGAAAACATAATCTATTCCAGAGGAATAAACGTGTGGATTGATGAAGTTGTTGTTTTGCTTGATCTTTTTTGGATCAAAGATTAGGAGGTCTGCAATTTGTCCTGGTGCTAACCGACCACGTCTGCTCAAGTTAAGCCTTGACGCGGGCAGTCCGGTCATTTTGTAAATGGACTCTTCTAAAGTGAGCAGGTTGCGTTTCACAACGAAATCTTCGATTACAACTGAGTTGGTAGCGTAGCTACGAGGGTGTGGTTTACCTGAAGATAAAGGTCCCTCATCGCGTAATGATGACCCGTCAGAAGCTACTGCCATTAAAGGCCAAGTGATAATGGAATCCACATCTTTGGCTTCCATAGAATGTAGTACATAGTTACCTTCTGACTTTTCATAAAGGCGTAGCGCAGCTTCTTCAGGTTGGCAGTTCATCTCGTCAGCGATATCTTGCAGATTACGACCTTCTAGACTTTGATCAGGCGGGAAACTGGCAATCACACAGCCTTCAGCTGAGTGATTTCGGTTGATGTAATAAGTTACATCTGATCGGATTCGTGAACGTGTGTCGTCATCGGCGAGTCTGTCTAAAGTAGCTTGTCTTCCACCTACCAATGCCCACCGAGCGAACATGGCTCCAGAAAATCCTGTTGAAGACCACTCGTAAGGATATTGATCACCTGCGACGTCTACACCTTCTTGACGTGCCAGCTCCATGCCTTCAACTAGTTCGTGCCCCCGTCCCCAGAACTGCGGACCTACTGCCTTTACATGTGAAATTTGAATCCGAGCTCCGGTTCTACGACCTACTTCAATTGCTTCCGCGTGAGCTGGAAATAGCCCACTGAGATCGTCGGCCTCTGAGCGAATATGCGAGGAGTACAGCTTTCCTCGATCCGCTGCCGGTTGGGTTAGCTCTATAACCTCATCTGCGAGTGAGTAGGATCCCGGTGCGTACCAAAGACCGGTAGACATTCCCAGAGCGCCGGCATCTAAAGAGTCCCCTATGAGGCCTTTCATACGATCGAGTTGCTCAGGAGTAGGCATGCGCGGGTCCATACCCATAACGCTTCTGCGTACTGTTCCGTGACCTATCTGTGCGGCTATGTTGATGGTTGAACCGGCGTTTTCAAGTGCTGAAAGATACCCGTCCATTGTGGACCAGCCCGGTTTATAGTCGGGGATGTATTTGTTTGTTCTATTGTTGAACTCATCTAATGTTTGGCTGTTCAATGGGGCACAAAAGCTCATTCCGCAGTTACCCATTAATTCAAAAGTTACACCTTGTCTCAGTTTCGAGTCAGCCAGTGGATCAATCAAGAAGGAGTTATCTGAGTGAGTGTGGAGGTCAATGAACCCAGGGGTGACGACCGCTCCACTTGCGTTGATTTCCCTGCTCGCTCTATCAGTTATTTCACCAATCGCTATAACCGAATCGCCCTTTATGCCGATGTCTGCTTTGAATTTCGATGAGCCTGTACCATCGATAACGGTCCCATTTCTAATTATGAGATCAAGCAATATCATTCCTCCGTGTAGGCATATGTGCTCAAATTTTCCCGCACGTGATGAGCATACCTTTGTTACAGGAGTAACATAATCCGGCTTGGGATCGTGCTTTGCTGGCTTTTCGCTATTTCTTAAAGTGAGTTTGGCATGAAAGCGTGAAAGGTATTTACGAAAGAGCAGGACCAAAATGAAGTTTGTGAGATTCGAAAGCGGCGACGGAGTCGCTACTTATGGTGTAGTAAATGGCGATAAGGTAAACGAGATTTCCAATTCGCCGATAGGCCAAGATTATTCAGAGACAGGTTCAACGTACGAATTGCAAGAAATTAAAATCCTTGCCCCTAATCCTCACCCCAGTAAGATGTTGTGTCTAGCGTTGAATTATGGCTCTCATCTTTTAGGTGCTGATAAACCGACCCGTCCAGAGCCGTTTTATAAAAATACCAATGCGATTATCGGTCCTGGCGAAGATATCAAATTACCCGCTGAGGCAGGTTTAGTTGTTTGTGAATCTGAATTAGTAGTAATTATTGGTCGAGAGGCTAGTAAGGTGTCCGAACAAAATGCTCTTGACTATGTTTTTGGTTACACCGCTGGTAATGATGTGAGTGCACGCGAATGGCAGTCAGGCGCTAAAGCAGATAAACAGTGGTGGCGTGCTAAGTCATCAGATACTTTTGGACCAACCGGTCCTTTCATCGTCACAGATATTGATCCTCAGGATGTTGCTATACGAGGTCTTGTAAATGGAGTCGAAGGCCAGAAATGCCACTCTTCTGAAATGATTTTTACGGTTGCACAGGCGATTTCATTTATTAGTCAATACGTGACTTTATATAGTGGTGACATGATTTGGACTGGTACGTCTGGCACCACTCCGCCTATCAATCCCGGCGGGGATGTGACCGTTGAAATTGAGCACATTGGTGTGCTACACAACCCAGTGGTGTCAGCATAGATAATGCGTCGATGCATTTAATAGCCCATCTGGATTCTTGATCTGAGGGCAGGAACAATTTCTATTCCAAATCAGAAATAAATTATTTGGATATGGTGCCTTATGGATTAGTGATGTTTGCTTTGATGAAATTCATCTGGGGCTTTATGAATTTTGTGCGATGAAATTACTGTTACCCAACACCAAAACTGCGAGCAACTTCGCCTTCTGTCAGCCAATAGAAGATAAGGTATCCACCTACAAGGATTGATGCTCCTGCTGAAATTGGATGAACGTACGGCATTATCTTCCGCAGTTGTCGTACGGTCGCGCCTTTGAAAACGGCAATACCCATTGTTAGAACGGTTATTACGAATGCCATACCGAGGGCGTAAGCAATAAATTGCCCGGCGGCTTCTATGATCCCCCCA
>CEOQ01296976.1_pt1 | contig 44701 bp, 39 predicted proteins | sample 361351 | NCBI WGS metagenome assembly CEOQ01 (sample SAMEA2619907, study PRJEB7988) | marine metagenome | biome: marine biome (ENVO:00000447); feature: deep chlorophyll maximum layer (ENVO:xxxxxxxx); material: "saline water (ENVO:00002010), including plankton (ENVO:xxxxxxxx)" | depth 60 m | reverse complement strand
AAAAATAGAAACAAATAAAACTATAGAAGTGTAAGCGACGAAAATTGATCCAACAAACCAAATCAGATATGGAATCCCAACGAATAGTTCTCCAACGAATGGGATTTTACCAACAAGAGCGAATAAAATTGCCATGAAAACAAAGATAAACAAAATAATTAAAATAGAAATAGGAGTAAAAACTGGTGCATGCCAATGTTTTTTTACATAATTAAATGCATCTGATGAAGAATAGAATCCATCACCCTTCAATTGCTTATAGGTAATTCTTGCTACAGCCGTCATACCTAAAGAAATAGAAATAGTCCAAGAGATAGATCCAATAATCCATAATATTAATGAAAAAACACTAAATTCAGCTGTAAGTAGATAAGGATAGAGTCCAAATTGATCCCAAATTTCTTTTAAATTCCATCCATTAAATAAGAGGGATAGATACGTCAATATAAAATAAATTAAATATCCAATAAGATTGACTTGTAAAAGTATCCAAATTTTCTTTCCACCGAGACCTAAACGAGGTGCTTTGAACAGATCTCTTATATCAAAATGAAGATTCATTGGTTGCATTAATATTATTACCTTTCCACTATAATTATTGATCAATACGGACTTTATCAACCCAGGATTCTAAGCCAGATAGTCTTTTTATCTCAATAGCAGCTTTTTTTGCCTCTTCCTTTGAATTAAAAGTTCCAACTCGGACTCTATACCATAATTCATCTTTATCTTGGAAGTAAGCTTTTTGAATATAAGCATCAAAACCCAACTTAATTAATTCATCCAAACGATGTTTTGACTGAGCAAGAGATGATTCAGAATAGAATTGAATAGTAAACCGATCTCCTAATGAAGGAATTGAATCTGCTCTTGGGGTAATTTTAACTTTTGCAGGAACTTTATTTTTCAGTTTTGGCTCTTTTTTCGATAAATTTTCATTAGATTTTTTATTTAATTCTATATTACTAATATTATTAGGTATTCTATTCTTATTTAAATCTTTTTTTAAAGTTTTATCCTTCTCATTTGTATTTGTTTTAATTTTAGGTTGTGGCTCAATTGAAATAGAAGCTGTTGCTGATTTGGATATTAAAAAATCATATTTGTTAGAGACTATTGATAAACCTTCTTCATTAAAAATAATTAGCTCAAAACTATAATTTCCTGGTACGTCTGGCTGAAAAGACATCTCTTTACCACCTCTGCGAATAAAAAGGTCTGTATAGATTAAATTACTTTCAGATGGAAATGATAATATACTCCAAGCATATGAAGGTAGAACAATCCCAATAGGTTCCTGGATTTGGACACTATAGAAATTACCAACAGTGCCGAAATTGGAAGTTGGCTTATCACAGGATGAGGCTAATAAACAAAACCCGATAAGTTTGAATAAGTATTTTTGGGAAGAATGCATCTTTATTGACTTATTGTATAGTCATTTTAAATTTCGAAGGTAGGAAAGAAAAAAGCAATTTCTTTTATGGCATTTTCATCTGAATCTGAACCGTGTACAGCATTATTTTGAACATTTTCCGCAAAATCTTTCCTAATTGTCCCAAAATCTGCTTCTTCGGGGTTAGTAGATCCAATTAGATTCCTAAAGGATAAAACTGCGTTGTTTTTCTTTAGAACAATTGGAACGCAAGGTCCGGAAGTCATAAATGAAACTAAATCTTCAAAAAAAGGACGCTCTTTATGTATTTTGTAGAATGTTTTAGCATCATTCTTGGATAATTCCCTTTGCTCCATTGCAGCAATAATAAACTCAGCTGAAAGAATTCTATCTATAATTTTCCCTGTATTATTTTTTATTACCGAATCTGGCTTTATTATTGCAAGTGTTTTATTATTCAAGATATACTCTCCAGTTCTTTTTTCATCATAGTACCAATATCTGCAGGACTAATAACAACAGTCACGCCAGCTTTTTTTAAACATTGCATTTTTTCTAGTGCTGTACCTTTTCCTCCAGCAATGATTGCACCAGCATGCCCCATTCTTCGACCGGGTGGTGCCGTTTGACCGGCAATAAAAGACACAATGGGTTTTCCAAATTTCGAATCATGGATCCATTCTGCAACTTCTTCTTCAGCTGAGCCACCAATTTCCCCTATAAGAACCACTCCCTTAGTTTCTTCATCTTTATTGAACTTCGATAGGAGATCAATAAATGTGCTACCAATTATTGGATCACCTCCTATTCCAATACATGAAGATTGACCAATACCCAATTGTGTTAACTGATAAACAGCCTCATAAGTTAAAGTTCCACTTCTAGAAATAACTCCTACAGTTCCTTGCTTATGAATAGATCCTGGCATAATACCAATTTTTGCTTTACCAGGAGAAATTATCCCCGGACAATTTGGACCAATTAGAGTACAATTTAATTTTCTTATAAAATTCTTAACACTAATCATATCACTCGCAGGAATTCCTTCAGTGATACAAACTATAAGATCTAAGCCAGCATCTGCGGCTTCTAATATTGCGTCTGGACCAAATGAGGGGGGTACAAAAATAACAGAGGCATTAGCCTTAGTTTCTTTAACAGCTTCAATTACAGTGTTGAAAACTGGCAAACCATGATGAGTGATTCCACCTTTACCAGGAGTTACACCCCCTACAAGATTTGTACCATATTCAATCATTTGTTTAGAATGAAAAGAGCCTTCCTTCCCAGTAATACCTTGTACAAGTATTTTAGTCTGATTATCTAAAAGAATACTCATGTCTTTACTGCTTCCTCTACAGCTTTTTTAGCTGCATCTTTGAGATTGTTACCCAAAATAAAATTAAGATTAGAGTCTTTAAGAAGAATGGTTGCTTCTTTAGCATTGGTACCTTCAAGACGGACTACAACTGGAACATCAAGTTGCAGATTAGTTAGTGCATCGATAACACCTTCGGCTACTCGATCACATCGAACAATTCCTCCAAATATATTTATTAGTATTGATCTAACATTTGGATCAGAAAGTATTAGTTTAAACCCTCTTGATACTGTTTCTGAACTTGCCACTCCTCCAACATCAAGAAAATTGGCTGGCTCTCCGCCACATAATTTAATTATATCCATAGTTGCCATAGCCAATCCAGCACCATTTACCATACATCCAACATTTCCATCAAGTTTGATATAGTTTAGTTGATAACTAGAAGCCTGTATTTCACTAGGTAATTCTTCTGATAAATCACGCATTTGTTCAATATTCTCATGACGATCAATGGCATTATCATCAAAATTCATTTTAGCATCTAAAGCAATTAGTTTCTCATCATTGGTAATCACTAGAGGATTAATTTCCGCAATAGAACAGTCATTTGTGTGAAAAGCTTTCCATAATGATTTAAACATTCTTATACCATTTTTAATTTGATTTCCTTCAAGATTAAGGGAAAAAGCTAACTGTCTGGCTTGAAATGTAGTTAATCCAAATTCTGGCTCAATCCATACTTTTATTATTTTTTCAGGATTTTGTTCAGCTACTTTTTCTATTTCGATTCCGCCTTCAGTGGAAACCATAAAAACAAATTTTTCTTTTGATCTATCGAGAACTATTCCAGCATATAGCTCTCGAGCAATATCTATACCTTCTTCAATCAATAGGCGTTTAACCTCTTGACCTTCAGGACCTGTTTGGTGGGTAATTAACTTCATACCTAGAATTTCTTCAGCAAATAGTTTAACCTCTTCTATGCTAGTTGCTATCTTTACGCCACCACCTTTCCCGCGTCCTCCAGCATGAATTTGGGCTTTTACCACCCATAATTTCCCATCTATTTTTTTTGCAACTGAAATTGCTTCATCAATAGAGAAAGCTGGAAAACCAACAGGTATTTCAACTCCATTATTTTTTAAAATTTCTTTTGATTGGTATTCGTGAATTTTCATATTTTATTTAGTTAACTTTTCTTCCATGTAAGGATAACGATAATTTTTTGGAGGTGCAGAATTTTCTTTAATTGTTCGCTGGGATACCCACCTAATTAGGTTAAATATTGAACCAGCTTTGTCATTTGTGCCAGATGCTCTTCCTCCTCCAAAAGGTTGTTGACCTACTACAGCGCCAGTAGGTTTGTCATTAATGTAAAAGTTTCCTGCTGAATGTCGCAATGCAATTTTAGCTTCTTCTATTGCTTTTTCATCTTTTGAAAATACACACCCCGTAAGAGCGTATGGTGACGTATTATCTATAAGTTTGAGTGTCTGTTCCCAATCAGCAGGTTCATATATATATATAGTTAATACTGGACCAAATATTTCTTCTTCCATAGTTTTGAAAAAGGGGTCTTTAGTTTTTATTATTGTAGGCTCAATAAAATAGCCCACTGAATCATCACACTTACCACCAACTAGTATTTCTGCATCAGATGAATTTTTTGCTAGATCTATATATCTTTTTATTGAATTGAAAGCTGTCTGATCAATGACAGCGGTTATGAAATTATTGAAATCCTCAGGGTCTCCCATTTTTAATATAGAAACTTCTTTAATTAATCTATTTTTTATTTTCTTCCATATATTAGATGGTATATACGCACGAGACATTGCTGAACATTTTTGACCTTGAAATTCGAATGCGCCTCTGATCATTCCTGTTATTAAAGATTCAATTTCAGCTGTTTCATGTGCAATGCAGAAATCTTTTCCTCCAGTTTCACCTACTAAACGAGGGTAACTCTTATATTTTGATATATTTTCTCCTATGGTTTCCCACATTTTTTGAAAAACAGATGTGGAGCCAGTAAAGTGGACTCCAGAAAGATCTGGGTGTTTCATAATAAATGGCCCTATTTGGGACCCATTTCCTGGGATAAAGTTGATTACACCATCTGGTAGGCCAGCTTCTTTAAAAAGTTGCATTAGAAACCAAGCTGGATATACAGCACTCGATGCTGGTTTCCAAATAACAACATTTCCCATTAAAGAAGGGGCTGTTGGCAGGTTAGCGGCTATACTGGTAAAATTAAAAGGGGTTACAGCAAAAATGAATCCTTCAAGTGAACGATATTCTATCGTGTTGTTAGTTGGTGGCGGTGAATATAATGGTTGATTCTTTTCTAATTCTTGAGCGAAAAATGTATTAAAATTAAAAAAATCTACTGATTCACATGCTGCATCTATTTCAGCTTGGAAAACTGTTTTGCTCATATTTAAAATTGTTGAAGCATTCAAAATTTGTCGCCATTTCCCTGAAGCAAGTTCAGCCATTTTAATATATATTTTGGATCGTTCTTTGAGAGTTGTTTTTGACCAGAATTTCCAAGCTTTAGCAGCAGAGTCAATTGCGAGAATTAATTCTTTTTCTCCAGCTTTATGAAAACGACCTAAAATATGAGAATGTTTATGAGGGATTAGACAATTTCCTAAATTACCAGTTCTAACTTCTTTACCTCCAATAATTAAAGGAATTTCGATTACTTGATTTTTTAGCTCATTAATTTGGGTAATTAGTTTTTTTCTTTCTGCTGATTCAGAATAATATGATCTTATAGGGTCATTTTTTGGAATTGGTATATTGTACTCACTCATTATGATTGAACCTTTTTATTACTAGCAAAGTTAGGCGACCTTAGTTTGCTAATGTAGTTATTTGCGTTTTTATTAAACAAAGAAATTAAATCAGATTATTCCTATAGCCAATGCAATCGATAATAAAATAAGACCAATCCCAACAATTTTTTGAATTTCTTCCATTGTTACAGTTTTTAAGAAATGTTTTCCCATAAATACTCCCAATAGAGCTGATATGCAGGAAGCTGTCATTAATGGAATATGCTCTTTTCCAATTGATGAAATATGTAAGCCATAAACTGTTATCCTGGCCATATCAACAAGACATGCTATTGTAACGCCGGTCCCAATAAAAGAATCCTTAGTAAGTCCAGCATTTGCTAGAAAAGCACTTCGCATTGCTCCTTGATGTCCTGATAATCCTCCTAAAAATCCGCTAACCAATCCACCTATAGGTAAAAAATTCTTTCCAAATTTTAAATTTTGTTTAACTGAGTATAGATCATAAATAGCAAAAATGAGAATTAGTAAAGAAATTATAAAGGTTAAAGGAAGTATTTTTTTTTGATAACCTAGTAATTCATAGTTTAAAATTGGTGGTAAATTTGCAAGTGTTACAAGGAGTTTCGCTCCAACGAAAGAAGCTAAAATAGCTGTGATACCAAACTTAATTAAAACATCCTTTTTACAGCTTTTTCCAAAAATCATAAATTTAAAGATATTATTTAGGAAATGAACTATAGCCGTAGCTATTACTGCTTCTTGACTGGGAAGTATAATTAACATGGCTGGTAGCAATAATGTTCCTAACCCAAATCCAGAAAAAAGTGTAAGGAATGAAGCTATAATTGAGATAATGATAATGAAAAAAAAATCCATAATTAAATCAAAAGTTCCAAAACTTTTTCAGGAGGACGTCCTATAATTGCTTTATTGTCAACTACTACAATAGGTCTTTCAATAAGTTTTGGATACTTCGCCATTGCTTTTAATAAAACATTGTCATTCTCTAAATTATCTTTTAATGCTAATTCTTTAAAAATAGGCTCAGATCTTCGGATAAACTTTTTTGGTTTAAGGGACAATTTTTTACTTAAAGAAAGCAATTTTTTTTCATTAAGAGGATAATTTATATATTCAATTATATTTAGTTTAATTCCCTTGTTACTTAGAAGCAGCACGGCTTCTCTACTTTTACGTCAACGAGGATTATGGTAAATAGTAATATTTGTTTTCATTGTTTTATCTAATTTTTAAACAAAAATTTACCTAATTCATACTATCATTGCGATATGTATATATGATTGATTTAGAATCAACTTTGAAGTAACTTTCTTTCTTTGCATTAATCCGAGGAGACTTTAAAAAAATTTTTGCAAACAAATATGAATATAATTAAGAATGGTATTAGTTCTGCGGGCTGGGTTTCAGGCGACATTGCTATTGATCTTGGTACAGCAAATACTTTGATTTGGGTTAGGACTAAGGGAATAATAATTAATGAGCCATCAATTATTGCACGTGATATAAATAACGGCTCAGTTCTTGCTGTAGGTAAGGAAGCTAGTGCAATGGTTGGGAAGACTCATAAAGGTATAGAAACAATAAGGCCATTACGTGATGGGGTTATTGCTGATTTTGAAGCAACAGATGGTATGTTATTAGGTTTTGTAAAAAAAATAAATTTTAGTCCTATTGCGAGGTTTAAAATGGTTATTTGCGTCCCTAGTGGGGTTACAGCTGTAGAACGAAAAGCTGTACGTGATTCAGCGGAGCGTGCAAATGGTCGAGAAGTCTATCTTGTTGAAGAGCCAGTTGCTGCTGCAATTGGTATTGGAATTGATATATCTAAACCTGTGGGAAATATGATAGTAGATATAGGGGGAGGGACATCTGAAATTGCTGTTATTGCTTTAAACGGTGTAGTTACTAAAGAGACAATAAAAGTAGCCGGAAGAGAAATGGATGGTGCTATTGTTCAATGGTTTAGGAATGAACATAAATTAGATGTGGGTGAGCCAACAGCTGAAAAAATAAAGAAAGAAGTAGGTACAGCAATGCGAATGGATCAAATTCCTATCCGTGTAAAAGGTCGCGACCTTGTATCAGGTATTCCAAAAACAGTTGAAGTTTCATCTGATGAAATAAGACAAGCACTAAAGGATTCTGTAACCCAGATTGTTGATGCAATTAAACGTGCCTTAGAAAAAACTCCTCCAGAATTAGCAGTAGATATATTGGATAGAGGGATAATTTTGACAGGAGGAGGTTCACAACTAAAGGGTCTTGATCAAAATATTCGTGAAAGGACAAATTTACCAGCAAATGTATCTGAAAGGCCCCTTACTGATGTAGTTAGGGGAACAGGAATGGTTCTTTCAGAAATTAAAAGATATACTGATGTTCTTATGTAGCAGTTGATGAGAAAAATTATTGGATTCATATTCGATAATCGCGATTGGTTTTCACTTCTATGCGCTATATTTTTTTCTTTAATTATTCTTAATAATAACAATTCCCATAATATTCAATTAATTAGAGGGAAAACAAATTCAGTTTTTTCAGTTTTTTTTGTTCCTGGGAATTGGTTAAAAGATTTAGGGACACTTAAATCTGAGAATGATAATCTAAAAAATAAAATTCTTCAACTTTCTCTTTTTAACTCGGAGTTATTGCGTTATAAAAATGAAAATGAAGAACTTCGTGAAATGTTAGATTATAAGAATAACACAGAGCTTTCAATTATCCCTGGTAAAGTAACTAGCAGGGGTCTTTCTCCTTTATTAACAGCAATTACAATTGATGTTGGCCCTGGGTATAATTTAATGCCAAATATGCCTATTGTGAATGTTGAAGGAATTGTAGGAAAAACAATTTCAGTTACCTCTCAAACAGCTCTTGTTCAGTTGTTAACAGATTATAGTTTTCGTTTAAGTGTAAAAATTCAAGAAACTGAAACTATTGGGATTTTACGTTGGCGAAAAGGTGATATTTTTGAAGTATGGGAAATACCACGTGCTTCTAATGTTAACATAGGTGACAGGATAGTTACTTCTGGTTACAGTGATATATTTCCCTCTGATCTTCCTGTTGGAAAAGTAATTAAAATTATTGACCGTCCTGAGATGCTTCATAAAATAGCTATTGGATCAGCTTATGTTGATTTCAATAGTTTGGGACATGTTTTTGTTATAAAGGATTATAATGAATAAGATAGTTACTATTTGTCTTATTGGTATTGCAACATTATTAATTCAGATTTTACTAAGTGATTTTCTATTAATCAAAGGTGTTCGTCCTGATTTTATGCTTATTTTAATCATATATATATCTTTTCAATTTGGCAGTCTTCATGGTGTGATTATTGGTTTCAGTTTAGGTTTTGTTGAGGACCTGATAAGTGCTGGGTCATTATTGGGCTTATCGCCACTAACTAAATCAATTTCAGGATTCTTGATTGGTAAACTACAAGGAAAATATCATATAATGAGCCCTATCACTTTTCACTGCTCTTGGCTTATTATATTATTGCTTCATTTTTTCATTTATGTATTCTTTAATTATCAACATCTGTTAGAATCAAATTCTTTGGCTTTTTGGCTGACCTATTTATATACAACAATTTATACTCTTGTATTTTTCCTGATTATTCAATCAATCAAACCTATTACTTCTTTAAGTTCTAATTAAGATTTAAAAGTTTATGTTAAAAACGGAAATATATATCCCTGTAAGAAGAAGAGATATTGCATTTGGGGTGGTATTATCTCTTTTTATGATCCTAATCGTACGGTTTTATTATCTCCAAATTTATAAATACGAACAATATTCTGCTGTTGCTGAAGCAAACAGGATTAGAATGATATCAAGTCCAGCTCCTAGAGGGAATATTGTTGATCGAAATGGTAAAATTATTGCTGCTAATACATCTATCTATGCAGTATCTGTAATACGGGATGAATTAATTGATGAAGATGTTCAATTAAATATGATTGCCAACTATCTTAATCGAGGTGAGGAAACTCTTAAGAACAATTTAGATAAATATTTTCAAGGCCGATTTCTTCCAGCATTAATAGCTCGTAATGTTTCTATAAGTGAACTTAGTTTGATTGAAGAGCATAACAATGAATTGCCAGGAGTCATATCAACAAAACTCCCAATACGTTTTTATCCTAATAAAAAAATAAGAGCATCGCACATTCTAGGGTATCTAAGAGAAATAAATTCTATTGATATTAATAATACTAGAGGTAGAAACTATTCCTTGGGTGATTACCATGGATATCAAGGAATAGAAAAATATTATGAAGAATATCTTAAAGGAGTTAAGGGAGTTGAATATCGACAAGTTGATGCTCTTGGAAGGGAAGTAGGAGAGATTGTAAGCAAACAACCAATTCTTTCAAAGCCAGGGAACAAATTGATTTTGACAATTGACTCTTCACTTCAAGAATTGATTGAATCATTGCTAAATGAACATAAGGGTGCTGCAGTAATAATGAATGCTAATTCAGGAGAAATATTAGCAATTGTAAGCAAACCAGATTTTGATTTAACTGACTTCACTGCTGGAATGGGTTCAAAAAAATGGAAATCTTATTCAATGGATCCAGATCGACCACTATTTAATAGATCTGTACTAGGTCTTTATCCTCCAGGATCTTCAATTAAATTAGTAACAGCAATAGCGGCTCTACAAAGAGGTATAGCAGAAAAAAATTGGGTTGTTGATTGCAATGGAAATTATGAATTTGGCGACAGATTTTTTGGTTGTTGGAAAGAGGATGGTCATGGCAGGGTTAATCTATCGCGAGCTATTATTGAATCTTGCAACATTTACTTTTATCAACTTGTTCAAAAGTTAGATATTGATACACTAGCTCAATTTGCTAAACTATTTGGTTTTGGAAATTTTACTGGCATAGATCTACCAGAAGAAAACTCAGGCCTTTTTGCTGATCGTAACTATATGAATAAAAAATATGGTAGATGGGGATGGGCTAAAGGATCTCTTCTTCATCTTTCAATTGGTCAAGGTGATGTTTTAGTTACCCCACTTCAGATGGCAAGTTTTATATCAACAATTGCAACAAAAGGTAATGTAGTTATACCAAGATTAAGAATGGGGATTGAAAAAGTAAATTCGATGAATGTTCAACTAAACTCTAGTACTTGGGATAAAATACATGATATGATGTATGATGTTGTAAATGATGTTAAAGGGACAGCGTATGATTCTCATCTAGCTAGATCTAAAATAAAAGTCTATGGCAAAACAGGTACAGCTGAAAATCCACATGGTGATCCTCATGCATGGTTTGTTGGGTTTGCGAAAGATAATAATGAGATAATATCTATATCAATTATTATAGAAAATGGAGGCACTGGAGGTTCTACTGCCGCTCCAATCGCTTCTAAAATTATTAAGAATTACTTTGATCTAAAACCACTAAACTAAAGGCTCATGAACTTTTTTAATAAACTTAGAGAAGCCCCTATACATTGGCTTATTGTTTCTATAATTTTAAATATATTTGGACTTATTGCTCTTTTCAGCATATCGAGCGGTGCTGACCAATTATCTTATTCATCAAGATTTTTCAAATTCTTATTTTGGTTTGGGCCAGCCTTTGGAGGTTTTTTGTTGTTTTTTATTATACCTAAACGATTTATTCATGAGTATGCATATGTTGCTTTAGCTATTTCGATAATAGCCCTTTTTCTCCCTTATTTGGCTAAACCAATTGCCGGGACATATCGCTGGATATCTTTTGGTGGTATAAGTTTTCAACCCGCTGAAATCCTAAAATGGGTAATGGTAATTACATTGGCAAGATACCTTTCAGATAATCGACTTCAACTGAAAAAGTTTTTCTCATTATTTCCTCCAATATTACTTGTTCTTTTTCCAGCACTTTTTATTGCAAAACAGCCAGATTTAGGGTCGGCTGTTATTTTAGTCACTCCTGTAATTCCTTTATTATACTGGGTCGGTGCAAGGCCTCTTCACATATTATTATTAACAGCACCAATAATTAGTATAATTACCGCCTTCAATTATTATTCTTTCACATGTTGGATTTTATTTATTGGAGTTATTTTATATCTTTCAAAGAGTAGCCTTCGTGTTATTGTTTTGAACTTTTTTGGAAATATTTCACTTGGTCTATTTACTCCTATTCTTTGGAATAGTCTTCATAATTACCAGAAAGAAAGGGTTCTTGTTTTGCTTGATGTTTCTAGAGATCCACTTGGGGCAGCATATCAAGTCATTCAATCTCAGACAGCTATTGGTTCTGGTGGGTTATGGGGAAAGGGTTTTGGTAGAGGTACTCAAACGCACTTAAAGTTTTTGCCAGAGCAAGAAACGGATTTCATTTTTTCAGTTATTGGAGAAGAATTTGGATTTTTTATGGTAATTACAATTCTTTCTCTTTTTGCAATTTTAGTTCTTGATATGATTCATCGTTCTTACAAACTATCAGAACGTTTTCCTAGTTTAGTACTTTTTGGAATTGCTATTATTTTTATTTCACATATTTTTGTAAATGTTGGAATGACTGTTAATCTACTTCCTGTTAAGGGATTACCTTTACCATTCCTTAGCTATGGAGGTACTTTTTTGGTGTCTTGTTATGCAATGCTCGGCCTTGCTATGAATATGAGTGTTGAATCAGAACCTTAGAGAATAGTTTAGCAGTTATAATTCTTAATTTTGTAATAGTAAACAAGATTGTTTAAATAGGACATTAAGCTTAAATTACGACTATTATTAGGTTGATTCCTTAAAGATCACCTTTATAAAATCCGAGGTAATGAACCGTAAATTTAATTTTGCCACTCTTTTCATTAATGTTGCTTGTGCAGTATTAATATCGTTTTTTTCTTTTTTGAATGGTCAGTCTGCAACAAATAAAAATATAAATGAAAAAATTGAGATCCTTGAAACTCAAGTAAATCAGATATTAGGTATTGTAATTCCTGATGTTGAAAACGCAATGAAGAGTATGGTTCGTGCAAAGTCTCAATCAGATAGCACTACTCTCCTTATAATAAATAGAATAAATACTTTACAAAACACTATAAGAACTTTAGAAACAAAGGCTGCTTATACTGACAGTATTAATTTTCAATTATTGCAACAGCTTATGATGATAGAGAATAAAATAGTAACATTGACTCGAAGTTTTAATGAACTCTATGATTTAAAAACAGGTGCAATTGATACTAGTCCAATGAAGATGAGCGGTGACAATTTCAAGAAAAGTTACATTAAAGCTTTAAGTGCTTATAATGATGGCAATTATGAGTTGGCTATTAAGTTTTTTGGAGAACTTGTTTCTGGGGATCAAAACCATAAGCTAGCGGATAATTGTCAATATTGGCTTGGAGAGTCTTTTTATGCTTTAAAAAACTACAAGCGTGCAATTTTAGAATTCGAAAAAGTTTTTCAGTTTAAAGAACAAGATAAATGGGATGATGCTCAGTTAAAGCTAGGTATCTGTTTCCAAAAAATAGGAAATTTTGATAAAGCAAGATCTGAGTTTCAAAAATTGGTTGATCACTATCCAGGAAGCGAATATTACCAACGTGCTCAACAATATCTGCGTCAATTGTAACTAATTAATTTTCTAATTACTTCCTTTTGGAGATTCACTAGATGAAAATATATTTTTTAGCATCCGAGATTACACCCTTTTCACAAATATCATTTCTCGCAAATTTTTGTCGTATGGTTCCAATTAAACTGCAACAATATGACCATGATATTAGATTAACTTCTCCAAAATATGGTTATATTAGTGAGAGAAAATATACTCTTAGAGAAGTTATTCGTCTAAGAGAAATACCCTCAGAAATTGGAGGTAAAACAGAGATTGCCTCAGCAAAGTCAGCTTTTATACCTAAGACTAGAGTGCAAGTCTATTTTATGGAACATATTGATTGGTTTCAGCCTTTAACTACTCTCTTATATAAAGCAAAAAATGGAAGACCTCTACCAGATAACGATGACCGTTTTGCTTTTTATAGTAAAATTTCTTTAGAAATGCTTATTAATCTTTTCTGGTCGCCAGATGTGATAATTTGTAATGATTGGCAATCATCTTATGTACCTTTATTGTATAAAGAATTATTTGCAAGTAAGGATTTTTATAAAGATATAAAGACTGTTCAATTGATTCACTCTATAGATGATTATGCAAAAGTTTCTTTTGATTCTTATAAAAAAGTAGGTGTTAATCCTCCTAAAGAATTTAAGGATAAAGAACTTAATTCACTTGCCATTGCATCAAAAACTGCTGATCTTGTTATTACAGTCGATAGTCCTAATTCAAAGCCATCAAAGGAAATTTTGACTAATTCAGATTTTAAACCTCATATTGGAGTAATAAAGAAAAAACTTGAAAAGGTAACTCTTAAAAGTGAAGATAATGATTCTTGTTATGATGTGGCTGATGATATCAATAAGGTGCTTCTCGATTATTTTGGCTCATCTTGAGTCATTTTCATTCCTTTTACTTTATTAGTTATGCACCGCTCTATCAACACGATTATATTGTTGACTTTCCTTCTTCTTTTTTCTTGCGAAAGTGACACATTTATTGCCAATCTTGAAAGTACTACAATACAAACTCAAGAATCTACTTCTACAAAATTTAGTTTTAAAACCTATCAAACTCCTCCGAATGTTGGAAGCCTTCCATTTATTTATACTGGCAATCAAGATGGATATGAAGCTTCTAAGACTTTAATAGAATTTGAATCTCATGAAATTCTTCGTTGGGCTAGTTTTGAAGTAGATAGTGGCCATTTCCAATTTACTTTAGATACTAATTTTATTATAGATAGTGATATAGAAAATTCATTTACTTTGGGATATTTTAGAAGGGACTCAAATTATTCTGAATCTGGATCAAATTATTCTAATGTTGGATGGATTAATGCTGATTATCCAAAGCTGACTTCTAGGTTAGTTACTGACACTACTGGATTGAGGAATATTTTGTTTCTTGCTGACTCTATTACTGTACAGACTCTAGCTGACACAACAGATGGTAATTGGTTATATATTCTTGAGTCATCTCAAAATGCAAAAAGCATGTTGAAAATTTATTCATCTAATAGTCCAGTTAATAAACCAATTTTCCGAACTTTTATGCATTCAGATACGTCAAGTTCAGATACATCAAGTTCGTTGGATTCAACCCGAATATTTGAAAGTCTTTCAGATGTAACTCTTTTTGTCCCTCCAAAACTATCTTCTGATGCATTTGATTCAAGTTTTAGTTATGTGGGTATTGCATCAGGGTTTGTGACTATTTTAAAACCAGACTTATCTATGCTTGACATTCCTAAAGAGGCTTCTATTGCTAGAGCTAAATTAATATTACAAATTGATTCCGAGCGAAGTAATCAATCAAGTCTTGATTCCCTTTTTTTCCAAGCTTATGCCATGGAAGATACTATTTTAGATTGGAACTGGGGCGAAATTCTTGATGAAGATTCATATGCGCATCACACTGGAACTATAGCACGTTCATTATCTTCATCACCAAAAGGATTAACACTTAAACTTGATGTAACAGAAATATTGCAATCGATAATTAGTGCGAGGGAGACGGATGAAAAACTTATTTCTGATTTAGGCCTAAAGTTAAAGATTTTAAGTTCAAAGTCAATTTTTGATTTTGTTGCTATAAAACAGGATAGTGTCGGTTTTGATCAGCCAAAATTGGAGGTTTTATTTGAAATTCCGTAACTCTGTTTTGCTTGTATTGCTTACTATCGCAAAATCTCAATCTCCTTATAATGCTATTGGTCATGGCATAATAATGGATGTACCTGATGCAGCTAGTGTTGGTATTTCAAGTAGTGGTTTACTGCCATCGCTTAATAATAGTTTTTCACCATCTAATCCTACGACATGGACTGATCTTTCATTTACTTATTTAACAGGCCATTATAATAACCAAAATATTGCAACGGATGCTTATAAATCAATTTTTGGAACATTGTCTAATGCTACATTTATACTCCCGATAAGAGGAAAATACGCATTTGGCATGGGTATTACACCGATATCTAGGAAGACCTTTAATATAGCTGGAGATACTACTAGCATAGTTTTTTCAGGTGATACTTTGAATGTTTCAAAACAATTAAATGGTACTGGTGGAATAAGTAGTATGTTTTTTAGTGGTGCGAGTAATTTTGTAAATAACCATACAATTGGTATGAGAATGGATTTTTTATTTGGCATTTATGATGAGCTAAATGTTAGCAATATTGATTTCAGATCATCTAATTATGCGCGTAGATTTCGCTATAAGGGCACGTATTTTTCTGCATATTATCGCTTTTTAGGTGATCAAAAAAATCATCATTTCTCTTTATTCTCTAGTTTGCAATTTCCAGTAGGATATCATTACATAACTAGAACTGATTTTTTTGAATTTTTAGACCCTATTTCACGTCCAAAAACAGATTTTCTTCTTCCAATTAATATAAGTTTTGGAGGTAATTATAAATTACTTTCATCTTTATATGCATCAGCAGAGATTCTTATGCGTTCATTTAACTCTAAATTCAATAATGATATTAATTCTATCCATGGTGAAATTGGTAAAGCTAACCGGATTAGTTTAGGGTTAACAAAAGAAAAAGTTATTGGATCAAGAGAATTTTTCGATTTATTCCACTACCGGGTTGGTTTTTTCAGAAGATCACATTACATTCGCGGACTCCAGAGCGATCTGACAGAGTTGGGGTTTTCTTTAGGCTTAGGTATACCCTTTGGCTTAACACAAAATCAATTAGATTTTGGACTTAGGATTTCAAAAAGAGAAGGTTTTCTATCGAAATCAACTGAAACAATTACCCACCTTTCCGTTGGTTTGACTGTTGGTGATTTGTGGCTGATAAAAGGAAAGAGGAGATAAAATGAGTTTTTATGAAGAAAAGTTTAAATTTGATAAAAAACTAATTAAATTTTTTTTAATTATAACGTTAGTTTTTCAAGGTTGTTCGCCACCACCAGCGATTGAAGAAGAAACTGCTCCAGATCCAGTGAGTGAACGACAATGTCTTAGGCTCCTTAGTAGCGCAGCTGAATACTATAAAAATAAAGATTGGTCTTCAACTTCTAGGGTTTACGGTGATTTAGTTGATTTAGGTTGTGATAAAGGCAGTGAAGAAGAAGTCTTCCAATATTGGGCTATAGCTTTTGAATTTATGGGGAAATTTGATAGTTCTGAGTATGTGCTTCTTCAAGGACTTAAGCGACTTCCAGATAACGTAAACCTCAGTAAACGACTAGCTTATGCATATAAGCGACTAGGGAATACCGAAAAAGAAATTTTTGAATATGAGAAGCTTACGGATCTTATTCCCGATGATATAGAACCTTTAAACAGATTAAATGAACTTTATAGCGAAGTTGGTCGCTATGATGATCAAATTTTTATTTTGCAGAAGGTTCTTGAAATTGACCCTAATAATAAAAATGCTCAAGGAGATCTTGCTCAAGCATATGAAGCTACGGGACGTGACCCTATAGATATTTATCGTCGAAGATTTCAAGATAACCCTTCTAATTATTCATTTGGCATAGACTTGTCAGATCAATTAATGATTGCTGGAGAAGAAGAAGAAGCTATTGATGTACTTGATCGTTTACGTAGCAGTATTCAAGGAGGTAGCTCGGTTTCTAATAAACTAATACTAAAAAAATTAGCTCTAGCTTATTCAGAAGTTGATAATCTAAAAGCTGCTTCTGATGCATATGAGGAACTTTTTAATCTTGACCGCCGTGATTTCAAGACTGCTTTGGAGATTGTTAAGGTAAATATTTCACTATCAGATTATGCCAAAGCAATGAAATGGGCTCAAGAAGCTAACAGGACTGCTCCTGAAAATGGAGAAACTTCAGGTGCAAAGGGAAACGTCTACTATGCGGCTTTTCAAGATTGCAGAAACAATTTTCCTACAAATGATGATAAAATAATTGCTGCTCTTGCATACAAATACTTTAAAGAAGCTGAAAATAAAGGTTTTAATCGGCATAAACGTGATAGGATTTACTTAGAAAATAATCGCGATGACCTAGTATTTGGTAAAACAGATTGGTTTATGTTGGATGAAGATGTAAAGCGCCGAGGCTCTATCTCTCCAAAAGGTAATTGCTATAAATGGGCCACAGAATCAATAAAGAAAGATCCTAGTTGGCGTTAAACAATATTTGGATATATATATAATACCTAGTGTTAATTTTATAGGTTGCCATTGAATTTGGTTGCTTAAAATTTTTGTACTTCAATTAAATTGAGAGAGAATTTTTCTATGAAAATTAAATCAATGTTTAGTAATAATTTGCAGAATTTAGACCCTCAAGTTTTTTCAACTTTAAATAATGAATTATACCGACAAATTGATACTCTAGAGCTTATTGCATCAGAGAACTTTGTTAGTGAATCTGTTTTAGAAGTAACTGGTGGTGTTATGACAAATAAATATGCTGAGGGTTATCCAGGGAAACGGTATTATGGTGGGTGTGAATGGGTAGATGAAGCAGAAAATATTGCTAGAGATCGTGCAAAGTCACTTTTTTTAGCAGATTACGTTAATGTCCAACCTCATTCGGGTTCACAAGCAAACATGGCGGTATTTTTTACTTTCCTTAAACCAGGAGATACCATTATGGGTTTGGATCTTGCTCATGGAGGTCATTTAACTCACGGAAGTGCAGTTAATTTTTCAGGAAAATTATTTAATATTATATCCTATCAAGTAGAAAGAGATACTGGACGTGTTGATTTTAATAAAATTTCAGATTTGGCCATTAAAAAAAAACCTAAACTTATAATATGTGGTGGTAGTGCATTGCCAAGGTTTATAGAATTTGAGTCTTATAGGACTATTGCTGATAAAGTAGGTGCTTTTCTTTTAGCCGATATTGCCCATCCTTCTGGCCTGGTTGCTTCTGGTATTCATCCAACTCCATGGCCACACTGTCATATTGTTACGTCAACTACCCATAAAACTCTTAGAGGACCTAGAGGTGGATTAATATTGATGGGTGAAGATTTTGAAAATCCTTGGGGAGTTACAGCTCCGAAATCAGGTAGAACAAAAAATCTTTCAGAACTAATTGATTCAAATCTAATGCCTGGTATTCAAGGCGGACCTTTAATGCATATTATTGCGGCAAAAGCCGTTGCTTTTGGTGAAGCACTTAAACCTGAGTTTAAAACTTATTGTGAACAAGTTGTCCTCAATGCAAAAACTATGGCGGACTTGTTCATTCAAAAAGATTATAATCTAATTTCTCATGGTACTGATACTCATGTATTATTAATTGACCTAACCAATAAAGGCATATCAGGAAAAAAGGCTGAAAATATACTTGAAATCGCTGGAATTGCTGTAAATAAAAATATGGTTCCATATGATGAACGAAGTCCTATGATAACTAGTGGTATTCGGATTGGAACTCCCGCAATTACAACAAGAGGTATGGGAAAGGAAGAGATGTATAATATTGTTGAGAATATTGATAGAGTAATTCAATCTCCTGATGATAAATCAATTGCATCAAGTGTTCGCGAAGAAATAAAAGAAATGTGTAAAAGGTTTCCCGTTTATCCTGGGTTAGTTGATGAAAAAGACAATTAATTTTCTACCTTTAATTTTTTGTTCGGTGTTTTTTTCAAGCTGTTCTTTGGACAAGTTAATTATGGGTAATATGCTTAGTTCAGCTGGTGATGGTATTTCTAGTATTTATTTATCAGAAGATGACCCTGAACTTGTCCGAGAGTCTCTTCCAACTAATATGAAACTTATTGAACTTCTAATTAATCAGTCTCCAAATAATCAGCAACTTTTAACAGCAGCATGTCAAGTTTTTACAGTTTATGCTTATTCATTTCTTCTCCGAGATGCAGAAATTGCTATGGATGAAGATTTTTCCACAGCAAGAAAATTATATTCAAGAAGTAGGAATCTTCTAAAACGTGCAAGAGATTATGGTTTAAAAGCTTTAGAAGTCTCTCATCCTGGATTTAAAGAATCTTATAATGATAATCCTCAAAACACTCTAATGAAAACTAATGATAAGGACATTCCAAGTTTGTACTGGACAGCAGCAGCTTGGGGACTCTATATTTCAGTTTCTAAAGATAATCCTTCCGCAATAATTGAACTCCCTAACATTGGATTTTTCCTAGAAAGAGCTCTTGAATTAGATGAGGATTATGAAAGAGGTGCTATTCATGATTTGATGTTTACTTATACACTAAGTCGTCCAGATGGAGGAAGTTCGGCTATAGTAGTAGCAAAAGAACATTATAATCGTGCTATTGATTTGTCAGATGGTAGTCGTGCATCTCTTTATGTATCTTATGCTGAGTCAATTTCAATACCGAATCAGAATAAACAAGAATTTTTGCATTTACTGGATCAAGCTATTGGGGTGGATATTAATAAATTTCCAGATCAGAGGTTGGCTAATATTCTTGCTCAAGAACGAGCAAATTGGCTCAAAACTCGATTAGATGAATTGTTTTTCTAGTATATTTATTTTGATTTTATGAGGATTTTTGTTTATTAGCTTACTTACAATAGATCTAAAGTGAATATTATTCAAAAACTAATACATATTGGGAATAAATTAATTGTTCGCTCAGAAAATGGTATAGCTATTTTAGTCCTTCTTAGCATGGCATCATTACCACTATTTGAAGCCATAGGACGAATTTTTAATTTTCAAGGAATTCCTGGTTCTTCTGTAATTGTTCAGCACTTAACGTTATGGATTGGTTTCTTAGGTGCAATTATCGCAGCAAGAGAGAATCGTCTTCTATCCTTAACTCAACCCGTTGAGATACAAATTAATAAAACAAAGGATTCCAAATTCTGGTTTGCACAATCTATGGCATTTATTATTTGTATGATTCTTGCTTATGCAAGTTTCCTTTTAGTAAAAACTGAATCTGAATATCCAAGAGATTTAATTCCTGGAATTTCTGTGTGGCTTGTCCAAGTTATAATGCCTATCGGCTTCTTTTTTATTGGTCTGGAAATATTTAGGAAAAATTGGCGTGAACGAATTTTTCAAATCATTTTATTATTATTATTTGTATTAATTATGACTTTTGGTTTCAGTGAAAATTTTCAAATCCCCATAATTTTATGGATAGGGATAATTGCCTTAGTACTAGCTTTAATATTAGGTGCCCCTATTTTTATTGGTCTTGGAGGTCTTGCTGTACTTCTTTTTTGGTATGATCAAGTTCCTATCGCAGCGGTTCCAGCAGAAATGTATAGAATTGTAGTATCACCTACATTGCCAACAATTCCTCTGTTCACGCTAGCGGGTTATATACTTGCCCAAGGAGGTGCTTCAAAAAGATTAATTCTAGTGTTTCAAAATTGGTTTGGGTGGATTCCAGGTGGTACACCAGTTATGGTAACATTGCTTTGTGGATTTTTCACGACTTTAACAGGTGGTTCTGGTGTTACTATTCTTGCTCTTGGTGGTTTGTTGTTACCGATGCTATTATCCGAAAAATATCCCACACAGTTTTCTATTGGACTTATTACTGTTTCGGGCTCTCTTGGTCTACTTTTCCCTCCAAGTCTTCCAGCGATTATTTACGGTGTAACAGCCGGTGTTCCAATTAATAAGATATTTTTAGCTGGTATTATTCCAGGACTTTTAATTGTAATTATGGTTGCTGGCTGGGGGGTTCGTCAGGGATATATTTCCAAGGTTGCTCGTCGAAGTTTTCTACCTAAGGAAGCTATAGATTCTTTTCTAAAAGCAAAATGGGAGGTTTTTTTACCAGCTTTTATACTTATTGGTATTTTTGGTGGATTTACTACACTTGTTGAGGTTGCTTCTTTCACAGTAATATATGTTTTAATTGTTGAAATTTTTGTATACAAGGATTTAAAATTAAAAGAAATACCAAAAGTAATAATTGATTGTGCCTCTCTTGTAGGTGGTGTTTTAATTATTCTTGGGGTAGCTATGGGATTTACTAGTTATTTAGTAGATGCTCAGATACCTCTTCATGCTTTAGACTGGGTCAGAGAAAATATAGAGAGTAAATATGTTTTTCTATTTGCTCTAAATATTCTTTTGTTGATTGTAGGCTGTTTAATGGATATTTTTTCAGCGATAATTGTTATAGTCCCACTTATTAAACCAATGGGTGCTCATTTTGGTATAGATCCTGTTCATTTAGCCGTAATATTTATAGCTAATTTGGAACTTGGTTATCTAACACCACCAGTTGGTATGAATCTTTTTCTATCTGCATATCGATTTAATAAATCAATGCCACAAGTTTACAAAGCTACCTTACCTTTTTTTATAATATTGTTAATTGCTGTATTAATAATTACCTATGTTCCAGCTTTTTCACTTATTTTATTTAATAATTAGAGCATTTTGAGAAATATGTATACTTCAGGTATATTCAAGGATGAACCTATTAGTAAAATTGATGGAACAGATTGAGCAAAAGAAAGTAAAAGAGATATTTTGAACTCGTTTATTAATTTTTTAAAATCAAGAATTATCTATATTAGTATAGTTTTCCTTTCAATATTTATTTCTCCAGCTATTGCTGGGAGTGAAGCAGGTGCACTATTTTTGCTTATTTCTCCAGGTGCTAGGGCAGGAGGCATGGGTGAGGCGCAAGTAGCTGTTGCAAATGATGCTTATGCTAGTTATTGGAACCCAGCAGGGTTAGCTTTTCTTGAGGGGTCAGAAGCAGCTTTAATGCATGTAAATTGGCTTCCAAACCTTGTATCTGATATGTATTATGAATTTATTGCTTTTCGACATCATGTTCCTACTTTTGGAACTCTTGGCGGACATATAATATTTTTAAATCTAGGTGAACAGCAAAGAACGGATGAACAAGGTGAAAACCTTGGTACTTTCAGTAGTTTTATGTTCGCAGCTACTGGTTCATATGGTGCCTTTATTTCCCGTACAGCAGCGATAGGTTTAAATATTAAGATATTGCACCAAAAACTGGCGGAAATAGGTGCAGGTGCAGAAAAAGGAAAAGGAGTAACAACTGATTTCGCTTTTGATATTGGCTATCTTCAAAAAGGTTTTTTATCCAATAGATTAGATATAGGAATGACTATTACTAATATAGGTCCTAAAATTGCATTTATAGATGAAGCACAAGCAGATCCTATGCCAACAAATTTTACATTAGGTTTGAACTTTAGAGTTATTGATTCAGAACATAATAAGTTTAATATAGTTATGGATTTTGATAAAATGCTTGTTGCTTCTTACCCTGATATGGATTGGGATGAAGATGGACTTGTCGGAATGCATGACAAAAAAGGTAAGTATATAGGTCCTAGCGGTAGTTATAATTCTGAAGGGAATTTGGAAAAAGCGCACACAGATCCTATATATATTGGTATTTTTTCTTCATGGTTTGATGATTGGATTCTTGGTGGTGATATTGATCGTCCAGGTAAAAGCGGAGTCTCTGATGGAAAAATTGGAGGCTATACAAAAAATGAATCTGGTAAATTTGTACCAACAGAATCAGAATGGGGAAATCCTAATTATGGAAAATATAATGATGCCGGACAACTTGAACTTGGTACAGGTAAGAACCGTTCTATACAAAATGAATTGGATGAACTTGTTTTAAATCTTGGTGCTGAATACTGGTATTCTCGTTATTTTGCTCTTCGATTAGGGTATTATTATGATAAAATGGGTAAAATTCAGAACCCTACTTTTGGTGTAGGATTAAGATTTGCTGGATATGGTTTTGATGCTGGCTTTACTCTTGGAGAACCAGGTCACCCATTAACCAATACAATGCGGTTTTCACTCAACATTGAATTTTGATTCTATAGGAATTTAATTTGAGATTCTCCGCCTTATAAAGGCATCCTCTTAAATAATGATCAGACGGTTTTTAATCGCTTTTCTTTTGATTCCTCAAATTCAGGGTCAGTTAGTTCTTGATAAAAAAGAAATTTCAATTCTTGGAATTCGAGCAAGTTTTTTAAATGATGATCTTATTTCTTCTACGGGAGATGGATCTTTTTTAATGGCGCCTGAAGAAGATCAATGTCTAGATCATCTTATTGACCCTCCTCCACATAACCGGTCTTATTTTGAGGCTCATTTTCAAGCAATCGACAACTATTTTCGTTCTGTTTCAAAAGGAAGGTTTGGTATTGATTTAAAAAACTCTCTCATTTTACCTTTTGAAATGGATTCTAGTTATGAACTTACTGGAACTATTGGAAGTTATTATCCTTATAACGACTCTCTTTCTCAAGCTTTAGGCATGGCGGAGCTTTTTAAAGAATCTATTGAATTAGCACATTCTTTAGATCAGCCTAAGTTTAATGATTTTGATGTTATTGTCATTTTTCATGCTGGAATAGGTCAGGATTTTGATTTACCATTCATTGATCCGACTCAAACGGATATTCCATCCATGTATATAGACTCTGAATTTTTAATGGATCAAATAAATTTTCCAGGAGTTAAACTTTCTGACTCATTAATTGTTAGATCAGGAATTATTTTACCTGAAACCCAAAATCATTTACTTTATTCTATTTCATCGGAAATTTTTGCCGGCGTTAGTAATCCATGTGATTATCAATTTGGTTTGACTGGAACCTTTGCTTTATTAATGGGGAGTGCCATTGGTTTGCCCTCTTTATGGAATACTGAAACAGGTGAAAGTGGGGCGGGTGTTTTTGCTTTAATGGATCAAGGTTCAAATAACGGTAGAGGAGTTATTCCATCACCTCCAAATCCATGGACTCGAATTTGGGCTGGTTGGGAGAAGAGTAAAGATTTTAGCTCTGGTGATACAGTAAAATTAGAGTCACGTGATTTATCCATAGATCAGACAGCCAAAATAGTTATTTCATCAAATGAATATTTTCTTGTTGAAAATAGAAATAACTGGATAAGGCCTTCGGTTGATATTGATTCAATTAAATGGACTATTAATGGAAGCAGTTATATTGAAGCAATGTTTGATTCTAGCGGTCTTATAATAGATAACAATACCGGCGTTGTAATTGGTGCATCAAATTACGATCTTGGTCTCCCAGGTTCAGGAATGCTTATATGGCATATTGATGAAGATAGAATTTCAGAAGGTTTAATTAATCAAAATTTGAATTTTAATAAAAATATAAGAGCTATTGATATTGAAGAAGCTGATGGTGCCCAAGATATTGGGTATCCATCAGCTTTTTTGTTTACGAACCCTTCCTCTGGACTTTGGTCAGATATGTGGTTTCATGGAAATGACCAATTTTTTATTGCAAATTCTGCTTTTGAAAATAGACAGATTTCTTTTGGTCCTGATACCTATCCAAATTCTAATTCTAATGGTGGTGGAAAAACATTTATTGAGTTTAATAATTTTACTCCCGCTGGAAAAACAATGAGTTTTTATATTTCGAATTCATTTGTGGCAAATGGATTCCCAAAACCTTCACTTAATATGGAATTCTTATTTGATTTTAATGCTGATAAATTTGATGAAATTATTGGATTTTCTGATTCACTTTGGTGGTCTTCTTCTCAAAATTTTTCTCCATCAGAAATTTCCTCTCATATTGATGGAGAGTATCTTTTAGGAATTACTAATGCTAAACTTACACCCCAACTTGTATTTATTGTAAATGAAGAGGATAAGATTAAAGTCACTCTTTTTTCATTTAATACTGATAAAGAAAGTTTTCAGACAGTTTGGAGATCTGAATATTTTGATTCTTTACCAACTCGAATAATTGGCTTTGCAAATGAATCTAAAATTGCTCTTGACTATCCAAGTAAAAAAGTATTTATTACTGCTGATTCTTTATGGGAAGAAAAAGGATCGAATATAATTTCTGCTAATTGGCAACATGTGTCATCTGAGAATCTTTCTGGTTCTGTATCTCATTTTCGTGATGAAGGTTTATATGTCTCAACTTTGCAAGGAGAATCCTTTTCTGGTTTTCAAGGTGTAAATTTTCAATCTCTCATTGCAGTTGAATTAGATGGAGACAATGGTATTGAAATCCTAGCTTCTGATGAAAAAGGAGTTTTATACGCTATGAATGAGAATTTGACTCTTCTTAGTGGTTTTCCAATAGATATCGGTGCAGAGGGACCAATCTTAGTTGGACAGCTTTATGATACACCAAGTCCTGAAATTGTAACAAAAACAAATTCTGGAGCTATTTACATCATAGACTCTGAAGGCTATATTCAATATAAACTTGCTAGTAGTAAAAATGATGAAGTAAAAATGATTTCTGTATACAATGGGAAGAATGCTTTATTAACATCATCATCATTATGGCTTTTTGAAGAAAATAATGATCAGATTCAAGATTATTGGCCAACAGCACATGGTGATATTATGAATCGTCGTATTTTCCAAAAATCTGATGATTTAACCATTCCAAATGAAAAGAATTTAATTTTATTTGCAAAAACATATAATTACCCTAATCCTGTTGAAAAAGGCATGACTACTTTTCGTGTTACAGTCGGAAATGTAAATAAGATCACAATCAATATATATGATACAGCGGGTTTTTTCATTGATAGACTCGAGATACCGCAAGTTCAAATCAATGGAGTGAATGAACTAATTTGGGATGTTCGAGATCTAGAAAGTGGATTATATCTTGCTAATATAGAAGCTTCTTTTGAATCAAAAACTGAAAATAAAATTATAAAAATTGCAATAATAAATTAATCACATTAACAGTTGAAAAAATATTATTTAATTTGGTTCCTATCTATTTTTAAGATCTCAGCTCAAATGAATTACAATCATTCTGAATTAGAATGGAAAACATTTGAAACAGAGAATTTTATTTACCACTTCCACAATGGAACTGAGCGAACTGCGAAGGAAGGAGCCTTAGTTGCTGAATCAATTTATCATAATATCACTAAGCTTTATCAATTTAAACCACTTGAAAAAACTCAAATTATATTTATAGATACCGATGATTATTCAAATGGTGCTGCTTACTATTATGATAACAAGATTGAAATATGGGCATCTCCACTTGATAGTGAATTGAGAGGGAGCCATAGATGGTTACAGAATGTAATTACTCACGAGTTTACTCATATTGTATCAATGGGTTCCGCAATGAAGTATGGTAATCGAATACCTGGTGGATATTTTCAATTAATTCAATATGAACCAGAGAAACGGCAAGATGTACTTTATGGATACCCAAATATTCTAATTTCCTATCCAATTGCTGGAGCTGCTGTTCCACCATGGTTTGCCGAGGGCATAGCTCAGTTTATGTATGAGGGAGCCACTTTTGATTTTTGGGATACTCATAGAGATATGATTCTTAGAGATAGAACTTTAAAGGGTGAATCGATTAGTCTTAATGAAATGAATACTTTTGGAAAAGCTGGTATCGGCAATGAATCTATATATAACATGGGCTTTGCTTTCACTCGCTATCTAGTTTATAAATTTGGAGAAAATATATTACCAGATATTTCAAACAGTTTGTCTGGTAAGATAAAGTCATCTATTGAACATGTATTAGAGGATGTTACGGGTGTTCATTCAGACACTTTAATTATTAATTTTCAACAAAACTTAAATAAACGTTATGACTTGCTAACAAAATCGATTAAGTCTAATGAATTTAAAGGAAGGATTATTCGAGAAAATGGCACAGCAAATTTCCATCCACAATGGTCACCTGATGGGAAAAAATTTGCTTACCTTTCAAATGCTGGTAAGGATTTTTTAAGTCAAACTGATCTTCATATTTATACAATGGAGGGAGGTAATAATGATATAATTGCAGAAAATGTTTTTTCTTCACCTTCATGGTCTTGTTCAGGAGAAAAAATTTATTACACAAAAAAGTCCAAGGTAGATGATAAAGGATCCCGTTGGTTTGATTTATATACTTACTCTTTTTTAGATAAAAAAGAGGATCGTATAACAAAAGGTGCTCGTGCTTTTTCTCCAATTATGCTACCAGGAGATTCATTGTTAGCTTATTTAGCAACAAATGATGGAACTCAAAACTTATTTTTACTTAATCTCAACTCCTTGGAATTTCACCAAATTACTAGTTTCGAAGATGGCCGTCAAATAATGAATCTTACTTTTGATCCAAAAGATAATCTTATAATGTTTGACAATGTTGAAAATCATTTTAGAAATATTTCTGCAATTAGCCTTCAGGATACTTCCTTTGTTAACCTAATGGCTATATCAGAATGGGATGAACGTGATATTACTTCAACAGCTAATGGTGGACTTATTTATTCTGTTGATAGATCAGGAGTTTATAATCTTTATTATGTAAATACTAGTGATGGAAATCAAGGTTATATCACTAATGTTTTAGGTGGAGCATTTATGCCAAGTGTAAGTAAAGATGGAAAAATAATTTACTCACTATATGAAGATGGTGGCTATAAAATTGCAATAATCGACTCCGCAAGAATTCTCAATGAAGAATCTATAGGTTATAGTCCTGACTATTTTACAAGATTCAAAGCTCTTCCAGAACCAATTGTAGGTAATGAATTAAAAGAATCAGATTTCAGCGTAAAAAAATATGAAGACTCTTTTTCTAAAACATTATTCTTCCCACGTATACAGATTGATTATGGAATCATAAAACCCGGTATATATTTATTAGCCAATGAGATGATAAATAGACTGAATCTTTTTGGGGGTCTGGCTGTAAATCGATTGTCGGACATTGATCTTTTTTTACTTTTCGAATTACGCACTATGTATCCTACACTTTATGCTGATATTTTTTATATGACGAGACATATTAATCAGCAATCAACATTATGGGATGTTATAAATATTGACACTGATGTTTCATATAGACTTTTTCAAATGGAAGGAGGTGCAAAGTTTCCGATTAAAGGTCGGCATACTTTTTCTATATTTAGTTCTTACCAGAATTATCGTTCCAATGCATTGTGGTGGGTCCCTGGAGAGAATCTTTTTGGTAAATCAGGAATTGATTACTATTCTGGTTTTCATACAGGTATAAAATGGGATACTCATGCATTTCGTAATACAGTTGATTATAATATTATACCAAATAATGGATTCAAAATAAATTTAGATCTTAGACAAGAGTCAAACCTTTTTTATAGTCCAGAAAAATCACTTTTTGAAATTAAATATGACAATTTCAAATTTCTTCGATTAGAAGGAAAGGGTGAAGCTCATTTTCAGATTCCTTTTACAGATAGATGGACGTTTTCTACTGAAGCATCTATTGGTTGGATGTCAGTTACTGAGGTTGATTCATTTTTCAATTTTTTTGCTGGTGGAATGCCTGGAATTAAAGGTTATCCATTTTATTCTATTGAAGGTACCCGGATGATCACTTCAACTGGAAACTTAAAAATTCCTATAATGAGACAGAAAAATATACCACTTGGTCCCTTTATTCTTCAAAATATTGTTATTGGTGTTATTGGTCAAATTGGTGATGCCTGGACTGGGAAAGCACAAAATATTTCCTTAAAGAGATCAATGGGAGGTCAACTTAGGTTAGGTGGCTTTTCTTTCTACAATTATCCTACGGGAATTGGTGTGGAATTACATAGAGGTTTAGATAAATTCAAAGCATTAAATCATGAGTATGGTAACGACTCAAGATTATACTTTACTCTATTATTTGGATTCTAAATGATTAATGTAAAATTTGTAATAAGTTTATTTTTATTAAGTATTTCTTTTTTGCAAGGAAATACAGGTCTTCTACAATATAATTCTAAATTACATGGACCTTTCCCTTTTGTAATTAATCAATCAAATATTGATTCAATATCGACATCTAAAGAAAGTTCTATTTACCCTGCAAGAGGACTTGCTTTATCTTTAGTTATTCCTGGAATGGGGCAATGGTATGCAGGAGCAAAAGCTAAAGCATTCTTTTTCTTTGGTCTTGAAGTTGCTGGATGGATGAGCTTTAGATCTTTTTCTAATAAAGGAGAAAAAATTGAAAGGGAATATGAAAAGTTTGCTGATGAAAATTGGGATTTGTATGAATGGTGGCTAAGAACACCTTGGCTGACATCATCTTATGGTGATGTCGTTTGCAAAGGTACTCATCATCTTAATCTTTTCCTGCCTGGGCAGACAACGACAATTAGTTCTGATTCTCTTTGTGGAGAATGGATAGAAGGTGTTGAAGTAGTAAAAGACCATGAATTCTATGAAAATGTCGGAAAATATGATCAATTTGTAGCTGGCTGGTCCGATCTTTTTTTGATAGAAGGGGAAAATGGATGGTGGGAAAAGGAAAAATCAGTTGGAGATAGTACAGAAATAATTGTTATGACAGACCTTAAACGTGATTACATTAATCAACGGGCTAAGGCCAATAATGCTTTTCGAATGGGAACTTTTACAGTTACAGCTTTAATGTTTAATCATCTAATTAGTGCTTTTGATGCATTTATTGAAACTCGTCGAAGAAAAATTTCTTCTGAATCACAAACTAATATAGGATTATTATTTTCTCCTTATGCTCGTTTGGGTATAGGAGGGTTTTCATTGAGTGTTCGATGGTAATTGTTAGAAACAAAAATTTTCTTATGATTGTTTTGATCCTTAGTATTTTGGGCTGTGCTAAGGATGATATTGACCTGTCAAGAGATGATATTAATGAAAGATATAATAAAGGTCTAGAATTGTTGAAGAAAAGAAAGTATTATAGGTCTCAAGAACATTTTCAGTATGTATTATTAAGAGGTCGACATACAGATATTGGTGATGATGCTCAATTTCATTTGGCTGAAGCTTATTATTTTAATGAGGAGTATGATATAGCTATAAGTGAGTTTGATAAACTAATTCGTCAAATGTCTTTCAGCCCTCATGTTCGATTATCAAGATATCGGATCTGCCAGAGTTATGAAAAAAGTTCGCCTAAATTCTATTTCGATCAAGATGCAACCCAAAGGGCCATTCAGAAATATCAAGAGTTTATTGAAGATTTTCCCGATTCGAAATATAGAAATGAAGCAACTAATACTATTCAAGAGTTAAGGAATAAATTATCGCAGAAAATGTTTGAGTCTGCTGTATTATATGTAAAAATGGAAGAGTATGATGCCGCAATCAGTTATTTAAAAGATTTGTTAGAGCTTTATTTTGATACGGATTATGCAGATCAAGCAAGATTAATGATGGTTGAAACATTCATTACAGCAAATAAGTTTAAAGAGGCTGAATCTTTTTTTGAGGAAAATTCTCTTCAATTCATTGATAGAGCAATAAAGGATGAAGCTTCATTGTTACTAGAAAAAAAAAGGACTAAAGAACTTTAATAATTATGAAGTTATGCTTATTTGGTGGGACTTTTGACCCACCTCATTTGGGCCATTTAGTTATTGCTGAATTTGTTAGAGAATCGGAGGGTTTTGATATTATTCTTTTTGTTCCTGCTCCTAACCCTCCCCATAAAGAAAAAAACATCTCATCAATTAAGGATCGACAGGAAATGCTCCGTTTAGCACTTGTAGATAACGAAAATTTTCATATATCGGATTTTGAAATAAAACGAGGTGGAACATCTTATACTATTGAAACAATTCTTGAAGCTAAACAAAAATTTAATTTAAGTTCAAAAGACATCTATTTTCTAATTGGAAGTGATTCATTGTTAACTTTCCACGAATGGAAAAATTATAAAAGTATTCTTAAAGAATGTAAAGTTATAGTCGCTATGCGTCCTGGTTTTCTTGTAAGTAGGATTGAAGAAAATATTTTATCGCAAATTCGATTTTCAATAATTCCTCAAATAGAAATATCTTCTTCTCAGATTAGGAACAAAATAAAAAAAGGATCCAGTGTTCGCTACATGCTATCTAGTCAAGTGATAGATTATATTAAGAAATCAGCCCTTTATATTTGATGACAAGTTTTAGTATTGCTATTTATCTTTTAACAGGTACAACCCTTCTATATTTTGGCGGAGAGTTTTTGGTGAAAGGTGCAAAAAATATAGCCCGCATTTTCGGGGTTTCACCAATAGTAGTTGGTTTAACTATTGTTGCATTTGGTACTTCTTTACCTGAACTTGTTGTAAGTCTTGTTGCAGCTATTTCAGGAAAAGAAGCTATTGCAATAGGTAATGTTATTGGTTCGAATATTGCGAATGTTGGTCTTATTGTCGGCTTAACTTGTTCATTGTTCTATGTTGCTATAGAAGGTAAAGATTTTTTAAGAGACTTAAACATTATGATTGGAGTTTCTATTGCATTTTTATTTATACTTTTTGATGGTCAAGTTTCAAGAACAGAAGGTTTTATCTTATTTTTAGGAATAGTTACTTACACATTTTACACATTTTTTTCTAGCAAAAAGACTACAGAAGAAATTGAAGAATCTGGATCTACTTTTCAAAATATAGGTCTATTAATTATTGGTATGCTAGGTCTCTATTTTGGTTCAAATCTTTTTGTTGAAGGAGCTATTAATCTTGCTAAAAATTTAGGTATTACAGATATAATAATAGGTATGACAATTGTTGCGTATGGTACATCATTGCCTGAATTGGCTACATCTATTGTAGCAGCCTTAAAAAAAGAAGGAGATATCTCAATTGGTAACATAATAGGTTCCAATCTATTTAATATGATGGGAGTGGTTGGGCCTGTGGCAATAATTTCACCATTAAAAGCTGAATCAAGTATCTTTTTATTTGAGTTACCTATTATGCTTGCTTTTTCTTTAGCACTTTACCCAATAATTTTAAAATCAAATATAATTTCTCGTAAATATGCTTCCATATTGCTCCTAGGCTATATTAGTTTTATTGCTTCACTTTTTATTTTATGATTTCATTCAAGGGAGTTTCAAGTAAGTTTGACAGTGGTGCCGGAATTGAGAATGCCACCTTTAATATAGATAGAGGTGAATTCCTATGTATTATTGGTCCCACTGGAGCTGGAAAGACTACCCTACTAAAGCTTATTTATATGGATATTTTCCCAGATAAGGGAATTGTTAATGTCGATAAATTCAGTTCTGATAAAATAAAACGCCGAAATATTCCCATGCTAAGACGGAAGATTGGAATGGTTTTTCAAAAATTCGAACTATTAAATGACAGGACTGTTTTTGATAATGTAGCAATTCCATTACATGTTCAGGGAATTGGAATTAAAGCTGTCAAAGAAGAAGTGGAAAATGTCCTGGATAATCTAGGTATTGCTGATAAACGAAATCATTTACCAACAGAGCTTTCTGGTGGCGAGCAGCAAATTGTTTCATTGGCTAGAGCATTAGTGAAGAATCCTCTTATAATTCTTGCTGATGAACCAACTGGAAATCTGGATCCCGCAGCTTCTCTTAGAGTAATTAAACTTTTAGAAGAAATAAATGATAATGGCACAGCAATACTAATGGCAACTCATAACTATTCAATGGTTAAAGACAGGGGCCATAGATTTTTACAGATTGTTGAAGGAGAAGTAAGAGGTTGATTGATAGATTCCTATATCTAGTTTCAGAAGGTTTTAGAAGTCTATGGAGAACTAAAACAACAGCTCTTGCTACTATTTCAGCAATTGGTATAGCTGCTAGCTTTGTTGTTTTTACAGCCTTATTAGGTGAAAATCTTTCAAGTATAATTAAGTTGGCTCGAAGTCAGTATGAATTTCAAATTTTTTTTAATGATGATATAGATAATAATCAAGCAATACAAATCAATAATAAAATCTCAAATTTAGAAGGAATCCAGTCTGTTAATCTAATAAGTAAAGAGGATGCAGCTGATATTTTCAAGCATGAATTTGGTGAAGACATTTTTGATTTGCTAAATTATAATCCTTTACCAACTGGTTGTGTTGTTAATCTTAAACAACCTACTGAGGGACGTCTTTATGTTGATCCAATTATTAATAAAATAAAGAAAATAAAAGGTGTTTCTGAGGTCCGATATCAAGGTAGACTTATATCAGTAATTGAAAGATATTATGAAGGTTTCTTTGTTGCAATTACTGCCTTAGCAGCAGCTATCCTTTTTGGAACAGTAATTCTTATTTCTAATACAATACGTCTTAGTATTTATGCGAGGAGGGATTTAATTAGGATATTAAAACTTGTCGGAGCTACTGATAGATTCGTTCGTTTCCCTTTTATGATTGAAGGTTTGTTAGAAGGATTTTTTGGATCATTTTTTGCCGCTATAGTATCCTATGGTTTTGTTGAAGGGGGTAACTATTTCCTATCTCTATTCACTCATTATCGCATAAGATGGGATTTTGATATTGTGATAATCTTAACAATCGTTATTATGATGTTTTCTTTTATTGGAAGTATCCGTGCTGTTAGAAAGTTTCTTTAAGTATAATTTTATTAGGATCAGAGTCTTGGTAAAGGTTTCTCAGAGCCTTAATTTATTAGCCTTATTATGTTTAATCGAATGAAAGATTGTAAGAACCAAACATCTAACCGAGATCGTATTATTTTCAAAATTGTTGTAGAGGATTTTGTTAGGACAGCCCATCCTGTAGCTTCAAAACGTTTGAAAGATAAATATAAAATTGATCTTAGTTCTTCTTCTATCCGAAATACACTTCATAGTCTTGAAGCAGTTGGTTTATTGAATCATATTCATACATCTTCTGGCAGAGTTCCAACAGATATTGGTTACAGATATTATGTTGATGAACTTTTAGAATTAGTTGCACCAACACAATCAATGAAAAAAGTTGCTATGGATGAATTACTTTCAGCTTCTTCAAATATTGATAGATTGCTCCAGATCACTGCAAATTCAGTAGCGCAAGTAAGTCACTTATTTGGCTTTGCCCTTCTTTCAGCGGAAATTAAAAGTGAATTAACTGACCTCAATCTTGTAAAACTTAGTTCAGGTCAGATTCTTATGGTAGTTGGTTTTAAATCTGATAAGGTTAGGACAATCGTTCTTAATCTTTCTATGGAGATTAAAGATTCTCTAATTGAAACAATAGGTTCAGTTCTTAGGGAAAGATTAGTAGGTCTTAATGTTTCAGAGATTATAGAAACTATAAGTGATCGTTTAAAGGACCAAAGTTATTTCGATAATGAAATTATTCAGGTGATTATACAAAATGCTCAAGAGTATTTCACAACATCTGATGATGATCAAATATTTGTTTCTGGAAAAGACTATTTGTTCCAGCATCCAGAATTCAGTGATCCCTCAGAAATTCAAACAATGATTAGGGTCCTTGACAATTCAGAAACAATCAAAATTTCTGCTAAATTGCCTTCGAAGTCAGGACAATCGGTTATTACAATTGGTGCTGAGAATTCCCCAGAGTTTATGCAAGATTATTCTGTTGCTACAAGGTCGATTAATATTGGTGATGATTCTATAAGTTTTGGAGTAATAGGGCCAAAAAGGATGAACTACAGTGAAGTAGTAACAGTTTTGGATCTTTACGCGAATACTATTGATGGATTAAATGATGACTAAGAAAAAAACAAAAAAACAGAAAGCTGAAAAAGAAATAGTAGAAGATATAGCTTCTGAAGAGATCCTTGATAAAAAAGATTCTGATAGTTCAGATAATAAAATTGTCGAGGATGAACAGGAAATTTCTGTTGATGAGGAATTAAATAATCTTCGTGATCGTCACCTTCGGTTAAGAGCTGAATTTGACAATTATAAAAAACGAAGTGAAAGAGAATTTTCAAGGTTACTTAAATACCAGGGTGAAGATGTCATAATTTCATTTTTGGGTATAGCTGATGATGTCCAAAGAATGTTGGATTCAGCTGATACAGATGGATCCAATAATGTAGAATCACTATTAGAAGGAGTAGCATTAATAAGGGATAAGCTTATCCGTAAATTAAATTCTCTGGAGGTTGAACCTTTTGATTCAGAAGGAATGAAGTTTGACCCGGAAATTCATGATGCGATGATGACTCAATTTTCTGAAAAAGATGAAGATGGAATCATAATTCAAGAATTTGAAAAAGGTTTCAAATACAAAGATAAAGTAATTAGACACGCTAAAGTTATTGTTAACTCAAAAGAAGCCACTAAGGAGTAATTTGTGAAGCGTGATTATTATGAAATTTTAGGTATTCAAAAAAGTTCTGGTGATGATGAAATAAAAAAAGCATATCGTAAAATGGCAATGAAGTATCATCCTGATAAAAACCCTGGTAATAAGCAGGCTGAAGAAAAATTCAAAGAGGCCGCTGAAGCATATTCAATCTTATCTGATTCCCAGAAACGAGCACAATATGATCAGTTTGGTCATGCTGCAAGTGGAAATCCACAAGGTGGATTTGGTGGAGCAAGTGGATTCAGTGGATTTGCGGATTTCGATTTATCAGATGCTCTAAGAACATTTATGGACGGTTTTGGATCTGGTTCATTTGAAGACTTTTTTGGAGGTAGTAGTGGACGTCGCCGCATTCGTGGCTCAGATATGAAAGTTACTATAGATTTGACTCTTGAAGAAATAGCTGATGGAGTAACAAAGACCATTAAAATTAAGAGGATGGATAGCTGTAATGCTTGTAATGGTTCTGGAAGTCAAAGTGGTGCCATGCCGACTAGGTGTCCCAATTGCGAAGGATCTGGTCAGGTTCGTCAAATTTCTCGTTCGGTTTTTGGTCAGTTTGTTAATGTTGGGGAATGTTCTAATTGTGATGGTACTGGAGAAGTTATTTCAAAGCCTTGTCGCTCATGCCGGGGGGATGGACGAAGTAAGAAGTCTTCTGAAATTAAGGTTAATGTGCCTTCAGGAGTGGCTTCTGGAAATTATATGACCTTGAGAAATGAGGGGAATGCTGGTCCTAGAGGTTCCGAACGTGGAGATCTAATTGTTTTTTTTGAAGAGATAGACCATCAGTTTTTTTCTAGGCATGGTGAAAATATAATTACAGCTGTAGAAATTTCATTTTCGCAGGCAGCGCTAGGTCATAAAATTGAAGTTCCAACTTTATCTGGCTTTGCAAAACTAACTATCCCTCCAGGAATTCAATCAGGGCAAGTTTTACGTATGCGTGATAAGGGACTCTCTGGCCTTCGTAGTGGGCAGAGGGGTGATCAACTTGTTAAGATTCAAGTTATAACTCCTACAAAATTAAATTCTAAGGAAAAGAAATTTTTTGAGGAATTATCCTCTTTAAATGGTTCTGAACATAAAATAAAAGTAACAAAAGTTAACCTTTAAGAATTTTTCTAATGGCTATGAAGTTTTAGGAGCTATTTTTGTCAATCTACTTTTTTAATCCAATTAAAGTTATTTTGACTAAAAGGTCCAAAATTAATTGTTAAGAAATTCTTGAAAATATCTCTTCAATTATCAGGTTTGAAAAAGTAAACTTAGGATGTGGCGCTAGGTGCTTGTAATAATTATTTGAATAATTATTGTGCACTTATTGAATGGTGGTTTTAATAACAACTATTAATTAATAGATTAACTTTGTAATTCAAAAGAGAAAGATTGATTAATGACCGAGTTCCTAGATTCAAAATATAAATGGTGGATAAGAGATTTACTCGAAGTAGCAATTCTCTTAGCAGTTATTATTTTTATGTTGGTGATTTATCTTCCGAGAATGATATGGGATGAAGAAGAAAAGGTAGAATCAAAAAGTCGTTTCTACATGGAACATGTATATGATGTTTTGAGTTCTTATCAGCAAATTACAGGAGAACGGACTACTGATGGTGAATGGGCTATAAAAGTTGTAAATGCGGCAAGAGATTCCATGACAGCAGATAGTACTTTCCTTGGGAAACAAGACATTTATTTGGAAGATAGAATAGCGAATGTTGATTTATCAGCAAATTTCATTACAGTTTACGATACCTCTTTTGGCTTCTTAAAGACAAGGAAGGATACTATTCAGGATACTATTCTAACAATTGTAAGCTTTAATGATGAGGATTCTCGCTATGACACCTCATTTGTTAGGAATGATATGGCAAAGCCATATATTGAAGACAGTTCTTTTGTGAAAATAAATGACACAACATTTTCAAGTCATGCGGAAGTTATCAGTTATTATGATGGTTTTGTACCTGATAACAATATGCTTCTTTGTCCTTTAACAAGGAAGCCATATATTATTGAATTAACTGAAGAGGATTATAAAGTTGCCAGCCCTATAGAGGGTACTTATTCGGACCGACGTTATCTTGTTTTTGCATTCAAAGCAAAATCTCATGGTAAGGTCGAAGACGGGGATAAAAGTTGGGCACGCTTCTGATAGTACATGCTTGCGATTTCTATCAGGAGTGGTTGGCTTAGATATGCCCAGGCTGACGTAATTGATCAGACGTTAATTCTTAATTCCTTAAAAAATACCAAACTTTCAAAAGAATTTCAGAATTTAGACATGAGATCTTTGGATCTTAGTGTTTTATTTGGAGTTATTCTTCAAGATGTGTTGAACTCAGTTCCTGATTATGAAAAAGAAATTTATCTTTCTTTAGATGATAGATGGATTGATTGTCAAATTATTCCTATCGATAAAGGATTAAAAGTTGAAGACCAGCAGGCTTATTTAAACTGGTATATGCAGCAAAGATTAGGATCTTTATGGTCCTCTTGTTCAATCTTTTTTTCTCAAATAGAATCAACAGCTAGTGATAAAAATTGGATTATTTCATCAATAATAGCAAAAAACGCTTTAGAATCAATTACGTCCTCTATAAAGCAGTCAGGTAAGAATCCTGTCTGGCTAGAACCTTCAATTCTATCTATGGCTAGATTAGTTGTAAGTGAAGGTCCAGGTGTTTCTTTTTTTAAAGATCAAAGGAGTGTAAGAGCTCTTTTCTTTTTTGGCGGGAATCTCCTTGCTTTTGGACAACCGCTGATAAGAAATGGTAAAATGTATATAGGTTCAATTTCTGGTGATAAAGGCCTAGCTGATTCAATTATTAAAATGGTGAATGCTTTACAACCGAGATCCAAAAAATCATCCATTTCAATAAATACGATAGGAGAATTGCCTGGGAAATGGAATTCTTACATATCTTCAAGAAAACGTCATATTCAAAGAATTAACCCAATAGCAGGAATAAAAAAAGGAAAACGTATTAAATTAAGAAAAGGAACCGATCTCTCAGATTTTACTGAAGTTTCTGGCTTAATGCAAAAGGCTTTCTCATGAAAAATGAAATTAATCTTTTTGAAAATCCTGGTTTTCAAAAAATAAAAGAAAACACTATTAATGATGAAGAGGTAAAAAATAAAATCAGCAATTCTACAAATAAAACAGATTCAATTGAAAAGCCAATAGATGATGTAGAATTGATACAAGGTGCTGGATCAAAACAAAACGTTTTTTTGAACACTAAAAAACCGAAAAAGAGGTTAAAGAAAAAATACAAATTCAAATATTCATTTCATGAGTTATTTTCTTTTCTTCTAGCTAGCTCTATTATAGCTCTGGTAATTTGGTTTTTTGTTTTACGAAAAACTGTTGTATCGACTGTAAGTGAATATATTCCTAACTCATTGAAAACATATCAAGAAAATTCCAATGAGTAGTCTTTCAATCCTAGGTGGATTGTATAGGGGTAGGAAAATAAGGTCAAATATTAATCAAAACTTAAGACCTACATCTTCAAAGGTTCGAAAATCATTATTTGACATATTAGGAAATCTTTCAGGATATTCTGTTCTAGACTTATTTGCTGGTACTGGGTTAGTTGGTTTTGAAGCGGCTAGTAGAGGTGCATCTTCTGTGGTTTTTGTGGAAAAGAATAAAAAATTATCTGATTCAATTAGTAAAAACTCCATTTTATTTTGTGAAGCATCAATTATTGTGGAAAGACAGAATTCCTATATGTATTTAAATAATTGCAAATCTCAATTTGATATAATTTTTGCTGATCCACCGTATAATTCTATCGATTTAAATACATTACTAGAATTATCATACAATAATTTGAGACCAAAGGGTCAAATTATTATAGAATCTTCTACAAGACAAAATTGGTCTCCAAAAAATGGAAAAATTAGAACATATGGTGATACACAGTTAACTTTTTTTAACAATGAATAGAATTCTTAGAACAGCAATTTATCCTGGATCTTTTGATCCTGTTACTCGTGGCCATCTTGATGTTATACAAAGAGCCGTTAAGCTTTTTGATCAAGTAATTGTTACAGTTGCTACTCACCGTGATAAAAAACCATTATTTACTATGAATGAGCGTATGGATATGCTACAACACTCAACTAAACATTTTGACCAAGTTGAAGTCACTTCTAATGATGGTTTAATAGTAAAATTTGCTGAAGATAGAGGTGCCGTTGCTTTAATTCGTGGTCTTAGATTTGTTAGTGATATTGAATTTGAATTTCAACTAGCTTGGATGAACAGACATTTAAATACTGAAGTCATAACTGTTTTTCTTATGACTGATGCAAAATATACTCATTTAAATTCATCTCTTATTAGAGAGGTAACATTGCTTGGTGGAAATGTGGATGATTTCCTTACACCTTATGTTTCAGAAAAACTCAAGAATAAGCTAGGTTAACTAATTAGATTTTTTCCGATATTAATCTAATTAAGATAATCGTTCCAGCTGTTACATCCATTAAAGTAAATTCTAGGTCAGGATTTTATTTGAAAAGATTCATTGAGAGTTAATATATGCCAACATATGATTATAAATGTACAAAATGCGAGCATCGATTTGAAATGCTGCAAACAATGAATGAGCCTCCTCTTAAAAAGTGTCCTGAATGTGGATGTAAAGTTGAACGTTTAATAGGAGCTGGTTCGGGATTGATATTTAAAGGCTCAGGGTTTTATATAACAGATTATGTTAAAGGAAAAGATGGTGGCCAAAAAAAATCAGAATCTCAGGGTAAAACAAACGGTAAGTCAAATGATAATTCAGTAAAAAAATCAGAGAAAAATACTAAATCAAAAAAAAATAATAGTAAGAGTCCATCAACTAAGAAATCGCAAAATAAGGATTAGATTAATAGATCATGACTGCAAGTGAAAAAAAAATAATTTTTGAAAATAATACTATTCATGTACCAAACCATCCTGTTATACCATTTATAGAAGGAGATGGTATTGGTCCTGATATATGGTCTGCCTCTGTACGTGTTTTTGACGCTGCTGTCAAAAATAGTTATGGTGTAGAAAAAAGTATACAATGGAAAGAAATTCTAGCTGGTGAGAAATCCTATGAATCTACTGGAGAATGGTTGCCTCAAGAAAGTATAGATGCGATATCTAACCATTTAGTTGCAATAAAAGGTCCTCTTACTACTCCTGTAGGTGGTGGTATTCGAAGTTTAAATGTTTCTCTTCGTCAAATACTTGATCTTTATGCTTGTGTTAGACCCATAAGTTGGATCAGGGGTGTTCCAGCTCCAGTCAAGAATCCCGAAAAAGTAAACCTAACCATTTTTCGTGAAAATACAGAAGATGTATATGCTGGAATCGAATGGAAAGGTGGTAGTGAGGAGGCAGAAAGTGTACGTCAATTTATTAATGAAAACTTTGAAAAAAATATAAGAGAAAATTCTGGTTTAGGGATAAAACCAATTAGTGCATTTGGTACGAAACGTCTAGTCAAAAAAGCCATTGAATATGCAATCGCTCATGGCCGTGGATCATTGACCCTTATGCATAAAGGTAATATAATGAAATTTACAGAGGGTTCATTTCGTGATTGGGGTTATGAATTGGCTCAAGAAGAGTTTACTAACAGGGTCTTATCAGAGGAAGTTTTATGGGAAAATCATAATGGCCAAATTCCTGATGGTCAATTAGTTATAAGGGATAGAATAGCTGATAGTATGTTTCAACAGATTCTTCTTAGACCTGATGAATATGAGGTCATCGCTACACCAAACTTAAATGGTGATTATATATCAGATGCAGCAGCGGCACAGGTTGGTGGCTTAGGTTTGGCTCCTGGTGCTAATATGGGAGATAAAGTTGCTCTCTTTGAAGCAACTCATGGGACGGCACCAAAATATGCTGGTCAAGATAAAGTTAATCCTAGCTCAGTAATTCTTTCAGGTGTAATGATGCTTGAACATTTAGGATGGAAAGAAGCTGCCAATAGTATAGTTCGAGCAGTGGAAGAAACTATTCAAGAGAAAAAAGTTACCTATGATCTTGCACGTCAAATGAGTAATGCTACAGAAGTATCCACTTCCGTTTATGCGGACACCATTATATCTAATCTATAGTTAGCCAGGAACCTTTCCTATTCTCCTTATTTCAATAGGAGCATTTTTCTTGTTTGTTGAAATGTTCGGGATTGTAACCTATAAATATAGACTCCACTGCTAACAGAAATACCCCGTTGATCTTTTCCGTTCCAAATTAAACGATGTCTTCCCGTTGGAAGCCATTTATTGTTTAAGCTTCTTACTTCCTGTCCCATGAGGTTATAAACTTTGAGACTGATATAAGTTGGCTCAGGTACATCAAACTGTATGGTAGTGGTAGGATTAAAAGGGTTCGGATAATTTTGGTGTAGTGCAAAATTGTCCGGTAAAAGAGAGAGTATCTCTTCCGTTTTTGCAATGACATATTCAGGATTTCCAGCAATAATTTTTAAAGGATAAACAGAAAGTTTATCCCAGGATTGGTGGAAGGTGAGAGAGGAAGTTTCACTAAGATTATGTATTTCTCTGGTTAATAGATCAAGAAGGATAATATCATGTTCAATAGGGAATATACCTTCCATTACAATAGACAATGATACAGCCCCAGTTTCTTCTTTTACTCTCAGTTCAATATCCCAGACGCCATTTTCTTCATTGAGAGATCTTATATCTGAGGAAAATTGTGAGATATTATCTTTCCATCCTTCTCTGGGCATAGCAAGAGAGACATATCCTCCAAGATAGGGAGGTTCAGGATTATCCCTGAAATCATATTGTTCTAAAGAACCTGCTATTCTGCCAATACTGTTGTTTGGATCCACATAAGTTTCACCAAACGCTCTTATCTTTAATTCCCAACCATCAAGTTCAGGTTCTATTTCACGAGATAAAGGTGTGGAGATTGCCACTGGTTTCAATAAAACTGTTTCTATAGAATCACTTTTATTAAAAACTGCATATCCCCCCCACGGTCGAAGTTCAGTTTCATCAGACCAGCCTTCCAGGCTCCACCCATAGGTCATGGGCCCAGAGAAAAGACTATCGTTCAGCTCAAATTCGGTAGTAAATGGGTAAGGATTTCCGATCATATTCCAGCCCGGATCAAAATTGAAAGTAAAACCAGATTGATCGGGCGAAGTTCCCATACCAGTTTTAAAAACGGTGGGAGCATTTACATTGTGAATGAACCAGTATCCCATCCCTTCTACAAAATCCTCAGGTTCAATAAAAGAAGAACCATCCCAATGTTTTATAACCCAGGTATCAATCTTTTTTTGACCAAGGACAGGCTCAAGTATTGTTTCTACATTTTCTTCTTCTAGAGCTGCGGGAATTGATATCATCCTCCATTTGTTTCTAGGTAAGCTGTCTTCAAGAACGCTACCTTCAATATTAGTGGAAAGATCACCTTCATCAAATTTTACATTTACTGAAAAAATATCGGATTTTGATTCGTTTCCTAAAGAATCATTAGCCAAGACATAATAGCTGATCCCCTTGTAGGTTATAGCTATAGATGGAATGGTAACTTGGTATTCTTCATCTTCAAATTGAGCCATAATGAGTTGATCAAATTTTGTTTCTCCTCCTAATGCAAAGTAAGCGAGAGCTTTCTCAACAGCATTATTATCTGTGATGGAAAACTGTACAGTGAAAGGGTTTCCAGAAACGATCAAATCAGGAGAGGAAAAAAGTTCAACTGTAGGGCCATAAACATCCCTTGCCATATTTGTAGCGGTTAAATCTGGAATATCCAGTCCGTTATAGTTAGGGTCGGAGGAGAGGGTAGAGTCCAGGATGATGGAATAGGATATATTGGGGTCATTGATAGAGTCTTCAATTCCTGTAATGGTAACAATTTGGGGCGTTGACCACAATTCAGGGGGGAAAATAAGTGAATCAAGAGACAGGAATGCTTCCGTGGAATCTGAAGTTGACAACTTCACTTTGACGGAGTCAAAAGGAGGGGACTGAAGTACGACGGTGAATGTGTCCGACTCACCATACTCTGATGTTATAATCCCATCTTCTTTATTAATAAAAATACCTTCTTCTATATCCGTTAGTTGAATAAAGATTTTTTGGGCGGGAGAGGTGTCAAAATCATCTGACACATTTACAGAGATGGTATAGACGGGAGTTTCTTCGAAGTTTAATATGGCATTGGTAGAAAGTATTCCGGTGGTATCATTAAGAATGAAGTGTTCAGTACTGTCACCATCAATGATAGTCCAGTCTTTGAAAAGGCTTTTATCACTGTCAACATCAAAGGCTGTTAAAGTATCCAGTTGGGTCCCAACAGGAATATTTTCAGCAATATTAAATGATAGAGAATCAACCGCAGGAGCATCATTTACTGACAACACATCAATAATGACAGTTCCTTCCGAACTAATGGATTCTCCAGCATAAGCTCGAAAGCTAAAGTTTCCATATCCCTGTCCGTAGCCGTTTAGCTCAGGCAAATAAATAACTTTCCCGCTATCATTTGTAACGGTTGTTGGAGTAAGTATGGTATCTCCTACTGCAGAAGTATCGGATGTCTGAAAAAGCCAACCTTTTATTGGAATTGATGAAATGCCATAGGTCAAGTTCCTTCCTTCAGTATCGGTAGCTGAAAGAGTGATGGGCTGGTAGGAATCTTCATTGGTCATTAGATTTTGAGAGGCTACGGTAATATTGTTATCCACCTCTACAATATTTACTGTTACCGTTGCTTCTGTTGATTCCAGCGTTCCGTCAGATACTACATAACCAAAATTTCCGTGATCTTTGCCACCTTCATTTTCTGCGGAGATATAAAGAACCCTTCCTAGAGCATCTGTGATGTTGGTCTCTTCTGTTGTGATAGTATTTCCCCTGCTTGAATCTGTATTAGTTTGGAAAAGGGAGCCGTTTGCTGGTAAGGTGGTAATCATGAATGAAATGGCGTCCCCATCAACATCTGAGCCTCTAAGTGTGATTATTTCTTCTAAATTTTCGTCACCACTAATGGTTAGAGGTTCAGCTTTGGGTCGATCGTT
>CEOQ01106605.1_pt1 | contig 44849 bp, 38 predicted proteins | sample 361351 | NCBI WGS metagenome assembly CEOQ01 (sample SAMEA2619907, study PRJEB7988) | marine metagenome | biome: marine biome (ENVO:00000447); feature: deep chlorophyll maximum layer (ENVO:xxxxxxxx); material: "saline water (ENVO:00002010), including plankton (ENVO:xxxxxxxx)" | depth 60 m | reverse complement strand
TGAGAGATCCTACTGTATTTAAAGCGCCAAATTGAGCTTTATTTAGTCCTAAGTCAATTTTGATTTTCGGCAGTATTAAAGCATGTATTCCTCCATTGAACAAATGTTTGAAAATATGACCGATTACAATGGCCCATAAAACTTTAACATTTTTATTTGCAAATGATGTTAGTAGCCCAATTGCTGATTTTTTTTCGGGATTTAATTCTTTAGATGATTCATTCAATGTTTAGTACCTTAACCAAGTTTCAATATGAAATATATACTAGTTGAGTAGGTTAGAATAAACTATATGAATCAGAGCAAATTAATATGCGGAAATTAAATATAGGCATCTTAGCTTCCCATGGAGGATCGAATTTGCAGGCAATCGTGGATGCTTGCAAGGCAGAAATCATCATTGCAACTCCCGTAGTTGTAATAAGCAACAATTCAAAATCTGGAGCGTTGAAGCGAGCGAAGAATGAAGGTATTCCATATTTTCATATCAGTAAATCTTTATATGATGATGATAATGAAGTAGATTACCAAATCACTCAAAAGTTATTACGATATGAAGTTGATTTGATTGTCCTCGCTGGATATATGAAAAGATTGGGCGAATCGATAATGAGTACTTTTGAAAATAGAATAGTAAACGTTCACCCATCGCTACTTCCAAAGTTTGGCGGTAAAGGTATGTACGGCATAAAAGTACATGAATCTGTTTTGGAAGCTGGAGAGGACAAAACTGGTGTGACAATTCACAAGGTTGAAGGAGAGTATGATCGAGGTGCGATTTTAGCGCAATCGGAGGTCCAAATCAGAGAAGATGATACCCCATTTTCCCTTAAAGATAGGGTTTTAATCGTTGAGCATGAATTATACGTGGAAACTTTAAGGCAAATAAGTTTAGGTAAAATAAAATTATAGCTATGAATGACTATTAATTATATGTTTCAATATCTACTTTGACCCCAATTTTATTTTTAACAGCTTTTGAATATATATGAGCAGCTGCTGTTAAATCTTGTATAGCTAATCCCTGTGATTCATATAAGGTGATTTGGTTATCATTAGTTCTACCAACTTTCAATCCCGAAATTATTTCACTCAGTTGGTGGATATAGTGCCAGCGTAATAACCCTCTGTCGATTACATTGATTAGGTCGCCGCATTCTATGCGTGCCTGATTGATATCGTCTGTTGCTATAAGGTCACTCTTAAGTACAGTATCATCATCCATCTCTCTTCGCATATAGTGATTTCCTCCAGCAGCATTTATATGAGTCCCTGCTGTTATTTGACTACCTCTGAAAACTGGATTTTTAGAAGTGGTAATAGTTGTGATTATGTCTGATTTTTCAATACAGTCTTCTGATGAATTAGCAGAAATACATTCGATATTAAGATTTTGTTCTATCCACTTTGCGAAACTGTTTCGATTTTCCAAGGATCTACTATAGACTTTTATCAATGTGATTGGGCGTATAGCTGCAATAGCTTGCGCTTGTGTTTTGGCTTGATAGCCTGTGCCTATGATGCCCAGGGTTGTTGAATTTTGCTTTGACAGATATTTAGTTGCTATTCCTGATGCTGCACCAGTTCTTATTTGACCTAATGCAGATGCATTCATTATCGACAGTAAATTTCCGTTACTGTAGTCATACAAATATACATAGAACGTAGGCGGCGTGTTTTTGTGAATCGAATAGGTCTTCATACAATAAAACCCAAGTTCTGGAGAGGATGCAGTCATATAATTGAAAAATTGTTTTTGATTTGCGATTCTTATTCGGGGATGATTTATAGATTGAGTGCCTGCTTGGAGTTTAAAAGCTAAATCAGATGCTTTAATAGCGTCTTCCATTGGGAAAAGTGAGATGATGTCAGATTCATTCAATATTAAAGCCATTAGAAAACTTATTCTCCTATATTCAATATATTTACCTATAATCCGTAAATAAATTCTGGATTTATTTTTGCATATGCTTTTTGGTCGATATCTAAAACTGGCGTTTCCCCCCAATAATTAGGTTGAAACGATGCAATTAGAATTTGAGAATTTATTTGGATTTTAAATTCGTATGCCCTTTCTTTAAAAAATTTTCCTATAATTCTACATTCATATAAATTGTCAGTGGACTCAATATTGTCCACTTCATTTTTTGTGAATAAAGAAATTCCTCTAGTATCAATAATGATTGAATTATCTACAAGATTATATGCGATTTTCTTCGATAAAATCACTTTCCCAAATTCACAATCAAATGAAATGTTATTTGAATCGGATTGCAATTGTCCTGAAATGATGTTTTGGTGGCCTAAAAATTCTGCGGCAAAAATATTTGCAGGAGATTGAAAAACTTCATTAGGAGTTCCAGTTTGAATTATTTTGCCATCGTTCATTAGCACTATTTTATCTGCAATTGATAGTGCTTCATTTCGGTCGTGGGTGACGTATATGGATGTTACGCCTATCTTTTTTACGATGTCGCGTATTTGTATTTGTAATGAATTTCGTAAATTACTATCTAAAGAACCAAGAGGCTCGTCTAACATCAAAAGAGTTGGGGATGGGGCAATCGCTCTCGCTAATGCTATTCTCTGTTGTTGTCCTCCTGAAAGTTCATTAACATCTCTTTTTGAGTAACCTTTCAATCCAACCATCGTCAATAGATTTGATACTTGGTTATCGATATCTTGATTAGAAAAGTTTTTCATTTTTAACCCGAATGCAATATTTTCAAATACATTCATATGCGGGAAAAGTGATAGGTTTTGAAACATCAGACCGAAATTTCTTTTTGAAGCGGGTGTTTTTGATAAATCGTGATTTTCAAATATGATTTTACCTGAATCGAATTGTTCTAGGCCTGCTATCAATCTTAATAAAGTAGTTTTCCCACAACCGCTAGGTCCTAACAAACAAACGATTTCACCTTTTTCTACAGAAAAGGATACTGAATCAACGACATTATCGCCGTTAAATGATTTAGTTAAATCAGTTATCGTTAATTGAGACATTAAAATGTTCCTATATTTTTGTAGCGCAATTTTTCAATACATATAAATCCGATAATGACAGTGCACATTAATATTGAACTCATAACTAGAGCATTTTTCAGGTTTTCATCCCCTGGTAATCCAAGGAATCTATATATTGCTACAGGCATGGTAGTAAATTCAGGTTTCACAAGTAGTAGAGAAGCGCCAAATTCCCCTATAGATATAGCGAAAGCAAAAGTGGAGCCTACAATTAGAGAAGGAGTTATTAAGGGTAGATCAATTTTGTAAAAAACTTTTTTAGTTGAACTTCCTAGTAGTGTTGCCACTTCTCTAAGATTCGGGTTTATTTGTTGAATTGCAGGAAGTACTGATCTCATGACGAAAGGATATGCAATTAAAGAATGTGCGATTATTATAATTATCCATGATCCACGAAGATCGAAAGGAGGGGTATTCCATGCCAATATATATCCCAAACCTAATGCAATTGACGAAACTCCCAAAGGTAACATTAGCAGAGCATCTATTAAGTGGTTTTTTGATCTGTTAGTTCTATTTGCAACCAAATAAGAGCTTATTGTACCTAATATTATGGATATAAAAAGTGTGCCTGCTGCAAATTTGAATGAATTAATTATAGTGGTAATTGGGTTCAAGTAAAAATATGACCCCTGTTGATTTGAAAAAAGTTCTGAAACGTGAGATTGAGTATTTCCGATTTCGAAAGATAGAGTTCGGGCAATCAATGCGATCAATGGCGATATTAATATTAATATATAAATAACTCCCAGTATTATAAAAATGTTATCCTTTTTGGTTTTTTTGAGTTTGTAAGTGTTTTTACTAGGCCTTATGTTTATCCAGTTTGAGTATCTGTTTTGCAGGTTAGAATATAAGATCATAAATGAGTAAGTGAATATTATTTGTATTATACAAAGAGTAGAAGCTGATGGTAGATCCATTAATTTTACAGCTAACTGGTATATTGATACTTCAATTGTTGCAAATTTTGGACCGGCCAATACGAGAATAACCCCAAAACTTGAAAAAGAAAAAGTAAACGCAAGTAAAGCAGACGAAATAATTGCGGGAAGAAGCACAGGCAGAGTGATTTTGGTAAATACATGAAATTTATTTGCACCCAGAATTGATCCAGCGCGTTCCAATTCTGGGTCAATATTAGCCCAAATACTTGAAACGATTCTTACTATAATTGAATAGTTATAAAAAGTATGGGCAATAAGTATTATTGTTAAAGAATTGTTGATTTTGATTAATGGTTCATTGAGGTTTAGGAATTTAGAAAGACCTGTATTTAAAATTCCGTCATTACCGAAAAGCGTTATGAAACCCATTGCAACAACAATTGTTGGCATTACAAATGGAACAGTAGTCAAAGCTTGTAGGAATGATTTGCCAGTAAATTCGTATTTTGAAAAAATATAAGCTATTGGTAATCCTGCTAACAAGGCTAAAATCATAGAAAGAAAAGCTTGCCATACTGTAAACCATATCCGGCCTAAGTAATATGGGTCAGTTAATATTTCTGCAAACTGATATATTGCTATATCTTCACTGCTGGTAAAGCTATAAATCAATATTTTAAACAAAGGATAAGCAAAGAAAGCGATGAAAAATATCAAAGGCAGTAAGGTTAAGCTTGTCCTTAACATATTATTATCTCAACTTCTGATTATTATCTGAGCAATATATCAGTCCAGGTTTTAATCCATGTTTCTCGACTTTCTTCAATCGCCTGTGGAGATATTTTGGCTGGTAAAGTAGGGACTTCTGCGAATCGAAAAAACTCAGGTTCTTTTGCAAATTCATTTACTGGATAAACAAACATTCGTGTCGGTACATCTTCTTGGAATGTTCGTTGTAGCATGAAGTTTATAAATAGTTTTGCTAATTCTTGGTTCTGGCTTCCCTTTAATATACCAGCGCCTTCAATTTGCAAGAATGAAGCTCCGTCTATAAGAAGGTTTTCAGTAGGGGGTACAGTATATTTACCTTCAGAAAAATAAACTTCTGCAGCAGGACTCGTTGCGTAGCTCACTACTAGTGGTCTATCTCCCCCGTAAAGACTAAAATCTGTGTAGTATGAATCGCTCCAGCCATCCTTGATTAATACATCATTTGATTTTAAATCTTCCCAATAATCGGCGTATGAATATTCAGATGTACTGGAATCACCGAATTCAGCAATAGTTACAAGCAAGAATGCTAATCCTGGTGACGAAGTAGCTGGATTTTGTATTACCAGTTTGCCTTTCCAATCTGGTTCAGTTAATTGTTTTAAGCTTTTTGGTGGATTTAGTCCCAAGTCGATAAGATGTTGTTTATCGTAATTTATAATTACATAACCATATGAAATTGGCGTTACATGATATGAGTTATCGAATAAGAATCTAGAATCAACATTTTTAAGCCATGGAGATTTGTGCTCGATAAATATATTTTCGCTTATTGCTTTAGTAAGAAATGTGTTGTCTATTCCATGCAAGATATCTGCAGATGGATTACTTTTTTCAAGGATAGCTCTTGATAACGCTGCTCCAGAGGAACCCGCCTTCAAGATTGTTATTTCCGCATTATAAGCGCTTTCAAACTCTTTAATGATTTGTTCACTTACATCAAAACTATCATGGGTCAAAATCTTCAATTCCCTGGTTTCAACTTCTATGCTTTTGAAAATATGTTCTGCATATCCTTGAGTTGTTGACTGAATCTGTTTGTTTTCAATTTGAGTTTCTTTGTTTTGACATGCTGAAACCACTAAAATCAATAAAAATATGAATAAGCATGTAGATAAACTGGTTTTTAAACTCTTGTTTGTGGTTTTTGTTGTATATAAGGATATATTTCTCATTTGACATTGTCTCCTAAAATAAAAAAATCCACGCTAAATGTATGGCGTGGACCTTAATTTCATCTTTTCCCTACGCTGGTATTACCCAGATCAGGTTTGATGGGTCGTCCGCCATATTCACGGACCTCTCAGCTTGCAATTGCAGGCTCCCCGATATTAATGTTTTAAGTAAAAGTGTAATTTGTATTAATTAATGTGTCAATCGCCATAATTGCATGTACTAGGATTTGAGAGTTTTTGAATAGGAGTGTAATAATGATAGAGATTGGATTATTTGAGAAATATCTATTTGAACCGCTAAGGTTTTTTGATGGGAAATAACTTTTTACAAATAAATGCTAAGCAATATTTGAATCTAGATTTAGATGATGACAATTTAAGATTGTTTGAAATTTACTATCAGTTGGTTGAGGAATGGAACTCTACCGTGAACCTTACCGCAATATCAGGATATGATGAGTTTATGTTGAAGCACATTCTTGATTCGCTAGTACTGAATAAATGGTTGAATAAGTTTAAGGATACTTCTATAGATATAGTAGATGTTGGAACGGGAGCAGGGTTTCCTGGATTACCTATAAAAATAATCAATCCGGCATTTAATATGTGGTTGATAGAGTCTAATCAGAAAAAGACTAAATTTTTGAATCATGTAGTTGATACTTTAAATTTGAATCAAGTTACTATTATTAATGACAGGTCTGAATCAATAAGTAAAGAATCGGATTTTAGAGAGGCATTTGATGTTGTTTTAGGTCGTGGTATTTCTAGAATAGATGTGTTGTCAGAATTGACCTTGGGACTATTGAAAATTGGCGGAATAGCGGTTTTTCATAAAGGCAATAATTTAGAAAGTGAATTGAAAGAGTCATTACAATCGATAAACTTGATGGGAGGAGAATTGAAATCTAATATTTCATATCAGATATCTAGTGATAGATTGGGAACTTTAGTGATTATAGATAAAATAAATAAAACACCTGATTATTTGCCAAGGAATCCAGGGATCCCTGTAAAAAGGCCGTTAAATAATCGATTTAGAAGTTCATTATGAAATCAAGAAAACTGTTGGTGATTTTTTGAAATAACTTTAAAAGTAACAATTATTTGTCTAGCGAATAATCTAAACCATAGGAATAATATGTAAGTGATAGATATTAGGGAGTGTAGTTATGACATCAAAATCTAAACTTAAGTTGAAAGCGAAAAGTGCAGCCATATCAGAAGGTCCAAGCAGAGCCCCCGCGAGGTCTATGTTAAGAGCTGTAGGATTAAGTGATGAGGATATGGAAAAACCGTTTGTGGCATTAGCAAATTTAGCCAGCGATGTCACTCCGTGTAATGTTCATTTGACCCGTTTGGCAGATAAGGTTAAATCTGGTATTTGGGAAGCTAATGCTGTCCCCTTTATGTTTGGAACTATCACAGTGAGTGATGGGATATCTATGGGAACTGATGGGATGAAGGCTTCTCTAGTTAGTAGAGAAGTTATTGCTGATTCTATAGAAACAGTAACATTTGCTGAAGGTATGGATGGGCTTATAGTTGTAGCCGCTTGCGATAAAAATATGCCTGGCGCTATGATGGCAATGGCTCGATTAAACCGCCCAGCGATATTTGTATATGGTGGAGCTATATTACCAGGCAATTACAAAGGTAATGATATTAACATACAGGATATGTATGAAGCAGTAGGTACATACTCTCAGGGCGATATTACCTTGGATGAATTGATTGGTATGGAACGAGTAGCATGTCCTGGTGAAGGTGCTTGTTCAGGTATGTTTACTGCAAATACAATGGCGTCAGCTATAGAAGCAATGGGTATGTCATTGCCTGGAACTTCATCTATTCCTGCTGTCGACAGAAGGAATGAAACAACAGCGAGGCAGGCGGGGTCATTCTTGTACTCAATGTTAGATAAAGATATTAAACCAAGGGATATTATGACCCTAGAAGCTTTTGAGAATGCAATACGGGTTGTTTTAGCGATGGGAGGATCAACAAATTCAGTTTTACATTTGTTAGCTATCGCACATGAAGCAGGAGTGTCATTGGAAATTGATGATTTTGATAAATTGAGTAGAACTACTCCCTATCTTACAAATTTGAGGCCATCTGGACGTTATGTGATGTCAGATTTAGATAAGGTTGGAGGTGTTCCTGTTGTAATGAAACAATTACTTAATGCAGGTCTTTTGCATGGAGATGCGATAACAGTTAATGGCAAAACAATTGCAGAAAACCTGTCAACGGTTGATTCAAGTACCGATGGTGAAGTTGTTAGGTCGATAGATAAGCCGCGTAGCGCTACGGGAGGATTAGTAATACTCAAAGGAAATCTTGCTCCTGAAGGGGCGGTTTTGAAAGTGTCTGGTACAAAGACATTGAAGCATGAAGGGCCTGTGAAAGTTTTTAATGGAGAAAGATCTGCTTTTGAAGGTGTCACTAAAGGCCAAATAAAAGATGGAGATGTAGTTGTGATACGTTATGAAGGGCCTAAAGGTGGACCAGGGATGCAGGAGATGCTTGCAGTTACAGGTGCTATTATGGGTAAAGGTTTAGGATCGTCTACTCTTTTGTTAACGGATGGACGGTTTTCTGGTGCGACTCATGGACCTATGATTGGACATGTAGCTCCTGAAGCTGCTGTTGGAGGTCCTATTTCTCTATTAGAAAATGGAGATATTGTTACATTGGATGTTGATAAACGTACTCTCAATGTGAATTTGTCTGAAGAAATTTTATCAGATAGGAAGTTGAAGTGGAAAGCTCCAAAGCAGAATTATGCTGGGGGAGTAATGGGGAAATATGCGAAATTGGTTTCTTCAGCATCATTAGGAGCAGTCACTTCTGAATTTAACCGTTGAAATAGGATTTTACTTTGTGATCTGATTGATTTCCTTTCTTGCTTCAGAATAAGTCATATTTGGTTTCTGATATATTTCAAATATATTTTGTTCGAATTCCCTTATTTGTACAGCAAGATTTAGAATTTCTTCTGCATTAAATTCTTTTGGAATTTTTGTACATCCATTTATATCTGCGACCAATATATCATTTTCTTGGATTCTTAAACTGCCTATGGTTAGTGATGAATTCACACTTATCAAATTAAATGTGCCATGGCCAGGTACTAGTCCATTAGCCCATATTGGCAGACCAGCTTCTTTAATCCCATATAGGTCTCTTACGGTACCATCTACTATGGCTCCTGTGACGCCTAACATCTTGTGTCCATATGCCATTCCATCGCCAAAGCAAGCGCCCCTTCCTGGATTGGAATCCACATCCTTTATAACTGATACGATTGGACCTTCTAAATCTTCTAAGGTTGAATAATAGTCATCCCATGGGATTGATTTTGAATCGGGGTCATTTGTTGTAACCTCTGCAGTTACCGCTTTACCAACTATGCTACCTAGCTCAGGTAATAAACATTTTATGGTCTTATCTGTATACATTAATGAATGAGTGTCTCTAGAATAGGTTTTGGATTCATTAATGTATTTATCGACGGCATTAAATATTGTTGGGGAATCAAATTTGGCTAGTTGTTGGTAAATGGACATATTCTTATTCCTTAAAATAAAATCACTAGTTTAATATCATAATTCAGATCGTACAAGTTGGGTTCCAGCAACCAAAGCTTGAAGCTTTTTGTATGCTAGCCATCTAGGTAATTGGAAAAAACCACAATCAGGATTTATGGACATTTTTTCTGGATTGGTATGTTTAAGTAGGATTCTTATCCTTTCAGCAACGTCTTCTGGCGTTTCAACGTGAAATGATTTGATGTCTACAACACCTGCGCCTAATTCGTTCGGTATGTCGTATTTAGACCAAAGGTCAGCTTCAATCATTTCACGATTTGCGTATTCTAATACCAATTGCTCAGCGTTGGCATCAAGCAGTTTTGGAAACATCCATTCATATTGGCGTTTACCTCGAGGTCTGCTACCCAAATTTCCAAAACATACATGCAGTGCTAATTTAGCGTTCACATCTTTAACTGTTGCATTATATAGGTCAATCCAATCATCCATTTCTCCAGGTATAATAGCAAATGATGGTTCATCGATTTGAATAAAATTTGCCCCTTTTGCTACTAGTGATTTTAGTTCACGGTTAATAACGTCTGCTAATTCCCATGCCATATCTATTCTGTTTTTATATATTTCTCCTGGTCGTACATGAATGGTTAGAGTTAATGGGCCAGGGCAAGTCATTTTCACTGGTAAATTCGTTTGTGTTTTTAGGTAATCAAATTCTTCTATGATGCCTAAGCCTTCAGGCACTTCAATTTTACTCACAGCCTTATATCGGGCTGGACTATCATAACCATATACTCCAATTTTGCGCAGGTCCGGCTCTCTTTGGATTCCAGTCATTTTCTTGTAAAAACTCTGTACAAAATGCCATCTTCTCATTTCACCATCACTTATGATATCTATACCGGCTTGTTCCTGGTCTGAGATTGCTACTTTTACCGCGTCGTTAAATGTTTCATCTATGTCTGTTTGTCCGTAGTTCCCCTTGTCCATTTCTTGGATTGCTGTTATTAACCAGCTGGGAGTAGCATAGCTGCCAACAACTGAAGTAGGTAAAATAGGAGATTTTGTAACCATAATAGACCTCGATTTCGTTTATTGATTGGTACAAGATTCCAATAAATTCGAATTGGAATTCAATACGAATGGGATTATATCATTTTAAACTTCGATAATGCACAAATAATTATTATTGATAGCCCTAGTCCCTGGGGTTATAATACGATTCATTGATTAATAAAATTAAGGATTACTAAATTGAATGCTAGAAGAAACTTTCTTAAGGCTATTCCGATCGCGGTGCTAGGAGCTATTTCCGTCTTATTCTTGAGATTTACAAATAAGGGTATAGGTAATACTAATATGCCGCCTGAAGTAGACGAAGAATCAATTTACGCTCCTGCGAAACGAGATTACGAATTATAATCATTAGAATTGATTTATAATACTCTCGTTATTATTTTCATATACTTTAAAAGCTAACTACTTAAAAAATGTTACATTTGACTATTCGGAGGATTTTTCATGCTAACGACCGTATCTAGAGGAGTTTTGGTTGATGCAGCCTTTCCTAGTATAGGTTCATTACCACTAACAAGGAGAATAACTGTTGAAGCCATAATAATTTTGGGTTTTGCAATATTGGTAGGTGTTTGTGCCCAAATAGCGATAAAAATCCCTACTACTACCGTACCAATAACAGGCCAGACATTTGGTGTTTTAATTGCAGGTACGGTTTTAGGTAGTAACAGGGGAGCGGCAAGTATGTTTGTTTATATGTTATTAGGCTTAGTAGGGTTGCCTGTTTTTGCTCCTAGTAGTGGTAAATTAAGCGAATTAATATCTGAAGGATCAACTATACATTTTATATTTCCTTGGTCAGGAAGCAACGGCGCTATATGGGACTTGTCAAGTGGCGGATATATATTAGGATTTGTCGCAGCTGCATATTTAGTTGGTAAGTTGGCGGAAAAAGGATGGGACAGAAATTCGAGGATCCCTCTTGCAATGTTTATTGGTAACTTATCAATTTATGTATTTGGTTTAATGTGGTTAGGGGTATTTATAGGCTCCGGAGTGAAAATTCCAGGGATGGATATTACGTATTTTGATGCAATATCAGGGTCTGGCGTTATAGACAAAACGCTTAGAGGAGGGCTTTACCCATTTATTGCGGGTGATGCATTAAAGTTACTTTTGGCTATGCTAGCGGTTCCAGGTATTTGGTCACTAGTAAAAAGAATAAAAGATAAATTACAAAAAGATTAGATTTTGAATACTATCCGGATTCTAAATTTACTTAGTTTGATGGAATGGTGATTTGAAAATATTTATTTGGATAATCACATTAGTTTTTTTGCCAATTAAATCAATTATATCTCTTTGCAAAATACTTCCTCCATATAAAGTGATTGAAGGTAGACTAGTAGACAAAAGTAAAAGCGACTTTGGTGATTACCATATATTGGTAGAGCAGCAATTAATTATCGTTGATGAAATTACGATGAATACTTTGGTTGTGGGTGAAGCTCTGAAATTAACATTGACTAGAGATAATCGTGCTATTGAAATAAAACGATTAGTGCCTTGAATTCACATATCACTTTAATTTATACCAGAACCTAGATTTTCACAGGTTTCTTGCATGTTTTCTTCTTGATGCCACCATTGATTTTCTCTATATATCCATCTTTGCTTAAATTGGTGGATCAATGTGTTATTGTTATTTGCATAGGTGTTTATAATAGCGGTTCCAATATTTGTTGTAGTCCCTATTGATATCATTTCAAGTTGAAAATTCAAATTTGTTTCTTGTGGTAGGCTGTTTTCCGATTTGATTTTTTCGGTCACAGATACCATGTTAAATATAAAAGTTTCTTGGGAGCACGGTTGAGCAATTTCCAGTCCGAATGGAAACCTTTGTTCTCTTAGTTTTGGGTTTTGATATCCGTGTAACTCAATCCAATTTTCCAAATTTAAATATTCGATGGATTCTTTCACTCTAGTCGTTAATGATTTCAGATTCTGGGAGGATTCGGTGGTGGTTGTTTCATTAATAAATTTTTCTTCAGTACAATTTAATATTGTAACCGCTGATAATATAGAGATCACCCAAATTATTGTTTCTGATTTTTTTCTTTGAAATATGGTGTGCATTTATATTTGGTTTAAGTCAGTATATTCTGTAAAAGTATTTAGCAAAAATTCCACAAGATGTTGAGGTCTCGTGTTAGTTAAATGTCCAATTTGTTGCCTGCAAGAAACTCCTGAAGCTACAATTTTGCTTTCGGAGGTAATTGAATTAATCTGATTCAATAAGTTAATTTCTCCGATTTTCATTGATATATCATAGTGTTCTTTTTCAAAGCCAAATGAACCTGCCATTCCACAGCATCCGGTACCTACTTCAATTGGTTGGCAATTTGGTATTTTCATTAATTTATTGATCGCGCTGCCAACAAAAGATTTTTGATGGCAGTGATTTTGATAAAATATATTGCCTGGAGGGGTAAAATTATCATCATGTAATTTGGAAATACATTGTTCAATCAAACTTTCAGGTTGGATTATTTTTTCAGATAAAGCCTTTGCTTTAGGATTGTTTGGAATAAGGTCTGGATAATCCTCTTTTAAAGTTAATGTGCAACTTGGTTCTAGCCCAAGTATTTCTATATCATTATCAACAAATTGATATAATTGCTCCACGTTATAGTTAGCGTTGTTAATTGCTTTTTCGGTCATTCCCTGAGACATAAATGGCTTACCGCAGCATTTAATTTTAGGTATTATTATTTGGTAGCCAAGTTTTTCTAATAAAAGAGTGGCAGACTTACCAATATTTGGATAATTGTAGTTCGTAAAAGTATCCACAAACATGACTATTTTATCTAAAGATTCATCTTCGATTTGTTCTCTTGATTTAAACCATTGATTGAAAGTTTGAGTCGCATATAGTGGCAGGTTCCGATTTTTTGTAATCCCCAAAATGGAATGCAAATATGACTTAAATTCATCTGAACCTAATATCCAATTTGAAATAGGAGCGAAAAATGCTCCTAATTTACTAAGCTGAGCAATATTCCCGAATAGCTTATTTCTCAGTGGAATGCGGTTCTGTTTATAATATTTGGACAAAAACTCATATTTCATTTTAGCCATATCTACGCCAGAAGGACATTCGGATTTACATGCCTTGCATTCGAGGCATAAATCGAGCACTTCGTGTATACGTTTAGCATTGGTACTATCCCAAGGAATTCGGTTAGAAATCAGCGCTCTAAGTGCATTGGCTCTTCCTCTAGTGCTATGTTCCTCATCAAGAGTGGCCATATACGAGGGACACATTCCTCCATCAAGTTTGCGGCAAGCGCCTTGTCCATTACACATTTCAATGGCATTAGAAAATCCACCTTCCTCGGAAAATGAAAAATGTCCTGAAATATCGTTAATTTTAATTTCAGGGCTAATTCTTAAATTTTCAGTCATTTGATAAGAATCGACTATTTTTCCAGGATTCATCAATGTTTTGGGGTCAAAGGTGGTTTTTAAAGACTTAAATATAGCGTAGATATCTGCCCCAAACATTTTTTTATTCCAACTACTTCTAACTATACCGTCTCCATGTTCTCCACTTAATGACCCTCCAAACTCAAGTACCAAATCACTTATTGATTCAGATAGTGAGAACATTTTGTCTATGCCATCTTGTACGTTTAAATTTATTAAAGGTCTGATATGTAAACATCCAACACTAGCATGACCGTAATAACCAGCTGAAGTTCCATGTTCTTTAACTATCTCATCGAACCTTTTTACGTATTGTGGTAGGAGGGAAGTATCGACAGCTGTATCTTCTACGAATGGTAATGGTTTCGAATTTCCTTTGACATTCATCATTAATCCCAGCCCAGCTTTTCTCACAGCCCAAACCTTTGCTTGTTCTGAGGGGTCAATGATTTCGGTAACTTCATAAGACAGACCAGTAGATTTTAGTTTAGCAGTAATCTTTGATAATTTTGAATTGAGTTCTAATTCATCGTTTGAGTTGACTTCGATTATTAGTATCGCTTCCGGGTCTCCAGTAACAAAGTTCATTAACCTAGAATATCCTAGGTTTGATTTAGCAGGTCTTAGTATGGATTTATCTACTAGCTCAACGGCCGATGGTTCTAAATTTACTATTTCAACTGTAGCTTCCATAGATTGATATAAAGAAGAAAAATGAGCGATTGCTAATGCTTTGTGTTTGGGTGTAGGTACTACTTTAATCTTTGCCTCTGTCACTGTTACTAAAGTTCCTTCTGATCCCACCAGTAGTCCTGCAAGATTCAGGTGATTTGCATCAGTGATTTCGTCGAGGTTATATCCTGAAACCCTTCTAGATATTTTGGGGTAATTTTCAATAATATACTTAGATTTAGAATGGTTTGTTTCTTTAATCCACTCATAAATATTAGTTTTCAGATTATTACCGTTATTATATTTACCTAAGGATTTAATATCAGTTGCACCAAAATTCGTTTCTGATCCGTCGGAAAGAATTGTTTGTAGACTGATAACGTTATCAACCGTTTTACCCCATAATATGCTATGAGACCCACATGAGTTGTTACCAATAGCACCGCCTACAGTGGCGCGGTTACTCGTACTTGGGTCTGGTGCAAAATGAACTCCCAAGTGTTTGATGGAATTATTTAACTGATCGATTATTATACCGGGTTGTGTTGTGACTGTATTTTCTTCTTGGTTTATATGAGTGATATTGTTCATATATTTTGAGAAATCGATTACTATTCCAGGGGTTACAGTTTGACCAGCTAAACTAGTACCTCCTCCTCGAGATAAAATCGGTATGTTGAATTTATTAGCAGCTTCGATAACCAAACAAACATCTTCTTTTGATTTGGGAGTGATAACTCCAGCTGGTTCAATTTGATAAATACTTGCGTCAGTAGAATAAAGAGCTTTAGTCAAGCTGTCGAATTTCATTTCACCTTGGAGGTTAGGTTTTATACTTTCTGCTAATTCAACTACCGATGATGTGTCGATTTTTTGCATGTAAGGGGTTACTTTTGATTATCAGTTTTATATAGATATGATAGTACTATAGGTGCTAATAATGTTGTGATGAAAGTCATCATTATAACGGCTCCATAAAGGTTTTTGGTAAGCGCACCTGAAGCTATTCCTATTGCCGCCATAATAAGAGCAACTTCTCCTCTTGGTAGCATCCCAAAACCAATTTTTAGCGATTCTTTTGGTTTAAATCCTGCCAAAATTCCTGCAGCTCCTGAACCAAATACTTTTCCTATTATTCCTGCTATTGATAATATTGCCCCAAATTGCCAATAACTAGCAATTGTTGTTAAATCTACCAACATGCCGGTAGTCACGAAGAAAATAGGTACAAATATTGCTGATACATCGTGCATTGGCTTCTCAATTTTTTCACCTAATTCAGTTCCAGATAGTGCGATACCAATTGAGAAAGCACCAATAATCATTGCAATTCCAAAAAATTCTGCTACTCCACTTGAAATGAATGCAAGAGATAAACTAAGTACGATTAGTGAACCTCTAGATTGGAATTTAACAAATACTTTGGATATTTGATTTGATAACAGTCTTCCAATTATTGTTAAACCAAGCCAAAATCCTAAGGTTTTAACGATTATTATAGATATGTCAATCAGTGCAAGATTTTTTTCGCTTGATGTCATGCCTACAACAATAGTAAGGAGTAATATTCCTAGTACATCGTCAAGGACAGCAGCTCCAAGTACCGTTATACCATCAGGACTACTTAATTTTTTCAATTCATTGAGAACTCTTACAGTGATTCCAATGGATGTTGCAGTTAATACTGTGCCCATAAAAATAGCCTTAGTATCACCAAAATTATCGCTGTATCCAAATGCAACCATTACCGCTAAACCGAGAATAAATGGAAAAACCATTCCTCCTATAGCTACTATTGTTGCTTGCTTGGAGTATTTCAAAAATAATTTCAAATCTGTTTCCAAACCTGAATTAAAAAGTAATATAACAGCCCCAATTTGACCCAAAAACCATATTTCGGGTTCAACAGGTATCGCAAAATGACCTGTTTTTAAGTTGTCAGTTATAGCTCCTGAAATTGAACCTATTATTGGGATTTCAATTGCACCTAACGCAAATGGACTGAGAGCAATACCAACACTAAGCTCTCCAAGCACTGAAGGTATTTTGATCACTCTATCACAGAGTTCCCCGGCTATTTTCGCAATTACGAATATGAAGGCTATCTGTATAAGGAGTATAGCAATATGTTCGAAAGTGTGTTCCAAGTTTTTACGTCGTGTTTAATATTTAGTCTTTAAATCTGGTATGCTCATGTAAATTACGAAACTTTCTTTATCTTATAGGTGACTAGACCACCAGGAGTCTTTATTTCTACAGTATCCCCTGATTTATGCTGTAGCACTCCTTTTCCAACTGGTGATTGACTCGAAATTCGCATTTCTAATGGACTAGCTTCAATTGGAGCTACGATTGTGTAGGTAGTAGATTTTTTTGTGGCTGTTTCTTGTAAGACCACTTGAGAACCGATTGAAACGCGATTTTTTGACGTTTTCTCATTTACTACTTGCGAATTAGCTAAGACAGTTTCTAGTTCTTTTATTTGAGCTTCTAATTTCCCTAATGATTCTCTAGCGGCTTCAAGTGCTGAATTTTCTCTTACATCTTTGTCTGCAGCAGCTATTTTGATTTGTTCCGCTATTTCTATCCTTGTTTTTTTATGTTCTGTTAGTTCTTGAGATTTTGCTTTGTATCCAGCTTTTGTTAACGTGGATATAGATAAGTCAGAATTAATAGCACTGGAATTCTTGCTCAATTTTTGTTTGCGTTTTAACCTTAATCCTGTAGTTAATTTTGGATTTATAAATCGTATGAATTTACGCAATTCTTGGACACTATTGACATTTGTAGATAGATTATTGGCCAATACTTTATTTGAATATTCTTCTACCATAATTGGCGTTATATCGACTACGTTTTGTTCAAATCCATACCATTTACCGAATCGTATAACTTCTTTGTTTGTAAGCCCTTTTTTGGATGATTTGCTTTTGGAAGATTTGGTTACAGTTATACTTTCGTAATATGCATTAATCATTTCACCCATTGTTTTATTTTCGGATTGCATAGATGTTCTCCAGTGTTAATTTTTGAATTTGATCAAATAGATTTAGGACTCATCGAAAACGCCTAAATGGTTTTCATATCGTTCCAGTTTACTCCTGACTTAATTTCAATATCAAGAGGTACGGACAATTTAACAGCATTAGGCATCTTCTCATATAGTATACTACAAACTTGATCAAATTCATTGGCCGGGCTTTCAAAAATGAGTTCATCGTGGACTTGAATAAGCATCTTTGATTTTAGCTTGAGATTATTTATAGTATTTTGTATATTGATCATTGAAATTTTTATTATGTCTGCTGACGTTCCTTGTATTGGCATATTAACTGCCATTCTTTCTCCTGAACTTCTAATTTGAAAATTGGAAGAATTAATTTCGGGGATATATCTTCTTCTTCCAAGAAATGTTTCAACAAAACCGTTTGTTTTCGCTTGTGATTTGGTATATTCAAGGTATTCAGGAACTTTAGGGTAGGAGTTAAAATAAGCGTCGATAAATTTTTGACCTTGTTCGGGCGTGAGACCTGTCTGTTGTGAGATCCCAAATGGACTCAGACCGTATAGAACTCCAAAATTCATTATTTTGGCAATTCGCCTCATATCAGATGTGACATCATTGATTCCAACTTCAAAAATAGATGAAGCTGTTGCATTATGAATGTCATTTTTGTTATTGAATTGCTCAATTAGTGCGTAATCTTCAGAAAAATGAGCTAAAATTCTAAGTTCAATTTGAGAATAATCAGCAGATATCAAGATGTTACTTTTATCGGATGTTACGAAAGCTTTTCTAACGCTATGCCCCATAATAGTACCGGTTGGTATATTTTGCACATTTGGAGAAATGCTTGAAAGTCTTCCTGTACTGGTCCCAATCTGATTGTATCTAGTGTGAAGTTTTTGATTGTCTTTCTGTACCAATTTCGGTAATGAGTCAGTGTAGGTGGATTTAATTTTTGTCAATTGTCGGTATTCAAGTACGTTTGTGAGTACTTTGTATGACTCTTCGGTAGATTCTTCACTGTTTTCATCTTTATCTAAAAGTTGTTTAATGCCTTCAAGTGTATTAGCGTCTGTGGAATATCCGGTTTTGGTTTTTTTGAAATGAGGTAATTGTAGTTGTTCGAATAGGACTTTTCCTAATTGTTGAGATGATCCTATGTTAAATTCAGCGTTGACTATTGCAAATATCACTTTTTTTATTTCATTAATTTTTTTATCGAGTTCTTTGGACATACTAGCTAAATAATTTGTATCTAATGTAATCCCCTCAACTTGCATATCAACCAAGATAGGAAGCAAAGGAATTTCAATTTTTTCCATCACATGATTGACGTTTTTTGAAATTGCTTCTTTGGTTAAAATTGGTTGCAATTTGAATATAGCGTTGGCTTTGGTACTACAGATGTTGATTCCAATTTCATTATTTCCATTTGAATTGGAATCGATTTCTTTGGATAAATATTCAATTGATAGGGACTCAAGGTCTGTCGATTTTTTCCCGCAAAGATGCGCTGCTATCATTGAATCGAATCTGATGTTTTTGAGATTAATACCATAAGTACGAAATAGGGAAGATAAGTGGTTACCATCATGGGTTAATTTCGATATTTTAGGAGATTCAAAAATGGGTTTTAATCGGTTTAAGAATTCATTACCAACATTTTTTGAAGGTTCATCAACTATTGGTAAATACCAATTACTTTTCTTACCTAAATCAAAGGCGATGCCACTTAATTGGTTAGAATTTTTCGACATTTTTGATTCATGTAGAGCTAATGCAAATTCCTTTGATGAATTTATTGAATTAATCAAAAAATCCAATTGGTTTGTGTCGGTAATTTTTATTAAACTGACATTTTCCGAAGAACTAAGTTTTGTATTAGTTTCGGTGGGCCGGTCCAAATATTTGGGGATTCTAGGTATTAATGTAAAAAATTCAAGCGTAGAAAGTTGGTCAGTCACTTTTTTACGATCATATGACGTCAACTCCATATCTTTTAATGAAATCTCTAAAGGAATGTTTTTGACTATTGTTGCAAGCAATTTTCCTTCTAAAGCTTGATCTTTATTTGCAATTAAAGATTCTTTAATCCGATTGGGTTCAATTTGATCTATTTTTGAAAATATGTTTTCGAGGCTTCCATGCTCGACTAGTAGCCTTGAAGCAGTTTTAGCACCAATCCCAGGTACTCCCGGTATATTATCTGAAACATCTCCTTGCAAAGCCTTAAAATCGGGTATGTTTGATGGAGTTACTCCAGAGTATCTTTGTTCAACTCCATGTCGGTCATAAAGATGTTTTTGCTGTTTGCTATAACTTAGCATCACTTGAACTGAATCTGAAACAAGTTGCAATTCATCTGTGTCACCAGTGATTAATATTGTTCGGATTTTGTTATCATCGCTAAATTTGCATAGACTTCCTAAAATATCATCTGCTTCAAAGCCTTCCTTTTCCAGTATAGGTATTGAAAATGAGTTGATAATATTTCTAACATGATTGAATTGAGGTCTTAATTCGACAGGCATTTTAGGACGATTGGCTTTATAGTGTTCATATATGGCGTGTCGGAAGGTAGGACCTTTCATATCAAATGCAATAGCGCAATATTTTGGTTTCCATTCTTCTAGGGACCTGAAAAATATATTAAGGAATCCAAAAACAGCTCTTACATCTTCGCCAGTAGTGGATAATGTTAAGGGTTGCTGTATCGCATGCCATGCACGGTATACCATTGCATGACCGTCTATTAGCATCATTGAATATTTAGGGTTGGCAGGTTTTCGTTCCGATTGAAATTGAGTGTTATTTACCATTGAGTGTATTATAAGTCAATTGGAGTGTATTCCCATAATTTTTGCCATTGAGTTTAAAGTATTTTGGGTGTCTTCTTGGTTTTGACACTCTGCATATATTCGGAGTAGAGGCTCAGTCCCAGAGAATCGAATTAGTAACCAAGATCCTTCATTATCAAGAGTATATTTGAATCCATCAGTAGTATCACGAGCTAAAACTTTTTTATTTCCTATACTGGTTATTGGAGAAGAAATCAAATTGGCGATTAACTTATCTTTTTGGTCATTTTGTATTTTTATATCTAATCGGTCGTAATGATGAGTACCTACTTTAGATTCAAGAAGTTCAATCAATTCAGAAAGGTTTTTCCCAGAAACTGCCATCATTTCTAGCAACAGTAGTCCGCTTAGAATCCCATCGCGCTCGGGCATGTTGTTGTTGAAAGCATAACCTCCACTTTCTTCGCCAGCAGCCATAGCATTTTTTGAAACCATAATTGGAGCTATATTCTTGAAACCAACAGAAGTGCTGAAAACAGGAACGTTATAATATTTTCCTAGTTTATCTATCATGTTTGTCATAGTTATGGATTTGACTATTGGAGCTCTGTTACCAAGAAATTCTAGTTGATGCATACACAAAAGTGCGAAAATTTGTAATGAAGATATGTATGCTCCGTTTTTGTTAACGACTCCTAATCGGTCTGCATCTCCATCATTGGCTAACCCTATTTCTGATGATGTGTTTATAACCTCTTGTTGTAGCTTTGAAAGATTTTTCTCTACTGGCTCGGGTTGTTCTATATTTGGGAACATTGGGTCATGTTTAGATCTTATTTCGGTTATTTTATTTAAATTTCCAGAACATAAAGAAGATAAATATCCTGAACCAACTCCCCACATTGCATCAATTACTATTGATAATCTGGCATTTAGTATTGAATCTATAGAAACTAATTTTTTTATATGCGGTAGGTAAGTTTCATCTGGGTTAAAATATTCGATCTTAGAGTTTCTTTTGTTCGGAAAAGGATTTTCTTTTTTTGATAGATTATCTATTTGTGTTTCTAAATCAGTTATTATTTTGGTATTAGCCGGGCCACCATATGCTAGTTTTAATTTAAAGCCATTCCATTTGTATGAGTTATGGCTAGCTGTAATGATTATTGCGGCTTGATGGTTATTGTATTTGGTATTGAATGATAGAGCGGGTGTAGGAGCCGGTTTATTCGATAAATAAACGGGTATTCCATTGCGAGCGATCGTTTCTGCAGCTACTTCGGCGAAAGACTGAGAGCCGAAGCGAGTGTCATAACCTATTAACACCGATTTATTGCCCTCAAGTTTATTGCTGTTAACTAATTCAGCAACCCCTTGTGAACATAACCTTACATTATCAAAAGTAAAATCATCGGCTATGATGCCCCGCCAACCTTCTGTGCCAAATTTTATAGGAACATTCAATTTTTATTCCTTGCTATTCACCTTTTGATTAATGATTCGGGGTGAGGTTTTAATTGAGTATTTCATCCATGATGATTTTTGCTTTGTCGATATTTTCCCAAGGTAGGTCTAAATCACTTCTTCCAAAGTGACCGTATGCAGCAGTTTGTGAATAGATTGGCCTTTTTAAATTCAAATCGTTTATTATTGCACCTGGCCTTAAATCAAAATGCCTATTAACGACATCTATTATTTGCTCATCTGGTATCTTGTTAGTGCCGAATGTTTCGACTGATATTGAGATTGGTTTTGATACCCCGATAGCATATGACAATTGAATTTCAGCTCTATCAGCTAAATTAGCTGCAACTATAGTTTTTGCAACTTGTCTTGCTGCGTATGCAGCTGACCTATCGACCTTTGTCGGGTCTTTTCCTGAGAATGCTCCGCCACCATGTCTCGCTACCCCTCCATAAGTGTCAACTATGATTTTTCTGCCTGTAAGCCCTGCATCGCCAACTGGACCACCTATAACAAACCTACCAGAAGGATTTATATGATAAATGGTATCATCGTCTATTAAAGTTTTTGGTAGGACTTCATTTACGACTTTTTCAAAAAGAGCGGTTTCGATTTTATCTTGAGAAACATCAGGGTCATGTTGGGTACTAAGTACTACTGTGTGTACTCGCTTTGGCTTGCCTCGAGAATATTCTATTGTTACCTGTGCCTTTCCGTCAGGTCTGAGAAATGGAACATTGCCATTTTTTCTCACATCTGACATTTTCTTACATAATTTATGGGCCAAAGAAATTGATAACGGCATTAACTCAGGAGTTTCATTACATGCAAACCCAACCATCATCCCTTGATCGCCAGCGCCAAGAGTATCTAATGGATCAGTTGCTGTATTTTCTTGGCTACGCGCTTCCAATGAAACATCAACACCCCCGGCTATATCTTCAGACTGTTTATCTATGGATACTAATACTCCTGTGGATTTATAATCGAACCCGAACTCAGGGTTGGTATATCCAATCTTTTTGATTGTATTCCTAACGATTTCAGGTACATCAACATATCCTTTATTTATGGTAACTTCTCCAATGACTACTATTAATCCAGTTGTAGTAGAAACTTCGCAAGCAACTCTTGCGTTTGGATCTTGAGAGATAAACGCATCTAAAATCGCATCTGAAATTTGGTCACATAATTTATCAGGGTGTCCTTCAGTAACTGATTCAGATGTATATAGATAAGATTCCGATTCGGTAAAACTAAACGTCATGATTTTACTCCATTAAAATTGAGTGTTTTTATCCAAGTTATGTTATGTGCCTACATTCCAACTATTGAGATATTTGATTTGTTCTTCAGTCAATATATCCACAGACATTCCCATAGAATCAAGTTTCATTTGACCTACTTGATTGTCTATTTCTTGAGGAACAGGGAAAACATCTGTTGCAAGCTTGTCGGAGTTTTTTGACAAGTATTCGACGCAAAGGGCCTGATTCGCAAAGCTCATGTCCATTACTGCAGATGGATGACCTTCAGCCGCGGCAAGATTTATTAAACGTCCTTCTCCTAATAGATAAACGCATTTACCGTTATTCAGTTTGAATTCTTCAACAGATTCTCTAACCTCTCTAGATGAAGACGAGATTTTGTTTAATCCTTCGATATCTATTTCCACATTGAAATGCCCACTATTAGCTATGATAGCTCCATCTTTCATCTTTTCAATATGATTTGAGCTAACTGCTTGCATGCCTCCAGTAAGTGTTATGAAAACGTCTCCTATAGATGAAGCATTTGCCATGGACATAACTTGGTGGCCATCCATTGCTGCTTCCAATGCTCTAATTGGATCTACTTCTGCCACGATTGTTTGAGCTCCCATACCTTTAGCTCGCAAAGCTACTCCTCTACCGCACCACCCGTAACCTATAATGACTACATTTTTACCTGCCCATAGGATGTTTGTTGCTCTTGTTATTCCATCCAAGGTACTCTGCCCTGTCCCGTATCTATTGTCAAAAAGGTGTTTGGTAGAGGCATCGTTAACGGCAATCATAGGGTATTTTAATTTTCCTTCATTTGAAAGACTTTTAAGGCGTATAACCCCTGTAGTTGTTTCTTCGCAGCCACCTTGAACATTTTCTATTATGTCTTGGCGTTCTGTATGGAGTTTTGTTACAAGGTCAGCCCCATCATCAAGTGTGAAATGAGGTTTATGTTCTAAAGCCTCATCAATATGTTGGTAGTAGGTATCTGTGTCTTCACCTCGAATTGAGTATGTAGGTATTTCATATTCAGAAACCAGTGCCGCTGCTGTATCATCCTGAGTACTTAGCGGGTTGCTAGCACATAATACTAAATCGGCTCCACCTTCTTTCAAAGTTATCGCCAAATTGGCAGTTTCTGTTGTTACGTGTAAACAAGCAGATATACGTAGATTCTTAAGAGGTTGTTCCTCTTTAAACCTAGATTTAATTGAGTTTAAAACGGGCATTTCTCTTGCTGCCCATTCAATTCTTTGTTTACCTTTTCTTGATAAATTTATATCTTTAATGTCGCCTTTGGTCATGGTTGATTTTTGTATCCTCCGTTATTTCGCCAATTTTATTTAGAACTAAATTATTTGCTACAGGCTTGATTTGGCCATTATGTTTTTAGCACGATTTTCTATTTCCTCATTAGTTAAATCTAGCAATCTATCTATGCTGAATGTTTCTACAGCGAATGACCCCATGGTATTTCCATATATCATTGCTTTTTTCATTGTTTGCAAATCTATTTTGCCTGATTTAGTTAAATATCCTGTGAATCCTCCGGCAAAAGAATCTCCTGCGCCTGTAGGGTCGATTATTTTTGTAACTTTAAATGGAGGCGCATTAAATTGTAATCCATTTGACCATAGAGTAGAACCGTGTTCCCCGTTTTTTACCACAATGAACTCGACACCGTAGGTTTCTTGTATCTTTTTAGTAGCTTCTTCAACTGAAGTTTTTGAAGTAAATTCTTTAATTTCATTTACATCTAGTATTAATATGTTGATTTTTTTGAGGACTTTTTCTAAAGATTCGAATTTAGTGTCGATCCAATAATTCATGCTGTCTAGAAGTGAAATATCTGGTTTTATCATCATTTGCTCTAAAACATCTAATTGTAATTCAGGATCTATATTTGCAAGGAACACGCAAGAGACATTTTGGTTGATTGTACTCAGGATTGGTTTGAAGTCCGCAAATACATTAAGGTCCGTTGATATTGTTTCTCTTTGGTTCAAATCACCAAAATTGTAAGAACCCTTCCATCGAAAGGTTTTCCCGGGGACCTTTTGTAAGTCAACAGTATTTATGCCTTTTCTACTAATTAAATCTAAATCTTTTTTTAAGAAATCGTCGCCTATTACAGCTACTATGCTTACTTGATTGAAATAACTTGCAGATATTGAGAAATAAGTAGCTGACCCTCCAAGGGCATGTTCTCTAATGCCTGAAGGAGTTGTTACAGAGTCGTATGCGATCGAACCGACTACTAAAACTGAATTATTCATATAAGATAAATCTTCAAATAAAGTAAGTTAGCTTTGAATTAGCTATTTAAAGCTTTCCGTGCGAGCTTCATTTTCTTTTGTGTTTTTCTGTGTTTTTTCCATGCCTGACGTTTCGTTTTATTCAATTTCACTCTCCGTATTCAGTTGGAAGTTTGTTCTCTATCCATGCTGGTGTTCCATCCTGGATATTGTAAAGTTTATCTGTGTCTAGGCCCATTGATGCTGCCATCTCGCATGCCAGTCCACTTCTTACACCCATGCCGCAAATGAATAACAATGTTTTATCTTTTGGCAGCTCATCTATCCTTGTGAGGATTGAATCTACTGGTATAGAAATAGCATCTTTAACGTGACCAGTTAAATATTCATCTTCACCTCTAACATCAATGCATATAGCGTTTTCATCCTTCAACATTTCAAATGCTTCTTTGCTGTCGACCCTGAAATAGGGCTCACCTTCTTCACGTGTAGGCATAGTTTTAACTCCATTTTAAGGTTATGTAGATGATACCGATAGAAATCTAATTGATAATACCCTGAGTATTGTACCAGATTAATTTATCAGGCACTATTGAATAGTCGGTGTAAGCAGATTATATGATTTGATTTTTTATCAGTAAAAGGGAAGAGTTTCTGTTGTTCGAGGTTTGTGATATCTTTAATTTATAGGCTGTATGTTAATTCGAGGCAAATATATTCCCACTATTCTTAACCGTAAAAACCTTATTTGGCTATCTGTCGTAGCATTAATTGATGCAATTGCCCAAGTAACACTTGGTGGAATAGTCAGGGTAACCGGTTCCGGTTTAGGATGTCCTGATTGGCCATTATGCTATGGTCAGATTATACCTCCATTCAAACTTGACACTCTTATAGAATATTCGCATCGTTTATCAGGTATGATATTGGGTATTTTGGTTATATTAATGTGCTTGGGCTTTGTTTTTAGTAATCATAATTCCAAAAGAAAATTAACTGTGCGCTTATCCATTTTGGCCTTGATTTTAGTCGTTTTTGCTGGATTGTTAGGTGGCGTAACTGTTTTGACGGAGTTATCTAAATGGATGAGATTAATACACTTAGGAGTAGCGGAAATTTTGATCGCTTGCCTATGCGTAATTATTGTTTTTGAATCACCAACTGAAAAAGTCGTTGGTCTAATCAATCGTAAAATCATTGGTCAACTGGTGGCATTTAATTTTGGAATTGCATTTTTCAGTATTTTATTTGGCTCCTATGTAGTTGGAAGTGGATATTCGGCTGTTTGTGGCACATGGCCTTTATGTCGAGGGGAATTTTTCCCAACCGATTTATTTTCTTTCATGCATATGGCTCATAGGTACATTGCGATTGTTTTATTGTTAAGTTTTGCAAGTCTTTTTTATCTGTCAATAAAAGAATATGGGTTTAAAAATAGATTTAGCATGAGTATGGCTGCTGGATTATTGATATTAGTGGCACAAATCATTTTGGGTGCTATAATAATTTGGACTGGATTTGCAAGCGAATTTAAAGCTATACATTTGACTATGGCGACTTTGTTTTGGGTTGCAATTTCTATTGTTGTTTCTATTTATAGCAAAGAATATATCAAATACGTTTAGGTATATTTCTGTGAAGGATATGTTAGATGGTAGTCCAAAATTCTAAGGCAACTTTTCTTACGACGTTAACCGCCTACATAGCATTAACAAAGCCCAAGATAATAATTTTATTATTGATTACATCTATAGGTGGTATGTTTTTGGCACAAAAAGGCATGCCAAGCTTGAGTCTTATTGTATTAGTTATGTTTGGTGGTTCTCTTGCTGCCGCTGGAGCTAATGCTATCAACCAATATTTAGAAAAAGATATAGATTCAGTCATGTCAAGGACTTCAAAGAAGAGACCATTAGTTAGTGAAAGTATTCCTTCATTACACGCTTTGATTTTTGGGTTATTTACAAATTTGATCGCATTCGGATTGATGTGGATTCTTGTAAATCCTGAGAGTGCTATTTTGACTATAGCAGCATCAGTTTTCTATATATTGATCTATACTATGATACTGAAAAGACGGACCCCTCAGAATATTGTTATTGGTGGAGCAGCTGGAGCAGTTCCACCTTTAGTAGGTTGGGTAGCAGTAAGAGGGTATGAAGGTTTATTTGAATTAGGTCCAGCGATATGTTTATTTATAATAATATTTGTATGGACCCCGCCTCATTTTTGGGCCCTTTCGTTAATATTGAAAGATGATTATAGATTGGCGCAAATACCTATGTTGCCAGTTGTGGTTGGGGTTCAAAGTACCAAGCGGTCGATATTGAGATACACTATAGTGCTTGTTGCGATAACTTTACTTACATACTGGAGCTTTAGCGACGTTTTTGGGCTTGTTTATCTAAGTAGTTGTTGCATATTGGGAGCATTTTTTATTTGGTATGTTGTTAAGTTGTTACGTACTGATGGCATAAATGGAGCCAAAAAGCTATATTTGTTCTCTATTGCCTATCTAGGCGTATTATTTATAGCAATTATTATAGATAGTGTATTGTTTGGAGTATGATATTAATATATCCTGAATACTGTTAATTTGACTGATGTTGGTTTAATATTGCAACATAAGTTTGCGAATTAATGGCAAATTTAGAAATATAGTATCGAGGAGCGATTTTCTGTAAAGATGAGAGGGTTTAAATCTCTGTTCGGCCTGATTTTCAAAGCATCACCTTTTTTGTTTCTTTTATTTGCTTGTTACCCAAGTCACAAGCAGTCAACATTTGATCCACAAGGTCCTGTCGCCCAAGGTCAAGCTGAACTTTTTTATTTAATATTTTGGGTTGCTACAGCAGTTTTTATAATTGTTGTTGGATTTATGTTGTATATACTCGTTAGGTATCGTAAAAAAGAAGGGGACGTGGATCCACCTCAGATACACGGAAATACTAAGTTGGAAATAGCCTTGACGATTTTGCCTATTATTTTGTTGGCTATAGTGGCAGTGCCTACTATTAAAGAGACGTTTGCCAATGCTAATTCACCTGATCCAAATTCACTTACAGTAGAAGCTATCGGTCATCAATGGTGGTGGGAATTTACATATCCTCATCCCAACGGCAGTGGAGATCGTATAGTAACTGCTAATGAAATGCGTATACCAAGTGATACTGTTGTCAATCTTGAACTACGTTCTCAAAATGTGTTGCATAGTTTTTGGATACCGAAATTAGCTGGGAAAGTAGACGTTGTTCCTGGCAACACCAATAAAATGTGGATAAAAGCTAACAAAGGGGCGGAAGGAATCTACTTGGGACAATGTGCGGAGTTTTGTGGTGTAGCTCATGCCCTTATGAAGTTTAGAGTTGTAGTAGAAACTCCAGAAGAATTTAATAATTGGTTGCTTGAGCAAGATGCTGATGGATTCAATTCTGCAGATCCATTAGCGGCAAAGGGTAGAGAAATATTTGAAGGTTCAGGTCAATGTTACTCTTGTCATACGGTTAAGGGTTTGAAAAAAGCGAGGGGCAAAAAAGGTCCTAACCTAACCCATCTGGCGAGTAGGAGTCATATTGGTTCTGCGATAATGGAAAATAATCAAGAAAATCTTAGAGATTGGATAAAAGACCCTGATAAAATAAAGCCAGGTAATATAATGTCCAAAGAAGGTTTGATTTATACTCAGGATGAACTAGCTTTGACTGATGGTCAGATTGCTGCATTAGTGGCTTATTTACAGTCTTTAAAATGATGATTGAGGGAAAATTGATGTATTCTAAAGGTTTAAATCAAGATATCAATATGGAATTGAATACTCAGCTGGGAGGCATTGGATGACTTTACTTGCTTTGTCCGGTATAGCTAGGCCGTTACATCCAACTGGTATTTGGTCATGGATTACAACAATAGACCATAAAAAAATAGGTATTCTTTATGGAGTAACTTCGTTTTTAATGTTTCTTACTGGCGGTATTGAAGCGTTAATAATTAGAATCCAACTCGGTGGTCCTAATGCTGGTATAGTGTCTCCTGAAGTATACAACCAGTTATTCACAATGCATGCAACTACAATGATATTTCTGGGTGTTATGCCCATGAGTGCCGCTTTTTTTAATTATGTGATACCTCTTCAGATCGGTGCGAGGGATGTAGCTTTTCCTCGGTTAAATGCCTTTAGTTATTGGACATTCTTATCTGGAGCAATAGTCTTGAAATTGAGTTGGTTTTTGGGTGGTGCACCTAATGCTGGTTGGTTTGGCTATGCCCCAATTACTGGTTCTGCCTATAATCCAGGTCATGGAGTTGATTTTTGGATAATCAGTTTGCAGATACTTGGAGTAGCATCACTAGCAGCAGCGTTCAATTTTTTGACTACGATCATTAATATGAGAGCTCCTGGTATGTCATTGATGCGCATGCCATTGTTCACATGGATGACATTTGTCACTTCTTTTTTGTTAATTTTTGCATTTCCAGTTATAACCGTTGCCCTTATCGAACTATACTTGGACAGGTATTTTGCGATGAATTTTTTCGTGACATCTGCTGGTGCTAGTCCGGTTTTATGGCAGCATCTATTTTGGATATTTGGACACCCAGAAGTTTATATCCTGATACTTCCCGCGATGGGTATAGTCTCAGAAATATTACCTACTTTCTCTAAAAAACCCTTATTTGGATATCCGTTTATAGTTTTATCAGGAGTTATAATTGGGTTCATGGGATGGATGGTGTGGAGCCACCATATGTTTACAGTCGGATTGGGACCTGTGGCTAACTCCGTTTTTGCTTTGACAACCATGGCTATTGCCGTCCCCACTGGAGTGAAGATATTCAATTGGCTAGGGACTATGTGGGGAGGTTCGATTGATTTCAAAACCCCAATGCTTTTTGCAGTGGGATTTGTCTTTTTGTTCATTATTGGAGGATTAAGTGGTGTCATGCATTCTATTGCAGCTTCAGATGCTCAGCAGCAAGACACATATTTCATCGTAGCTCACATCCACTATGTTTTATTTGGAGGAGCTATAGTAGCGATTTTTGGAGGAATATATTATTGGTTCCCTAAAGTAACTGGAAAATTCCTTGATGAAAAAATAGGGAAATTGAATTTTTGGTTGATGTTTATTGGAATGAATATTACTTTTTTCCCTCAGCATTTCTTAGGAATGGATGGAATGCCAAGGAGAATTTATACTTACGATGCTGATATGGGTTGGAATCTTTGGAATGGAGTTTCAACTGCAGGTTCGTTATTGCTAGCATTTTCGATTTTGATATTTATACACAATGTTGTTATAAGTTTGATGAAAGGTAAGTTGGCAGGTTCTGACCCATGGGATGCCAGAACATTAGAATGGTCAATTTCATCACCTCCACCAGAATATAATTTTAAAGATATACCAACAGTTACCGGACTAGATCAGTTATGGATTGATAAAAAACAAAATGGAATAGTTGTATCTGATGATCCTCCTGTTGAAGACCACTCAATACATCTGCCACAGCCTTCATATTGGCCGTTTCTATGTTCAATGGGTTTGTTAATCGCCGGGTATGGAGCAGTTTATATATCGTCCATAATTGGTATTGCTGTAACAGCAATTGGGTTTATGATTACAATGTTCTCTGTTTATGCCTGGTCATTTGAGCCAGTTAATGATCCCGAAGACTCGCATTGAGATTACGTAGGAGTGTGAATTGGATAATACGTCCGTAATGGAAAATCAAACTGAAAACTCTCATGATACAACTACAGGGTTAGATAATAGGAAATTGTTGATGTGGTTGTTTTTGGGTTCAGATTGTATGTTTTTTGGTTCTTTAATTGCCACGTATTTGGTACATCAAGGTAAATCATTGGTGGGTCCTTACCCTGTGGATGTATTTGATATACCTACCACTTCAGTTAGTACTTTTGTACTGTTGATGAGTAGTATGAGTATGGTGTTAGCCTATTCTGCATTGAATAGAGGAAATTTAAAAGGATTCAGAATTTGGATACTGTCGACTGCTATAATGGGTGCAACGTTTTTAGCTTTCCAAGTTTTTGAATTTAGGACATTTGTACATCATGACCATTTAACACCACAAGTAAATTTGTTTGGGACCACGTTTTTTACTTTAACGGGAATTCATGGGGCTCACGTAACTTTAGGAGTGATTTGGTTGGTGTCTTTGTTTTTTCATTCTTATAGAGGTGGAGTAACCCCTGAAAAAAGTCTAGATGTTGATCTAGCAGCTTTATATTGGCATTTTGTAGATATGGTTTGGATTATAATATTTACAGTGGTTTATTTATTTGGAGTGTTTAAGGGATTCTAGTTAATATTGACACTATAGAGAGAAATTAATATGGATACAGGTTCAAAAATAAACGAAACAATTAATTCCGAACATCAGGATCATCCATCTCCAGCTATATATTTTAAAGTCGCTATGACTTTGGTGGTTATAACTGCCATCGAAGTTGGAGTATTTTACATAGAAGATCTTAAGTGGGGGATAATTCCTGTTTTGGTTATTTTATCGGGATTGAAATTTGGTTTGGTAGCAATGTTTTATATGCATTTAAAATATGACTCTAAATTATTTTCTTCTTTGTTTTTTGGTGGTGTAGTATTAGCTGCATGCATTTGTCTTGCTTTGATGACTCTTTTTAAATACTTCGTTTAGACACTCATAAAATATTGGAATCCAGTATTTACCAGATTATTTGGAATCATTGGCATCCGCATCCTGAGGTTATCATCGGTCTCTCAGTGATCCAACTTGCTTATATGTTTTTAGTTGGTAGGTTAAATCACCATTCAGTTGCTACAGAAGTTTCTTCAGGACAAATAATGGCTTTTACATTAGGCATAATCATAATAGCGATTTGCCTTTTATCTCCATTGCATTATATTAGCGATAATTATCTTTTTAGTGCACATATGCTGCAACACGTACTATTGACTTTGTTGGCGCCTCCTTTAATCATATTTGGAATTCCTGATCAGGCAATCAACAAATCTTTGAATGTTCCATTTTTGTCTAATGTAATGAAATTGTTAACTCATCCACTTGTAGCATTTTTTTCATTCAACTTAACTTTTTCCATATGGCATATGCCATATTTATATCATTACTCTGTATCTTTACACTGGGTGCATGTTATAGAGCATTCTATGTTCATATTTACAGCGATATTAATGTGGTGGCCTATTGCTAGTAGGTCACGTCTTTTGCCTAAGCTGAACTATCCTCTAAGGATAATTTATCTTTTCTTTTTGTCTATTGCCCAGATAATAGTTTTTGGAATGATTACATTTTCCAACGATCCTCTGTATGATTGGTATATTGATGCTCCAAGATTGTTTGGAATATCAGCAATGTTAGATCAACAGATTGGTGGTATTATAATGAAAGTAGGAGGAGGCGGTGTGTTTTTAACTTTGTTGATAAGTATATTTTTGAAGTGGTATAAAGCTGAGCAGGATATATCAGGAGATTATTCTGTTAATGAAAAAGATGTATTTCGGTAAATCCGAAGACTAAATTAGAGTGGAGACTAAAAAATGGCGAATAAAAGCAAAGACTTCATACTTTTCCCGTTGCTATCAATAATTTTAGTAGCAGCTTTTGCGGTAGGACTTGGCGTTGTATTTATGTTGTTGGAACACTACGGTCCTAGTCCTAAATTTGCTGGTGACGAGGTACCTTTATTTATTATCATACTCGGTATGGCTTTAGTTATAGTAGTACCTGCATTTGCTGCGTTATTGGAAAAACGTACTAAACCTGAATAAGGAAGAGTATGTTATTTAGATGAAGTTGTGATTATGTGGGTTAATTGGAAGGCTTAGCCTGATTTGCAATGAATGTAAATGCTTCTGGGTCTTTCGCTGCGACTTCGGAAAGCATTTTTCTATCAATCGTAATACCTGCAGTTTTTAATCCACTTATCAACTGAGAGTATGAAAGTCCATTGAGTCTAGCTGCGGCATTAATTCGTACGTTCCATAATTTACGCATGTCGCCTTTCTTTTCTCTGCGATGGACATATGCATAATGAAGCGCGTGAAGCATGGATTCTTTAGCAATCCTATATAGTTTACTACGGGAACCTTTGTGTCCTTTTGTAAGAGATAACACCTTTTTGTGTCTTTGTTTTTTTGTTACCCCTCTAGTTATACGAGTCAATTTTATTCACCTACTTTTAAAATCGTTAATTTAGCAACTTACGTATTCTGGATTCATCTGCAGAACTAAGTAAAATATTTCGCGAGTACAGTCTTTTAGTGCTCGCTGCCTTTTTTCTTCTCAAATGACTTCGATTACCCTTCATCCGCAAAATTTTGCCGGTTCCCGTTACCTTAAAACGAGAAGCAGCACCTTTATGTGTTTTAAGTTTTGGCACAACTATCTCCTTGAGTTAAACTTTTAAATGAATAGGTTAGTTAAATTTCAGTGGTTGATGAGGCTACTTTATTTTTAACAGGACTAAGTGTCATGGTCAAGAATCTTCCTTCAAAACCAGGTCTTTTGTCCATTGCCGCTTGATTTGCGATCTCATCTGCTACAGATTTCAATACTGCCATTCCAGTCTCTGGGTGGGTTATCTCTCTGCCTCTAAACATTACACTAACTTTCACTTTTGAACCGCTTGCTAGAAGGCTCTGGACTTTACGTATTTTTGCCATCTTATCATGCTCGCCAATTCTTGGTTTAAATCTTACTTCTTTTAAAACATTGGAATTTTTAGATTTTTGGTCTTTTTTAGATTCACGTTCTTTTCGTGTGTTATGGTATCTAAACTTCCCATAATCCAAAATTCTACACACTGGTGGAGAGGATGCAGCTGCTACTTCTACAAGGTCCAATTCTTTGTCTGTAGCCAACTTAACGGCTTCGTTAGTATTCATGGTGCCTAGTTGGGTACCTGTTTCATCTATTACAAGCACTTCCCTAGCTTTTATAAGTTTGTTTATTCTATATTCTCTTGGTATTACTAATACTCCCTAGCTAAATTATTGTATATATCGACTATAGCATATGGATAGGTGTTGAGCAATAATGTTAACATTGGCCATTCTTTGTTATTAACCATAAATTTATCATCCGGGCGTTTTACATTCTTCTTTGATTTTAGATAAGAAATCTGCGATTGTTGTAGGTGGGATATTTTGCCCATCTCTAGAACGAATTGAAATAGTGTTATTTTCCATTTCTTTATCACCCAATATAATCATGTATGGAATTTTATTTAATTGCCCATTTCTTATTTTTGAATTCATTCTTTCATTTCTTAGATCACTCTCAACTCTAATATCCGATTCCTCTAGCTGCTTGTGGATTTTACTGGAATAGTCGTGATGGCTATCTGCTATGGGGATAATCATCACTTGGACTGGTGATAACCAGATTGGTAACGATCCTGCATAGTGTTCAATCAATACGCTTATAAAACGTTCCATCGTTCCTAGAAGCGTTCTATGTACCATATATGGTTTGTGATCGGTTCCGTCTTCGGCTATATATTTCAGGTCGAATCTTTCGGGTAAATTGAAATCAAATTGTACTGTTGTACATTGCCAAGCTCTACCTAACGCATCTTTAATATGTAAATCAATTTTTGGGCCATAGAAAGCACCTCCCCCTTCATCAATGCCATATTCTATTTTTCTTTCTTCAAGAGTTTCTCTTAAAGCAGATATTGCAATGTCCCATTGCGTATCATCTCCAACTGCTTTATCTGGACGAGTTGAAAGATTTAACTGGTATTCTGTTAAACCAAAATATGAAAGCATTTCTATTGTAAGGTCCAACACTTTATTTACTTCATCTTTTACTTGGTCTTGCCTACAAAAAATATGGGCATCATCTTGAGTCATTCCACGTACGCGAGACAGACCATGGAGTACACCTCCTCGTTCATATCTGTATACAGTTCCTAATTCCCCAAGTCTTAAAGGGAGATCCCGATAGCTTTTTAAAGCAGACTTATAATAGGTTATATGGAAGGGACAATTCATTGGTTTCAAATAATAATCTTGGCCATCCATTTCCATACTGGAAAACATGTTTTCTTTAAAAAATTCAAGGTGCCCGCTTGTTTCCCAAAGATTTGATTTGCCAATATGCGGGGAATATACGAGGTCGTAACCATTTTTTCTATGGAAATTTCTCCAAAAGTCTTCAATTATTGTTCTAACCAATGCTCCTTTAGGGTGCCAAATTACTAAACCAGCTCCAACCTGGTCGTTGATAGAAAATAAATCTAGTTGTTTCCCAAGTATTCTATGGTCTCTCTTTTTTGCTTCACTCAATCTATATAAATGTTGCTTCAGCGCTTTATTAGACTCAAATGCAGTACCATAAATTCTTTGTAGCATTGGTTTATTTTCATCTCCCCTCCAATAAGCACCCGCAACGTTTAATAGTTTAAAAGCTGGTATTTTACCGGTGGATTCAACATGGGGGCCTGCACACAAGTCTTCGAAATCTCCATGTCTATATGTGGATATGGGTTCTTCAGGAGGGATTCCCTCGATGATTTCTGTTTTCAAAGGTTCTTTAGAATTTAGTTTAAGGGCTTCTTCTTTAGTATATTCCGAATATTCGAATACTAAATTGTTCTTTATAACTTTACGCATTTCGTCTTCAATTTTTTCTAAGTCTTGGTCGGTAAAGGGCGTGTCAGTAAGAAAATCATAGTAAAATCCATCGTCAGTAGGAGGTCCAATAGCTAATTTAGCGTCAGGGAATATCTTTGTAGTAACATCCGCCATTACATGAGCTGCAGAATGCCTTATTCTTTTTCGTAGTTCGTATAGTTCTGGAGATATATCTTGGTTCATACTATTCCTCAAATGATAAGTTGAATTAGGTTTTAATTATTAAAAATAAAATGGACTCCATGGAGCATGTTTATAAGAAAACATCATATCAGCTTTAAGTACGGCAGTATCAGTTTCTATTTGTATTCTTCCACATTTTAATAAAGTGGAGAATTTTATGGTGCCTAGGTAAACTGAAGCTAAGTCAGATGCAGATATGCAAATATCAGGTTTTAAACTCGAAGGAGTGCATAAGTTTTCATTATCGCTAGCATGGAGTTCAAATGTTTGATTGTTCCAATCACAAAAGGAATCAATTACTTTTAACACCAGCCTAGTTTCCAAAGAATATTTCCTTAGTTCTAGCGCTTTTTGGACATTTAAAAGTCTGAGCCATAATCCTTCTTTTATTGTTCTTGATAATTTTCCCGGATCAATTAACAACATGGGTAATATGTCATCTAGGGGTCTTCGATAAATTTGTGCTTGCAGCCTTAAGTCCATATCTAGACAAAATCTCCAAAGACCTACAGTTGAATTTAAGTCTGTTGCCATTAATTCATGAATCGATATGCCTTCGGAGACTGTTCTATAACTTGCGTATCCTTTAATGTCTTTATCGAGGCGATAAATCACATGTTGCATTTTACTTTCGTTGTTGCGCTTTGATTCAAAATCTTCTGATATAACCTTCCAATACATTTCAGGTCTCTGAATTACTGCAGGTACATCCGTTGTTGCGTTTTTGTAGATTTTAGGCAATAATTCTTCTATCTTTGTTTGGTCTATGTACTCAACTATTCCGTTGTCATTTATTCGAGTGTTAAAAGCATTATTTTGGCGATGTATGATCCAGTTTTCGTGTAAAGAACCAATGCCATATCCAAATCTTCCATATATAGGACTTTCTTCTGCCCAAAGTGCGGCGAATAATTCTCCTCTATCATGGAGATCTAATAGTTGAGATCGCATCATCTTGGTTAATAGTCCCTTACGTCTATGATTTGGTAAAACTGACACATCTGATATTGCGGCAACATTGGCTTGATTTCCAGGAATGTTTAGTAAATATTTAGATGATACGCAACCGCCTACAATTCCGTTATTGTGGATTACTGCCAATGTTCTATCAAAATCGAAATAGGATTTTTTAAGAGATAAATATCCGGCATCTTGATCGAATCCAAATGCTCTAGCACTAGTTTCAGAGAATTTACCGAATTCTTTGTCTGATATAGGTCTTATTTCATATTGATTAGTCATATGCCTTTAAAAATTTCATAGATTCTTATTAAGGAACTGCATATCCTGAAAAAATTCCAGTACATATTTCTTGGTCTACAGCAACACTACCGTTTACCAAGACATATGGTATACCTACAGGAAATTGTTTAGGATCATCATAAGTAGCTGTATCTATGATTCTTTCATCGTCGAATACTACTATATCTGCATAATATCCTTCTTGAATTCTACCTCTTTTTGATATCCTAAATCGTTGCGCAGGGTTATCTGATGCCCTTTGGATTACCTGTTCTAGGCTCATTACATTGAATTGTCTTCTAAGTCTTCCTACAAATCTTGGAAATGTCCCGTATGCTCTTGGATGTGGTGTACTGCCAAGAGGGATTGAGTCACTTCCAATCATATAATCTGGCCTTGAAAGGAATTCCATACAGTCTTGGCTAACCTGTCTCCATGCAGCTATGTTAGTTGGAGGGCTCAGCCAAAAACCAACTTGTAAATTTTCCTCGATTAACATATCTAGAGCTAAATCACCAATTGATTTATTCTTTATGTCTGCTATTTCTGGTATGGTCATGCCTTCAAACTGAGGATTGTTTGGTAAGTGAGAGAGAACACAATCGTGAAGAGGCCTTTTCGTATTCAATTCTAGCGCTTCAATTATTTTAGTCCTTGTAGCTTTGTCTTTTAATCTTTCCAATATTTTATCGGGTCCACCGTCATGAACCCAGCTTGGTAGGCTACTCAACAAAAATGTGCTTCCAGTTGGATATGGATATAGTTCTAATGTACAATCAACACCGTCTTTTTTCCCTTTATCAACTAGTTCCAGTACTTCGTTGATTTTACCAGCGTTTTCCGCGGAAGTCCTTGTATGTGAAAAATGTACTTTAACACCAGACCTTTTACCAATTTCAATAGCTTCCGGAATACCTCCTCCACCGTACCCTCGGTCTGGATTAACATCTCTTAAGTGAGTGATATAGACACCCCCTGCTTTTGCTACCACCTTACAAAGTTCAATGAGTTCTTCAGTAGTGCTCCAAGCATTTGGATGGTAGGACATGCCTGTTGCCAACCCTACAGAACCTTGTTCCATACCTTCTGATAGTAAAGATTTTGCATGTTCAAGAGTTTTTCCTGTTAATGGAAGATCGTGGAACCCGACTGCTTCCATCCTGAGAGCTCCATGCGAGACAGGGTATGCTGTGTTTATTGAAACTTTTTTATGATAATTAGCTCTAAAAGCTTTTACGCTGCTCATATCTAAGTTTTCTGGAGGCAAACCTAATATCCCGCTTAAATATTGTCTTTGCATTTTGTAATTTTCTTTTGATAGGGGCGCATAAGATAAACCATCTTGGCCTAATATTTCTGTAGTCACTCCTTGACGTAATCCGCTTGCATGCTGAGGGTCTATAAGTAGTACACCATCATGGTGGGCGTGTGCATCAATGAAACCCGGTGAAACAATTAAGCCAGTTGCGTTTATAATACGTTTTGCTTGGTGATTCTTAAGATCTCCTATAGTTTCAATTTTGTCACCTTTAATACCGATATCTGATTTAAAGCGTGTTACGCCTGATCCGTCGATAATTGTTCCGCCATGAATTAAAATATCGAACATTATTGACCTCCAATGTTTTTATTATTGTGTATAAAATCTATGTTTCAATATGATTAACTTTGATATGAAGCTCATCCAATTGTTCGTCTGGGACATGGTCTGGTGCATCAAATAGTGGGTCTATAAAACTTTGCGTTTTAGGAAATGCAACAACATCCCTTATATTGTCTGTACCTGCTAATAACATAACCAGCCTTTCTATTCCTGTAGCAATACCTCCATGAGGGGGTGTGCCATATTCAAATGCTGTCAGTAACTGGTCGAAGCGAGAAGCTACTTCGTCTTTGGAATATCCTAAAACCCCAAATACCTCTTCCTGTAATTCTCTCGAATGAATTCGGATACTTCCGCTTCCGCACTCAAGCCCGTTGCATACTAGGTCATAGCAATGAGCGATGACTTTTGACGGATCGCTACTAATGATATCTAAATGTTCTTTTATTGGCATGGTAAATGGATGATGGGCCGCATCCCATCTTTTTTCCTCTTCTTTCCATTCAAATAGGGGGAAGTCAATTATGAATGCAAACTCAAATGAGTTGGGATCCTTTAAGCCAAGTATGGTCCCAAGGTGATCTCTTATTAAACCAAGAGATTGATTCACGATTTTTTCTTGACCAGCTACTATTAATATTAAATCACCAGGTTTAGAAGATAATATTGATGCTATTTCTTGGATTTCGTGTAATTTCAATACTTTTGACACTGGTGACTTGATATCTTCGATGGTGAGTTTCTCAATTGAATGTGCCTGGTCTGAAATGGCAATCCACATAAGTCCTTTTCCGCCACAGTTTTTAACTAATTCTTCGAGTTCGGATATTTGTCCCCTTGTATAATTCCCGCATCCCGGAGCACTAAGCGATTTCACAGTACCATTATTAGAAATTATCGTTTTAAGTATATTTATATCTGTTTTGTCAGCCCATTCGACAACAGTTGACATTTCAATACCAAATCTTAAATCAGGTTTATCTGTACCGTACTTTTCGATTGCTTGCTTGTATGGAATTCTTGGGAAAGGGAACCTGATTTTTTTATTAGGAGTTATAGACTTGACCAAATCATAATATAGTTTTTCTATAAGACTGAGGATATCATCAGATTCAACGAAGCTCATTTCAAGATCCAGTTGAGTAAATTCTGGTTGTCGATCAGCCCTCGGATCTTCATCTCTAAAACATCTAGCTATTTGGAAGTATTTTTCAAATCCAGCAGACATCAATAATTGTTTTAATTGTTGTGGAGATTGAGGAAGGGAATAAAATTTGCCGGGATAAAGTCGACTTGGTACTAAATAGTCTCTAGCACCTTCAGGAGTGCTTTTAATAAGTATTGGAGTTTCAATTTCTAAAAAACCTTGTTCTGTCAAAAAGTCCCTTATAAACTTCACCGCTTGATGCCTTATGTTGACAATATTTTGCATTTTGGGTTTTCGAAGGTCTAAGTATCTATACTTCATTCTTAACAGTTCGTCGCTATCTTCTTCTTTGTTTATGTAAAAAGGAGGCGTTTTGGATTCGTTTAGAATATTCAAAGAAGATACGATTACTTCAACATCGCCGGTTTCTAATTCCGGATTAATGGTGCCATCAGGTCTTTCTCTAACATTCCCGATTATTTGAATTACCCATTCATTCCTCAATAAAGAAGCTGATTGGTGCATAGAAGAGTCAAGTGTTTGATCAAATACAATCTGTGTTATTCCTGAGGAATCTCTTAAATCGATAAATATTAGATTGCCATGGTCTCTACGCCTGTCTACCCAACCTGCAAGTGTAACAACCTGATTAACGTTCTCAGACCTTAATGAGCCTGCTGCTATAGTTTTAAGCAATTAGATCCTCCAGTTGGATTTTAGTCTCAGATAAATATAAGTTTCTGATTATAAATATATATTTCTGCAGGTTATTATTTTAGACGTATGTAACCAACATAAGAACCTAGTAATAAAGCCAAAATGTGCGTAGAAATCAAAAAATGTGGGCTGAATAGATTATATATCACATAAATTGTTGCAACAGATAAAATTGCTGTGATTTGAAGTTTTGTACCTTTTTTATAGTTTGTGGATTTATTGATGATTTCAGTTGTCAAAAATGATGAAGCTACAAAAAATATTGTAGCAATGAAAAAATCTATTACTAATACTGCAGAAAGAAAAACTAACAATACACCTAAAATCATAGCGGTGAACTGGGACACAACTATAGCCTTGGATAGGGTTAATAGATTTATATCATAAGTTGGTATCTCCTCAGGCTTGCTGCAATCTACGCATCGAAACCCTACAGGGGATCTAGTCATGCATTGAATGCAAATAGGGTTTTCGCATCTGGTACAAGTAAGATTGGCTTGTGTAGATGGATGTTTATAGCAATACATAGGTTTTGAAGATTGTTCTGCCAATATTGATTTGATTCTCGTATGTTATAAGATTTTGTGGTCCCAATTTGTTTTTGATTTAATGTCCCTGTCAAATAAAAGTCGGTTCATTAATGTTAATTGAAATTTGTTATGGATTGTAGGGTTTTCCCAATTTCCGGTGATTCTTTTAAATATTATGATTAACAACAGAAAAACCCATGTGAAAGTCAACGATGGTTCGTTATCAAATTGATGTCCTATAAATGGCAATGATATAAATGAAAGTAATACCCAAATAGCGGTGTCTTTAAAAATGAATCTTCCCATGACTGCTATTAATATAGTGAAAATTAGTAAACTCCACCACATTTGGAAAGCAATTAAAATACCTATAGACGTAGCGACTCCTCTTCCACCTCTGGTTTTAAGGTATGGTGACCAGTTATGTCCAATAACGCACAAAATACCAACGATTGCTTGGAGGTAATTCGGTTGTTCTAATATTTTACATATTATTATTGGCAAAGTACCTTTAATTAAGCAATCGGATGTTCCAACTATTAAACCGATCATCTTGCCTGAAATTTCACTAGCGTTCGATGCTCCAGTATTTTTATACGCGAAATTTAATGGGGACACATTTTTTGTGAATTTAACTAGGAGGTATCCTGTAGGGATTCCTCCTAAGAAATATGAGGATATTGCAATAATAAATGGTATCAATATTTATAAGATAAATCAGCCGATTTTTAGAAATGCGATATATCAATGATATATGTTTTCATAAAATATAATAGCCGTTATTGGTTGTCGGATTTAATCAATTTATAGTGGATAGTAGTCTGTATTTGTGATTACTATCCACTTGAACGATTGACTTCTAACGAGCGTATTCTATTGATCTGCTTTCCCTTATTACAGTGACTTTTATTTGTCCTGGATAAGCAAGTTCCTCTTCGATTTTCTTTACGATTCCAATTGCCATTTTATTAGCTTCTAAATCATCGATAGATTCCGGTTCAACCATAACCCTTACTTCGCGTCCAGCATGAACAGCGAAACATTTTTCTACACCATCAAAACTGCCTGCGACATCTTCTAATGCTTCCATCCTTTTGATGTATTGTTCAACAGTATCTCTTCGTGCTCCTGGTCTGGCTGCACTTATAGCATCAGCGGCAGCGACTATATAAGACTCAACGGAGCTATGGTCATCATCATGATGTTCTCTTATTGTTGCGCAAACATGTTTTGGTATATTATTTTTTTCTGCTACATTTGCACCTATTTCAGCATGAGGACCTTCAACTTCATGAGTAAGGGATTTACCTATATCATGTAATAATCCGCCAAGTTTGCTGACTTTAACATCGCCTCCTATTTCTGCTGCAATCGCAGCTGCAATATAGGCTACTTCTATACTGTGGGTGAGTACGTTTTCACCATAGCTGAACCTGTATTGGAGCCTTCCAAGTAAGTTGGATAATTCGGGATTTACTCCTCTTACCCTTGTATCTAGAATCGTATCTTGTCCTATTTTACCTATAGTTTTAGTCAGTTCATCCGTAGATTTTTCTACAACTTCTTCTATTCTTGCCGGATGAATTCTGCCATCTGCGATAAGTTTAGTCACTGATAGCCTAGCTATCTCGCGTCTTATTGGATCAAAACAAGATAAAGTAACTACTTCAGGGACTTCATCTATTAATAAATCCACACCCGTAGCTTTTTCTATCGCTCTTATGTTTCGGCCCTCGCGGCCAATTAACCGTCCTTTCAATTCGTCTGACGGTAATGGTACAGTTGTTAATGTAGCTTCTGACACGACATCTGAAGCAAGTTTTTGTATAGCTATTCCGATTACTTCTCTAGCTTTGTTTTCTGCTTCTAAATCTGCTTTTCGCCCAATGTCGCGATAAAGAATTGATATCTCTCTTTGTATATCATGCTCAGCTTGGTCTAAAAGTTGAGTTTGTGCTTCTGATATAGTTAAATTTGCTATTTCCTCCATTTTTTCTACCTGAGACCGGCGAATCGTTTCAACTTCGTCAGAAGCCTTATTTATTTCAGTTTCTTTTTGATTTAAATCGCGTTCTTTTTTCTCAATCTCGGTTGATTTTTGGTCTATTTTTTCTTCTCTGAAAGAAAGTCTATTTTCGATTTTATTAACTTCAGAACGTCTCTCTCTAATTTCAGCTTGACCAGCTGATCTTATTTTAATTGCCTCCTCTTTCGCCTCTAAGATTATGTCTCGTTCTTTATTCTTAGCTGTGTCAAGAATGACTTGGGCTTCTTCCTTTGCTTCTTCTCTTCGTTTGAAATTTAAAAGCCATTTGTAAAAATAACCAACAACTGTGCCTAATAAAAGGCCAACGAGAATGGATAAGAGCGCGGTTACGATAATTGTCGTATTCAACGCTAACCTCCTCGTTGATTAATTGTAGACACCAAATAATTTATATTTAGATAAAAATTGGCGCTAGCTAACTTTCATGTTAAAACCATGGCAAATAAAGTGTCAAGCTAGTAAGGTGTATTATCAGTGCCACCTAGGTGTTGATTCATTGATTTGTATTCCTGCTAAGGAGCGGGTGCATTTTATCTTCTCTATTTTATTAATAATTATGAATACATTTGCATCTTTTAAAACTTCACAATATCGTATTTTGTGGATATTCAATCTACTTTCTTATATATCAAGATGGGGTCAAGTAACTGCGTATGGATGGATAGTTGTTGAGCTTACAGATTCATCTTTTTATGTTTCATTAGTTGGTTTTTTTTGTATGTTCCCAATGTTTGTGTTGGGCGTTCTAGCTGGATATTTAGCTGATGTATGGAATAGGCAGAAAATCCTCTTGTTTACGCAAATAACGTGTTTGGTTGGGATTTCATTTATTCTTGTCATTGTTTCACTTGAATTATTGGAATTCTGGCATTGTTATATAGCTGCTTTGATTACTGGTATAGGTTATTCAGTTGAAATGCCTTCTAGGAGATCAATGGTACATGATATTTTAAAAGAAGAAGGAGCAACTAACGGGTTTGCACTAGATTCAGTTGCTATGAGTTTAAGTCTCAGTATCGGTCCAATTATGGCGGGTGCAATAATTGGGATTTCTAGTCTTTATGGCAACCATTTGGTTTTCATAGTACTTTTAATATTGCATCTATTGGCCTGCGTATTGATGTGGAATTTGAAACTTGAAACCAATATTAAGAAACAAAATCAATCCAGTAGACCTATAAATATGATTGATGGAATCAAATACGTGAGTTCTAATCAACTAATTTTAAGTGTAATTGGGATAACGTTTGTAATGAACTTGTTTCTTTTCTCTTATTCACATTTAATCCCAATAATTGCCAAGCAAGTCCTTTATGTGGGACCAACTAAAATGGGGACACTTCAAGG
>CEOQ01055884.1_pt1 | contig 45370 bp, 48 predicted proteins | sample 361351 | NCBI WGS metagenome assembly CEOQ01 (sample SAMEA2619907, study PRJEB7988) | marine metagenome | biome: marine biome (ENVO:00000447); feature: deep chlorophyll maximum layer (ENVO:xxxxxxxx); material: "saline water (ENVO:00002010), including plankton (ENVO:xxxxxxxx)" | depth 60 m | reverse complement strand
CTAAAGCAACGGTGCCGTCAATCTTATTGGCGGCTTTTTGTTTGCATCGTAGCAAATAACTCGCTATTAGTAGGTATATTAATTATGATACACCTGCCAATACAAAGTCAAAGTTTTGATGTGCTACTTTGATGAAGTTTCGCTTGAAAACTAAGGTGCGGCTGATGATGATATTAGCCGTAGATAAGTTTCGCGGAGCTAAATGAAAGAGAGGCGACGGCGGGATTCGAACCCGCGAATAAGGGCTTTGCAGGCCCCTGCCTTACCACTTGGCCACGTCGCCATAGAAGGCCTTTTCTAGAAGGGTCTTTCCAGAGCGGGCGATGGGATTCGAACCCACGACCTTCTCCTTGGCAAGGAGACGTTCTACCACTGAACTACGCCCGCAATAATGTTTATAGATTGTAGAAGTGCCGAGGCCCAGACTTGAACTGGGGACCCACGCCTTTTCAGGGCGTTGCTCTACCAACTGAGCTACCTCGGCGCCTCGGGCAATTCTAGACGTGTGCTGAAATGTTGTCAAGTTTAGTATTGTAAACATAAGATAAGATGTAATTGATAAAGACTTGACGTAATCGGTCAATTTAGCTTATGCTTGACAGTGGGGATGGTTGAGTCCCGGTGGGCTCTGCGGTCTTCAAAACCGTTGGTGGGTCGTTTATGCGAGCCACGGTGGGTTCGACTCCCATTCATCCCTGCTCATTCTGATAACTTTAATCTAATACATCAGGTGTACTATATGTATAGAAATATAGTGATAAATACCTTGCGGTTCAACTAACATATATGAATGAATATTCCTTGAGTGAAAATGATTTAGGCGATGTAGCAGCCGAAACTGTAGTAGATATGGTGTCCAAAGTCATGGATGTAGGCGATATTGTCCTAGGTAAGGGCAAGGAGCTTTTCCGTATACGAGGAAAACTATTAGTTGAATCTGATGATGCATATGACAGACTTTCTGTGGGTATGAGTGAGATAGGACTTACGCCGCTTTTCAGACTTGATAAAGAAGATGATCTCGTGATAATTCTCCGAAGTTTACCGGTTGAGAAGACAGGTAATCCATGGTTGAATATTGTGTTGTTCGTTGCCACGTTAGTTACAGTGCTTTATGCGGGAAGTATGCACAGTAGAGAGTCAGTCGAGCTGCTGAGAGGGGCGGAGTTAACTGGTAGGAACATTGATGGTTGGCTAATGTTGAGGATTTTATGGACGGGGTGGCCATTTGCTTTGAGTCTTTTGGGAATACTGGGTGCTCATGAGATGGGGCATTATATTGCGGCGCGAAAACATGGAGCATCAGTCACGTTGCCGTACTTTATACCATTCCCAAGTGGTTTTTTAGGTACGATGGGTGCTGTAATACAAATGAAAGGTGCTATTCGTAACAAGAGGGTTCTATTAGACGTAGCTCTGTCTGGTCCGTTAGCTGGTCTAGCAGTGGCAATACCTGTCGTTGTGATAGGGTTGCATTTGTCTGAGGTAGGTCCTGTGCCTGTCAGTGGGTTCCAATTAGAAGGTAATTCCATTATGTATCTTGCTGCAAAGTATTTAGTGTTCGGGGAATTACTTCCTATGCCTGTAGATTATGGTCAAATTCCTCCAGTGATTCATTGGGCAGTATTTTTTTTCACAGGCAATCCGTCTCCGGGTGGTGGTACTGACGTCTTTATTCATCCAGTAGCATTAGCTGGTTGGGCTGGTATGCTTGTGACCGGATTGAATCTTATTCCAGTCGGTCAATTAGACGGTGGCCATATTTTGTATGTGTTGTTTGGCAAATCAGCAAAATCGTGGCGACCACTTGTTATTGCGCTATTGGTTGGTTTGGGTTTTGTGTGGTCAGGTTGGTGGATATGGGCTGTTTTGCTATATCTGTTTGGCCAAAGCCACCCAGAAGTGCTTGATGAAATTACTGAGCTAGATGATTATCGAAGATCGCTTGCTTTTGGTGCTTTGATCTTATTTTTTCTTTTAATTGTGCCAGTGCCTCTTAGTGTGTACTAGTATCATCGCAGGTTATAGATCCTATATTGGCGATTGAATAACCAGGCAATTGTGATATGTCTTTACGAAGCACTGGGTCGTTAAGTAGTTCTAATAACGATGTGATGAGTTCGGTTTCATAGTATGTATGGGGTATTATCAAGTCGTAGTTTTCTGTAGCCAGTGGTATAAAATCAAGATCAAGAGCAATCGTAGCAGCGTGAATTCCTAAGCCAACATCAGATGTGCCTGAGGCTACGGAAGCTGCTACAGTAAGATGTGTATATTGTTCTCGCGTATATCCAGATACATCATCGGGTGTCATCCCATTTATTCCGAGCTGATAATCGAAAAATACTCGTGTACCGGCTCCCCGCTGCCTATTGATGAATCTGATATCTGAACGTGCTAGATCGGTTATTGAAAGTATGTTTTTTGGATTACCTTTTGCTACTATGAGGCCTTGTTGTCTTTCTACTAGCGATATTATCTTAGCAGGTGTATCTGGCATATATTGTTTTACATAAGAGAGATTGTATTCGCCTGATGAGGGATCAAGTAAGTGACATCCTGCAATGTGGCATTCTTCTCTTCTGAGAGCTACCAGACCACTTATGCTTCCAACATTAGCTGAGACCAATCTTAATCCTTTGAATTTGTCTGCGAGATGTTGTGCTAGCAGGTCTAAAGTTAGATCGTGCGATCCTATAACCACTATTGTGCGGTTAATTTGCTCCGGATGTCTATATAAATTGACATTTACTATGGATTTGTCGGGGTGCCCTTCGGAAAAGCGTGGTATACGAACTATGCCGTCAGCTCGCACCAAAGATGAAATTACACCTGCACCTCTTGAAAGGGGGGTTGCTATAATGTTGTCACCCACATTACCAACTGCAACTCTCATGTATTCATCATCCCCTACAGGAGAGAGCACTTTGCGAGGTAACATGGCTTCCAATGTGAGAGGCTCGTATGATGGTATTCCCTGCCATTGAGCTAGTAGAGGCTCGACTAAGATTTCACCGGTTAAAACAGTGCTTACAGGATAGCCAGGCACTCCAATTACTGGTGTAGGCGCTTGTTTTTCTTGGGTAGCATTAATAATTCCTAGAATAACTGGGTGTCCAGGTCGCACTGCTATTCCATGAACTAGTACAGTCCCTATTTCTGATATTGCCTCTGCTGAGTAGTCCTTTGAACCTCTAGACGAGCCAGCATTAAGTAGTATTAGGTCGTGATCGGCAGAAGCTTTTAGTAGTGATACTTTAATTGCTTCCTTCCGGTCAGGTACTGGTGGGTATCGGGTGGATACTGCATCCCATTGCTGTGCTTGAGCTGCAAGCATAAGTGAGTTATATTCTATGATTTGTCCAGGCTCTACTTTGCTGCCTATCTTTACAAGTTCGTCACCGGTCGGGATGATTGCTACGCGTGCTAGGCGTCGTACTGCTACTTGATGATGACCGGATGCGGCTATCGCTCCAATGTCTACTGGTCTAATGCGATGGTTAGATGGTAAGACTAGTTCAGTTGCAACCATATCTTCTCCCATGGTGCGCACGTGCTGCCAGGGTGAAGCTGATTTTTGGAATTGCATAGTGTGTGGGTTAGACGATTTGTCAACTTGGACATTCTCTATTGGTATGACAGCATCAGACCATATAGGGATGGGATTCCCTGTATCAACATATAGAGCCTTTTTTGGTATTGGCAGCAGTCCGGGCGATGTTTCACTTGCGGAATTAGTCGTAGACGAGTGGACTGCGTAGCCGTCCATAGCTGCGGAGTGATAGTGTGGGACTGATATCAAAGCCCATATTGGTTTTGAAGTTACCCGACCACAGGCTAAATGAAGTTCTATATTTTCACTCGATAATGGACTGTATATGTTATGCTCAGCAAGTGCTTTTTGCCAGTGTTCTTGTGCCTCAGTAAGTGGTATGTCTTCTAAATAGATATTACGGGTTGTCATGGTTGATTATCTTAGCCATAGTTGTCACCAGGCATATTGATATAGTATTTCTGATATACGAGCTATTAATACAAATGCACCTGTACTTTTGAGCCCTGTATGAAGCCATTGGAGTTTATTGGTACGATAACCGACCCAGTAGATCGTACTAGAGTGAAGATCAGATTGGATTTTCCAAACACTGGTTCTGCTAACATTTTGCCGTCTATGGTTTTTATTAGTACGGGGACATGGTCTTCCCGTCCAGCGATTGATGGTATGTTATGAGTCAATTCAGCACTGATGACTGAGGAAACTTGGTTGTCAAAGTTAGCTCCGCTCAGGAATTTGATAGTTGGGACTAGCAGTAGACGTGCTACGACCATTGCGCTAACTGGATTGCCTGGTAACCCAAATATCGGCTTATTTTTTGCTACAGCCAAGATAGTGGGTTTGCCTGGCTTGACTGTAATACCATGAATTAAGACTCCAGGTTCACCCAGATTGTTTATTACATCAGCTGTGATGTCACGTGCGCTTACTGAACTTCCAGCTGCTATTACTAGTATGTCACATTCGTCAGAACCAATGTCTGCAGCTTCCTGAACTGCTTCGAAGTCATCTTTGATTATTCCGTATCGTTTCGGTATTCCGCCTGCCGATTGCACAAGTGCACTGAGCGAGTAAGAATTTATATCACGCACTTGTCCCGTGGTAATGTTTGAGTCTGGATGAACTACTTCGTCACCAGTGGATATCAGACCTACAACAGGGCATTTAGTGACGTGTACACTAGTGATTCCAAGAGCCATTAGAGCTCCTATATCTTGCGGACGTAAGATTGAGCCACTAGGTATAACTTCTGAGCCTTTAGTGACATCTTCGCCTACATTGAGTATGTTTTCTCCCACCGATACCGGATTAAATATTTCAATTTCATCTTCGCGGCTTGTCTGCGTGTTTTCAATCATAATTACAGCATCAGCATTCTCAGGTAGCATCCCACCGGTATGGATGAGTGCGGCTTGTGCTGCTTCCAGTTTGAATGATGGAGTTGTTCCCATATGGATTTCACCTGCAAGTGATAGATAGGCTGGCATATTTGGAGTGGCTCCATAAGTGTCTTCAGCCCGTACAGCATATCCATCCATAGTGGATCGGGGAAAGGCAGGCAAATCTGATGGTGAGGTTATGTTTGTTGATAGGGTTCTGTTTAGAGCCTCTGCGCTAGGAATTGCTTCGGATTCTAGCGGACCGGTTAATTGGTCTTTGAGGGTTTGGAGAGCTTGATTAGGAGATTCAAGCGTAAAGAATTCTGTCATGTCTAGATAGCCTGTAAGTTGTGTGATCCGCTTGTTTTGTTGTTCATACTGTTTCAACTTTATTAGAGGTATGAAATTTGTGTACTAAGGATACCATGTTAGAGAAAATCAATTGGTTAGTTTATCAGCTACGTCAAGCGTTTAGGCAATCTAACAGTTCTTGGTGGATCATTCCATTACTTGCAACTATTGATTTGCCAGGAAACCAATTAGGATTTCCTGTAAGGTTTGTCAGTCTACCGCCTGCTTGTTGCACTATGAGCGCACCTGCAGCCATGTCCCATGGTTCTAATTCGATCTCCCAGAATGCATCCAGTCTGCCGCAAGCTGTATAACAGAGATCAAGTGCAGCGGCGCCAGCGCGCCGGACGCCTTGGGACTGATGGAGCACGGTTCCAACCTCGGTCAGATTGTTTGATTCTTGGGTGTTCATGTCGTAAGGGAATCCTGTTCCTAAGAGACTGTCTTTTAGCATGTGTGTCTTTGTAACATGGATAGGTTCGCCGTTAAGTTTTGCTGTTCCTCCGGCTGTGGCCGTGAACATTTCGTCTCTCATAGGATCGTATACGACGCCTAAAATAGGTAGATTTTCCTCCAATAGGCAAATCGATACCGCAAAGAATGGAAAACTATGGGCAAAATTTGTGGTTCCGTCAAGCGGGTCTATAAGCCATTCATACTTATTGATATCTTGATTGCCTGACAATCCGCTTTCCTCAGCTCTTATAGAGTGGTTTGGGTAATGTTTAGCGAGATAGGTTGTAATGTGTTCTTCCGATTTACGATCGTAGTGTGTAACTATGTCTGAGATGCCCTTATAAGTAATCTCACCAGGGTTGCCATAGCCATCATATAATATCTGTCCTGCTTCTCTAGCTATGGTAGTAGCTTTATGTAAAAAGGTGTTCATGCTGTTGAATACTTCTAAAGAGTCGCACTGTTTTATTGTACATATATCAGCCTAGCCACTGTCCAGTGATTTCGCGTATGCCTGACAAGATAAATAAAGATGCCAGTATAGTAGCAATTAGAGTTCGCACAGTTTTGTCGGGTGATTTTGACCAGCGAGCTGCAATATGGGCTGCAACTACGGCTAATAGCATACTTATAGTATGTGGTAGCGCGGATCTAAAATAGGCAGATCCGGTATTGAATGTGTTGATAATGAGTAAGATGATCCCAAGTAAAGTTTGCAAGTCCAGTATCCCAGCAAACGCGACAGAATATAATCTGGTAAACCGCGAAGGTCGTACTACTTTAGTAGAACATAATATATAGATCACTATAGTAGATAGGGCTATTGCAATTAGTGCCCATCTAATATTTGAATGAAGAAGTAATATGTAATTCATTAGATTCCCATACCTTTGGAGTTTCTGTGAGTTATTCTAAAGTCTTAGATGATCTTTCCATGTTTGTGGATATTTGTGTGATTATTATGATAGCCAACATGCCTGCGACAGATATCGCAATGGAATATAGTACCTCGTTATTAATAGTTTCTGGAAATATTGGGTTCATAGGGTTTGTATCGCTTTTCCATGGCCATAATCTTCGTAGGGAGCCTACCATCAGTCCAGTTAGTAATGTCATTGTTATGTTACGGTATTTGTCTAGGAGCCAGCTTAGTAATCTTACAAATGTTGTTAGTCCTATGGCTGCTCCAGCCAGAACGATTGCCAGAGTGAGGATATCTCTGTTGTTAACCGCTGAAAGAATATATTTATATTTACCAAGCAAAACTAGAATGTAAGCTCCTGATATTCCTGGGAGTATCATGGCGTTTATTGCTATAGCCCCAGACAAAAATAAGAACCAGTTGGTTTCGGGAGTTGTTGTAGGTGCTACTCCTAATATTGAGTAAGATACTAGACAGGAGACAGATGCAAACAATATCAGTGGTATGTTCCAGTTTCTTATGCTACGAGCGACTGTAAAGATTGATGCTAACACTAGTCCGAAGAAAAATGACCAGACTTGTGTAGGATTATTTTCTAGGTAAGTTTCAAGAACTTTGGCAAGTGTAAGTATTGCAATTAAAATTCCGATACCTACCGCGGCTAAAAAACGCCATGGGAAGTAGTCGGACGCTTCGCTGAATTTTAGTTTAAGCAATAAGCGGAGTAGATGTGAGTCTGCAGACTTTATTGAATTTAGCAGTTCTTGGTATATACCTAGTATGAACGCCATGGTTCCTCCGGACACGCCAGGGACGATATCAGCGGCACCCATACAAAATCCTGCTATACATATTCGTAAATAATCTTTAAATGTACGTTTCATATTCGTCTTTTGTGCTTACATTGTAAATAGTAAATTGTATTGAATGTATTGTACTAATGTTAGTGCTAGCCGGATATTATATCAAACTACGTGCGAAGTAGAACGCAAAGTTTCACCGTGTAATAGGCATGTATGTCAATTGTATTAGAGTCTGTGGCTATATATTAGACTTTTGAAGTCTTCTAGAGCCTGTATATGTTCTTTTATGGAAGAATAGCCTGCTCCCATAGTTGTGAGACCTATGTGGGTTGCTCCTATATTTTGCCATTCTAAGGCCTGGTCAGCTAATAATTCTAATGGCGCTTGTTTGGCAGACAACCATGTTTCTAACCCAACGTCCTCAGGTTTTCTACTCGCTTTCTTAGTGTAATCATGAATTTTGTCAAATGTTGAAATGCTTTCCTGGTTAGGTCCATTTAGTCCGCTTGCTATCCATCCGTCTCCTATACGTCCAATTCGTTCTAGGACCTTCTCGGATTTACCTCCAAACCATATGGGAATAGGTTTTTGAATAGGAAGTGGGTTGATGCCTGCGTCATTGATATTATGCCAATTACCTTCATAGTTGATTGTTTCATTGGTCCACAGGGCACGCATTACATCGACTTGTTCTTCTGATCTAATCCCACGGTTACTAAAATCTTCCCCAAGCGCTTCGTATTCTACTGAATTCCAGCCGATACCAATACCTAGTCTTAGACGACCATTACTAAGTAAGTCTAGAGTAGATGCTTGTTTGGCAACTAATGCGGTTTGTCGTTGAGGGAGGATAATTATGCCGGTAGCTAATTCTATATTTGATGTAATAGAGGCGATATATGCAAACAATACAAATGGTTCATAAAATGAGTGCTCTTTAGTATAAGGCCCGTTCCAATTTGGGCGATTTGATATGTCAGCTCCGAGTACATGGTCAAATGCCAAAATATAATCAAAACCTAATTGCTCAACAGCCAGAACATATTCCCTTATAGCTAGTGTATTTGTTCCTATTTCAGTTTGTGGGAAGATGGCCCCCAATTTTATCCCTAGGCTCATGATGAGATACCTGTGTTAGTATTCTATGTTGGTATGATTATATATGTTAACAGGTCTAGGAGGATTTCATATAGATTATTTTGTCGTGGTGTACAGAACTGGTGAAGTCACTTTTTACCGATTTACTAGATCATATGTATAATTGCGCCAGGTATTTATGACGAGGAGAAAAAAGGAGAATATATGCGTATAGGTACATTTAATGTTGATGGGCGTGCACAGTTGGGCGTTATATCTGATGAAGGTGTCCAGTATTTGAATGATTCTGAAGGGTGGCCAGCAAATATGGTTGAGTGGATAAGTGCATCTGAAGAAATGGAAGAGCGATATAGCAATCTCAAAGATAGTATTGATATTTCTCCTATAGATAATAGCTCCCTAATTGCTCCTATACCGAAGTTGATCGGTAATGTAATGTGCCTTGGTAAGAATTATGCTGCGCATGCAGAGGAGACTGCTGGTGAGGGCAGTTCGGTTTCGGTAGAAACAGGATATCCTCTTGTATTTACAAAGGGAACTAATACCATAAACGGTCCGTACGGAAAAATTCCATATGACCCATCAGTTTCAAGTCAAATTGATTGGGAGGTAGAGCTTGCTGTTATTATTGGGCGAGAATGCATTAACGTTGATGCACGTAACGCTTTAAGTAATGTTTTTGGATATACTGTTCTCAATGATATATCTGCACGTGACATTCAGTATAGGCATAAACAATTTTATTTAGGTAAAAGTTTGAATGGTTCCTGCCCTATGGGCCCTTGGATTGTAACTTCTGATGAGATTGACAATCCTCAATGTCTAGATATTAAGTGTTGGGTAAACAATGATCTGATGCAGGAGTCGAACACGTCTGATCAGATTTATTCAGTGGCAGAAACAATATCGATTTTTTCCAAAGGCCACACTCTATTTCCTGGTGATGTAATTGCTACTGGTACTCCAGCAGGTGTGGGATTTGTCAGAAAGCCGCCTCGTTTTCTTGTTCCGGGTGACGTACTAGAGTCTGAGGTTCAAGGTATAGGGCGAATGCGGAATGTGGTTGGAGATTAGTGATTGTATCGACTCAAATCCCTATCAGATTTAGTCAGAAATAATATAGTGTTTTAGCTGCCTGGATGACACTGTCGGAATTTGGACGATATGCATTTTCTAGCGGAGGACTGTAAGGAACGGGAGTGTCAGGTGCCGTAACACGTGTGATAGGAGCGTCTAGGTATTCAAATGCATTTTCGCTGACTATGGCAGCTATCTCTGCTCCTATGCCTGCAGTTTTGCGAGCTTCATGCAGTACAAGTACTTTCCCTGTCTTTTTTACAGAGTCCAAGATTGTTTGTGAGTCTAAAGGAGATATCGTGCGTAAATCTATTACTTCGCAAGAGATGTTTGATTTATGTAGTATTTTAGATGCTGTGATAGCCTCTGGAACCATGGCCCCATAAGTGATTATCGATATATCATCGCCGGTGTGTGCAACATTAGCCAAACCCAAATCAACTGTGTATGCATCCGATGGAACCTCTCCACTTTGGCTCCTATACAAGTATTTGGGTTCGAAGAATATGACAGGATTAGGGTCTCTTATTGCAGATATCAGTAGACCTTTAGCGTCATATGGATTAGATGGTATTACTACTTTTAGGCCTGCTGTATGAGCAAACCATGCTTCTGGACATTGGGAGTGAAATGGTCCTGCATATGATCCGCCACCCCATGGGGCACGAAACACTATCGGCAAAGGATTATTTTGTCGGTAATGATGGGTGGCAGCAAACTGCACGATAGGGTCAAACCCGGTTGAAATAAAGTCAGCAAATTGGAATTCTACGATTGGTCGTAAACCCATTAGCGCAGCACCATTTGCCAAACCTGAAAAAGCATATTCGCACATAGGTGTATCAATCACTCGCTCTCGACCAAATTTATCAAAGAGTCCTTCAGTAGCCTTAAAGGCTCCGCCCAATATACCTATATCTTGGCCTAACATAAATACAGTATTATCTGCTTCCATTTCTTGATGTAGTGCCTGATTAATAGCTTGTAGAAATGTGATTTCAGGCATATACACCTTCCGTTAGAGTGCTAGGATCAGGATATGGGCTGTTTTCTGCCCATTGCTCACCATTAGATACTTCTTTGTTAATTTGCTCGAGCAGGAGTTTTTCAGTTCGCCTATTGAGAACCTTTTTTTCATATAACATCTTTTTGTAGTTTGCTATTGGATCTTTTGCTTTCCATTTATCCAATAATTCTTTTGGTACATATTCAGCGGAATCGTGTAAGGCATGTCCTTCCATGCGCATGGTATTAGCTTTTATTAAAGTGGGTCCTCCTCCATTTCTGGCTCTATGAATAGCTTTAATGGTGGTTCTCCTAACATCGAGAACATTATTGCCAGAGACTGTCATTCCCGGAAGGCCAAAAGCAGTCGCTCGCGCGGCAAGGTCAGTGATTGCATACTGATACTTAGATGGTGTTGAGTAGGCATACTGGTTGTCTTCTAGGATAAATACTATAGGAAGTTTTAGTACGGCAGCCAGGTTTAGGCTTTCTGAAAATGCGCCTTCAGATGAAGCTCCGTCGCCAGTGAAGGTTAGTGCTACTCGTGGCTCATTTCGATATTGGAATGAAAACGCTGCCCCCAGAGCTACTGTCATTGCTTGTGGTAAGTGACTGACATAACCAATTATTCCTAATTCTATATCTCCCATACCATGTGTATTTACATCTCTACCTTGGCTAGGACTAGTGGATCGAGCCATAGCTTGGGAAAATATTCGACCAGGAGTCATTCCACGTACTAAATACGCTCCTAGGTCACGATGCATAGGTGCCACGACATCTGCCGCAGAAAGGGCACATGCGGCGCCAACCGAGATGGCCTCATGACCTTTTTGGGAAAAAATTGTACCTGGGATTTTACCAAGTTTTGCAAGTGATATAGTTCTGTCGTCTACTGCTCTTGTGAGCATCATCCAGTATAAAAGTTTTATATGGTCAGTCTTATCACTTTCAAGCATTGAAGTTAAATTGCCAATGGGATGATTGATGTTAGTTGTTGGATTTATCGTCGCTACGCCTTTGGAATATCCATTTTATAAATTTAGCAAATACTATTCCTATGCTAATGGTATAGATTCCAGCACCTGCTCCAATTGCTGTCCACTTTACTCGTTGTTTGCGATCCTCAAGAATTTGCATTGTTTCACGTGCATATTCTACATTTGAGTCAAGGTTTTCTGCTAATTCATCGATAAAGGATTGGCGAGGACTTTGTGGCTCTAGTGCTTTCTTCACTGCATGAGATGTATTAAGTAGATCTTGTAAGTTCGAAGATGCCTTGTCTTTAGAGCGAGATTTATTGTCAGGATTTGATTGTTGTTTAGAATGTGAATTCATTATTTAGTTATTTTATTATTAAGATTTTTTCTTAGCGTCATAAGGGTGCGATGATATAGGCTCTTTATTGCCCCTTCACTGCGACGCATCATTTTGCCTATTTCCTTGTTTGAAAGTCTTTCGACAAATTTTAGGATCAATAATTCTTGTCGATCTGCCGGAAGTGAACGAATAGCTTCTAAAAGCATTTCAGTTTCTTCGTTTGTTACTGTTACGCTGTCAGGATTGTCATTAGGGTTAGAAGTGAGTTTTTTGGATTCAATATTGGCATCTTCACGACGCTTTTGGTCACGATACCAGTTAGATACCAAGTTGTGCGCAATGCGATATAGCCATGCTGAAAATGGGAGACCACGATTAGTGTACCTAGGTAGGTGGTTCATTGCTTGCATAAATACCGTGGTTGTCAAATCCTCAGCATCATGTACATTTCCTGTACGATAGTAGATGTAGGTGTATATTTTGTGTACGTAGCGCTCATATATAACCCCGAACTCTTCGGGGTTGCGCTGGGCATTCTCTACAAGTATGGCATCATCTTTGGGCAGATCAGTCAATTTGTGGTAGCCTTATCTGCTTACTGTATAAAACACATGTAAGACGTTTGAGTTGCGGTAGATTAATCAAGCAGTCAGTATAACATAATTAGACTATGCCTCACTTGACGCTCCATAACTCGAATTGTAGAATTTCTATGATGTGATTAGAGTCTTATGATTTTGAATTAGAGGATATGATTTTGGGCGATCGAATGAATGTTTACGGTGGTCAGGCGGTAATCGAAGGTGTGATGATGCGTGGTAAAAGTGTGATGGCAGTTGCTGTTAGAAACCCTAACGGCAATATTGAATTAATTAGGAAAGAATTGAGTGGTCCCCTCAGAGGAAGATTAGCTGAAGCACCTTTTATTCGGGGTGTTGTTGGATTAGTTGACGCGTTCGGACTTGGTATAAGAAGTCTAATGTACTCAGCATCCGTCGCAGAGGGTGAAGAGGCTGAGTATGAGGCCCCCTTGGAATGGGGGTCAATTTTGATTTCATTGGGAATAGGCATAGGAATATTCTTTGTGTTGCCGTCTTTAATGGTGGAGGCTGGTGAATCTGTTCTGGGTATATCAGGCTTAGGCCTAAATGTAATAGAAGGACTAGTTCGTCTAGGGTTGTTGGTTGGGTATGTATGGGCTATTGGACTATTGCCAGATGTTGACAGACTTTATGGTTATCATGGCGCTGAACATAAAACGATTAATGCTTACGAGTCGGATGCAGAGTTAACGCCGGGTACTGTCGCATCGTTTCCAAAGGAACATCCACGATGTGGTACGGGGTTTTTATTAGTGGTTGTGGTATTTAGTGTTTTGATTTTTTCTGCACTTGGTCCGATGGCACTGTTGTGGAAAATTGTGTCTAGATTGTGCCTTCTGCCCATACTTGCGGCAATATCGTACGAGTATATAAGATATACAGCTAAGCATATTAATAATCCAATTATACGGATTTTAATAATACCTAGTATGGCTTTGCAGCGATTGACTACTAGGGAACCTGACGAAGATATGCTGGCTGTAGCTATATCGGCATTTGTCACAATGCAATCTGCGGAAGCCAAACAAGTTGTTTCTGTAAAGCAGTAGTCTACGAAACAAGTTATGCTTATATTTTTATAATAACAATAGGGAGGTAGTATTGTGCGCAAGAAAGTATCAGTAGTTGGCTCAGGGTTTGTAGGTGCAACAGTGGGGCACATATTAGTTGCAAAAGAATTGGCGGATGTGGTGATGCTTGATATCCCAAGTTTACAGGAAAAGACACAGGGCAAAGCCCTTGATCTTGCTGAATCTACTCCTGTTGGTGGTTTCGATGTGCGAGTGATTGGCACTGCCAGTTATGATGAAACGATTGATTCGGATGTAGTCGTAATAACTGCTGGTATTCCCAGAAAGCCTGGAATGTCTCGAGAGGATCTTATTAGTACAAATGCTAAAATTGCCAAGCAAGTTACAGAACAGGTAGTGATTCGATCGCCTAATACAATTCTTGTATTTGTTACTAACCCCTTAGATGCGATTGTGTATTTAGGACATCAGGTATCGGGTTTTCCAAGAGAACGTGTTATTGGCCAGGCTGGAGTTCTTGATACTGCTCGATATAGATATTTTGTTGCCGAGGCGGCGGGCGTATCGGTCAAAGATGTACAGGCGATGGTATTGGGCGGGCACGGCGATGATATGGTTCCTTTGACTAGACATACATCGATTGGTGGTATACCGCTCCATGAGTTTTTGGATAAGGACACAATAGAGGCGATAGTCGATAGAACTCGCAATGGTGGTGGTGAGATAGTGGGATTGCTTGGTGATGGCTCAGCGTATTATGCTCCTGCCGCTAGTGTCGCACAGATGGTTGAGGCGATTTTAAAAGACCAGCGGCGCGTACTTCCTGTAACTGCTTGTTTGCAGGGCGAATATGGTCTAACCGATGTATTTGTTGGTGTTCCGGCTATCCTAGGTGCTAACGGACTTGAAGAGATTATAGAAGTTGACTTGGATGAAGTTGAAAATGAAATGTTCAATCAGTCAGTTGCATCGGTGAAAGGAACATTGCAGACTCTAAGTGCAATGGGGATTTGACGCTGCTATATTTGTTTGTTCAGTAGTCAGTGCTATGAAAAATTCTTCGCCTCCTGTTGAAGCGGTAGACTGTTATTTGTTGAGTAATAAACAGCACATATTTTTAGTGCATGCAATAAATTCGTTAGAGCTTGGCAGTATGCATGCCCGCTATTCTTATCCGATGACCCATGTGCGTTACGGATTAAATAGCCTGAAGGCACAACACATAATTTTCCCCGTGAGAGTTATCAGTGATTATGGTGCAGTATATTCTGATATGAGTGCAATTGATTGGATAATAAAAAAGGGATTGGCGCATCCGCGAGCAGATGTGGATGGAGTTATGTCTAATGGGGCAATGGCAGCATGCATGCTTAGGGAGTTAGATTTGAGTGCCGCACCGTCTGTATATGTTGACTGTGATTCTAAAGAGTACGCCAATAGGAGAGTAGATGCAATTATTAGTTTAGAAGAAACGGTAAGTCGCGAAGTTTATAGTAGCCGTATAAGGCATTGTTTGCCCGTAATAGACGTTAGTGATAGTGACGATATTATTAGGTCTGCGACGTATCAGGTGCATAGGTTGATTTGAGCTGAATTGTTCTATGACTGTATTTATTATATCAATTGTTGACGGTATCTCATATGATGTATAAGTCGGGCGTTGTCGCACTAGTTGGATCTCCAAATGTAGGTAAATCCACCCTTGTAAATTCTCTGCTAGGCCAGAAAATTGCAATAGTTTCTACTAAGCCTCAGACTACTAGGGATGCACAGCGCGGTATTCTAACTACTGAAAATGCGCAAGTAATATTTGTTGATACTCCCGGAGTGCTTCGACCCAATTACGTATTGGATCGGACTATGCTAGCAATTGCAAGGTCGGCAGTTCAAGATGCTGATGTGGTCTTATGGATTGTTGATGTTGCAAAAAAACCAAGTAATGAAGAACGTCGTATAGCTAAATTGATTGAACAAACTAATCCTTCAGCTACAGTGTATCTAGCCATGAATAAATGCGATTTGCTAAAGCCTGAGAATGTAATAAATCATACAAATATATATCGGTCCTTGTGCGACAAGGCAATATGGATGCTAGTTTCTGCTAAACGCGGGGACAATGTTGAAAGAGTAAAGAAAGACATCATTGATTTGATGCCGGAAGGCCCGAAATATTATGAAAATGACGAAATTACTGATAAGACTGTAAGGGAGTTGTCTGGTGAACTGCTACGAGAATCGGCATTATATTACCTTAGACATGAGATACCCCATGGAATAGCCGTGCTAGTTGAAGAGTTTATAGAAAAAGAGGATGGTAAGATGGAGATAATTGCAACTCTTGTGGTGGAGAACAATAGACATAAAGGTGTTGTGATTGGAAAAAATGGTAGCATGATTAAAGCGATAGGGATTAGAGCTAGGCGGGAGATTGAAAAAATGATAGAACAACCGGTTAATTTGCAAACCTTTGTTAAGGTGAAAGCAGATTGGCGGAACGATAATAATCAATTAAAACATATGGGTTATTGATACTTCCGCTATAATGCTGCTATATGTTTCGCGTTGTTCGTGATCGATTGTTATAGGAGGGTAAAGGATGGGTGATAGTAGCTTGATAGGATCTGCAAATACGGAGGATTTGCGCACTTGTGCTAATACTATTCGAGGTCTGGCTATGGATGCTGTACAGCGTGCAAATTCAGGGCACCCTGGCCTACCTATGGGGATGGCCGATGCGGCAGTAGTTTTATGGTCTCAGTTCATGTGTCACGATCCTAGTAATGTCAATTGGATCAATCGTGATAGATTTGTACTATCAGCAGGTCATGGCAGTATGCTTTTGTACGCGCTACTACATTTGAGTGGATATTCGGTTACCTTGAATGATATTAAGGACTTTCGGCAGTGGGGTAGTATCACTCCGGGCCATCCTGAATATGGACATACTCCGGGAGTCGAAACTACTACTGGACCATTAGGGCAAGGCTTGGCTAATGCAGTAGGAATGGCAATTGCTGAAAGATGGTTGGCGTCTAGATTTAATAAGGATGGATTTCCTTTGGTGGACCATTATACATATGTCATAGCAGGAGATGGTTGCTTAATGGAAGGTATTTCTCATGAAGCTTGCTCTTTTGCTGGACACAATAAACTAGGAAAATTGATCGTTCTATGGGATGACAACCAAATTACAATAGACGGCCAGACAAATCTTTCGACAAGTGATGACGTTGTGAGTAGGTTTAATGCATATGGTTGGCATACTACAATAGCTGATGGGCATTCGTATCAAAGTGTCAGTGATGCCCTAAGTGATGCCAAGTCCGAAAAAGAGAAACCCACGTTAATCGCTTGCAGCACGATTATTGGTTTTGGTAGTCCTAATAGGGCTGCAACAGCAAAGGCCCATGGAGAGCCTTTGGGCGATGATGAGATTGTTTTGACTAAAGAAAGCCTAGGCTTACCTGTAGGTGAGAAATTTTATATTGGTACTGACTCAAGGAATGTTCTTCTAGATGCAGCTAATAGGGGTTCAGATGCTCAGGACAATTGGAGTAGATTGGTTGAAGAGTATCGGGGCAAATATCCTGCAGAATATGCTGAGTTTACCAAATGTTTGTCAGGTCAATATACCGACGGTATGTTTGATGCTCTACCTGATTTTGAAGATATTGAAACTATAGCAACGAGAGCTGCGTCCGGTGCTGTATTGCAGGATTTGATAGATGAAGCGCCAAATTTAATTGGTGGCTCTGCAGATCTGACAGGGTCTAACAGTACATTGGTAGATGGTCAGAGCATACTTGATTCAAATAATGGTGCGGGTGGATATATCTATTATGGTGTTAGGGAGCATGCAATGGGCGCAATAATGAGCGGTATTTCATTGCATGGTGGTTTAGTTCCCTATGGTGGAACTTTTTTAGTTTTCGCAGATTATATGCGACCGGCGATTAGATTAGCGTCGATGATGGGGTTGCAAGTGATATATGTATTTACTCATGATTCGATTGGAGTTGGTGAAGATGGGCCTACACACCAACCAGTCGAGCATTTATTGTCACTTCGCTCGATACCTGGATTAACTGTAATTAGGCCTGCTGATGCTAATGAAACAGCCGAAGCCTGGAGAAGTGCCTTGAGTAGACAAAACGGGCCAACAGCTTTGGTGCTTACGAGACAGAAATTGCCGGTATTACATAGTGAATATGGCTTGTCTTCTGCAAGTGGGGCGGCACGAGGTGGATATGTGTTGAAAGAGTCAAAAAATGAGCCACAGGCTATAATTTTGAGCACAGGTTCAGAGGTCCACATCGCATTGGATGCTAGTAAAATATTAGAGAAGAAGGGAGTTAATGTGAGGGTTGTATCAATGCCTAGCACTGAAATATTTGATGAGCAGTCAGAAGACTATAGAGAGAAGGTGTTACCTGATCGTATCAAATCTCGGGTAGCAATAGAAGCTGGGGTGAGTGCTGGGTGGGATAGGTTTGTTGGTGACAAAGGGAGGATTATTGGTATAGACAGATTTGGTGCCTCAGCACCTGCGGATACCGTCTACAGCCATCTGGGGGTTACTGCTGATAATGTTGTAGAAACTGTGTTATCACTAATATGACCAATGGCAAAATTTAAACTGGCACCCTCTATACTTGCGGCTGATTTTGCATGCCTAGGAGATCAAGTGGAGATATGTCTACAGGAAGGATGTGAATTTGTTCATATCGATGTTATGGATGGCCATTTTGTGCCTAACATTACCATGGGTCCAAATGTAGTGAAAGCATTAAAGCCTTTGTTGGTTAAATATAATGCTGTTATGGATGTCCACCTAATGATAGAAAATCCCGACACCTATTTGATGGAGTTTGCTGAGGCCGGTGCGGATGTAATTACAGTGCACGTGGAAAGTTGTGGTAGATTAAGCGAAACGGTAGACATGATACGCTCTTTAGGAGTGCGACCTGGCATAACCTTAAATCCTGATACCGAGCTGGATAATATTTTGGAAGTTATACCCAATGTTGACCTGGTGCTTATTATGTCAGTGAACCCTGGATTTGGTGGTCAGGAATTTGTTCCTGCAACTATGAAAAAAATTGCTGATGTCAGGACGATACTGGATGAAACTCAATCCGAAGCGGAATTAGAGGTCGATGGTGGGATCAAAGTTTCCAATATTCACTCGGTGGTTCAAGCAGGTGCTAGTGTTGTTGTAGCTGGGAGTGCTATATTCGATAGTGGAACGACAATTGCGCATAATATTGTAGAGATTAGAAAAGCAGCAAATATGTGAAACTTGAGGTTTTGGGCATTGAATAATATGGAGTACAACAATGATTGTAACTACGTCTGACTTATTTGAACATGCATATGGTAAATATGCTGTGGGAGCTTACAATATAAATAACATGGAGCAGGCTATAGGTTTGTTTGAAGGTAATGCTATGGCAGAAGCTCCCTTTATTGTACAGATATCTAAAGGGTCTAGAGGTTATGCCGGAGTTATTATGATACAGTCTATTATTTTAGCTGCCGAACAAATGTACCCTGATAACATTTTTGCCGTACATTTAGATCATGGAGATGAACAGACATGCTACGAATGTATTGAGTCGGGTTTTTATAGTTCGGTAATGATTGATGCATCACATTATGATTTGCGTAAAAATATTGATATCACAAAGCGTGTAGTGGACGCAGCCCATGACAAAGGGATTAGTGTTGAGGCGGAATTAGGTATGTTGGGTGGAGTAGAAGAGGATATACAGATAGATGAAAAGCACGCTATGTTAACTGATCCTGATGAGGCTGAAGAATTTGTAGTCAAAACGGGGTGTGACAGTCTTGCGGTTGCAATAGGAACGAGCCACGGTGCGTACAAGTTTTCAGGAGGACAAGGGCTTCATTTCGACCGAATTGCTTCTATACAACAGAAGCTGCCAGATTTTCCGCTAGTAATGCATGGGTCCAGCTCGGTTCCGAAATCAGAAGTGGAGCGGATAAATGATGCTGGTGGCGCCCTCGATACTTCAGCTCGCGGGGTTGATGAAAGTGAATTTGCTAAGGCGGTGGAACTAGGAGTGGTAAAAGTTAATATTGATACCGATGGTAGATTGGTTTGGACTAGAGTGCATCGGGAGTTTTTTCGTGATCAACCTGAGGTTTACGATTTTCGAAAACCGGGAACTATATTGATGAGTGAATATGCGGATTTTATTGAAAAGAAAAGTCATAAGCTTATGTCTGCAGGAAAATTGGATGATGTTCGTGATAGTCTAGGTTAATGTGCTTGATGCATATCAAATATCAGTTTGAATATGGCTAAATTGACTAGACAATTGTTGCTCGAGAATCCCATAGAACAATATGTTAAATGGCAACAGGATGCTTTTGAGGCGGGTGGCCACAAACTTAGCTCGATGGCTCTCGCTACAACTGGTTCTAATGGAATTCCTGCTATTAGGACTGTGCTACTTAAAGAAGTTACAAAACTAGGGTTTGTTTTTTATAGTAACTATAACAGTAAAAAAGGACGTCAAATTCAGGAAAACCCTAATGGTGCAATCTTGTTTTACTGGGAAAGTCTCGAAAGGCAAGTCAAGGTGACTGGAGCTGTCGAAAAAGTAACTTCGATTGAGTCAGATGATTATTTTCAGAGTAGGCCCAGAGCAGCTCAAATTGGCGCTATTGCTTCACCACAGAGTGATTGTATAGATAATAGAGATGAGTTAGAAGTTAGGTATAGAGAGATAGCTGAGAAATATGAGGGTCGTTCAGTTGAAAGACCAAATAATTGGGGAGGATATCGATTGTTACCTCAATTGTTTGAATTTTGGCAAGGACGTTCCGATCGTTTACATGATCGGTTTCAGTATTATCTAGATGGCACTGGTAGTTGGGTTGTAGAGCGCTTGGCACCATAAAATCCGTTACAATGTTTGATTGATGCTAGTTGCCCAATTAAAAGAGTTCAATCCCTAAGTGTAGAAAATCATGAAACCAAATCAGATTATCTAGTGTGATGGCCAAGATTAGTAAAAAACTTTGGTTGGTTGTAGCGCCGTCAATATTGTTACTCGGCGCTTTAGTACTATCTTTTATGGTGTTTCTATCTAAAACAAATCAATCCGTTAGATATACTGATGACTTTGTTTTTGACATAACTGGAGAGGATGAGTTTGATGCTCAAATAAGGGCTTTGTGGCAATTGAGCGCAAGTTACTTGCGTGCAAGACCAAATTTGCGTTTAGAGATAACCCCTGTGATGGCTAATGTAGTTCCATATGGCATAAACACTTTTCTAGAACAAGAGGTTGAACTAAATAAAAGGGAAAGACAGGTTCAAATTATATCGGATGCAGGGTTCAAGTGGATCCGGCAGGAGTTTCCATGGGCGGATATCGAGGTTCATGCTAAGGGGGATTATGATGATCGCAGATCGGGAAATAGTGTTGATGCCTGGATTAAGTATGATCACATTGTAGATTTAGCAAGAGAGTATGATTTAGAGGTGATAGCAAGATTGTCTTCTCCGCCTGCTTGGGCGCAAGAATCAGGTGATGTTAATGGTGCATTTGCACCACCCACATCGTATGATGATTTTGCTGATTATATTTACGATGTTGTTGACAGATACAGAGGTGATGTGTCCTACTATCAAATTTGGAATGAGCCTAACATTTATCCGGAATGGGGTGAGCAGTCAGTTAATCCGGAAGACTATACAGAAATGTTATGTGTGGCATACCGGGCTGTTAAGAGTGCCAATGCCGATGCGGTCGTGTTGGCAGCTGCGCTTGCTCCAACAGTAGCACTTAGTGCCAGAGACTTGAATGATTTCGTGTATTTAGAAAGGATGTATCAATCGGGCGCAGCTGATTGTTTCGATATTATGTCAGTACAGGGATATGGTTTGTGGTCAGGACCAACTGACCACAGAATGCATCCTAGAGTAATTAATTTTGCTCGGAACAAGTACATAAGGGACATTATGGTTGCTCACAATGACAGTGAGAAAGCTATATGGATAAGTGAGATGAACTGGAATGCACTGCCGGATCAGAGTAGGATATATCCAGCTTATGGGCAGGTTACACTAGAGCAACAAGCAAGATGGGTTCCGTTGGCCTATGAACGGGCAAGTAGAGAGTGGCCATGGATAGGGGTTGTAAACTTTTGGTACTTCAAACGAGCATCTGATGCTGAAGTAGATCAAAGTTGGTATTATTTTCGAATGGCTGACTACGACTTTAGCCTAATGCCCGTATATTACAGCGTTAAAGACTATATAACAGACCGCAATAATTAGGATTGTTTTGATTTATAAACTCGAAACTAGTACTAGATTTTTGCCACGATATTTCGTAATAGTACTAGTTATGTTTTTAGCTACTTATCTGAGGTTCAATTTAATTGAATCGCAGTCGTTGTGGTATGACGAAGGGAATTCTGTAAAAATGATATCTCGTAGCACTATGGAGATTGTTTCGGCTGCTGCATTAGATGTTCATCCGCCAGGATATTATATTTTGTTGAAAGCATGGTCTGTAATGATGGGCGGATCTGAGTTTGTGCTGCGTAGTCTGTCAGCATTTGTTGGTCTAATTGCCGTTAGCGGCATGTATCTTATAGGAAAAATAATTGGCAATTACCTGGTTGGTATCTTGGCAGCGGTACTCGGTTCAATACATCCAGGTCTGATTTATTACTCGCAAGAGGTGCGGATGTATATGTTATGCACATTGCTGAGTATTGTTATTGTTTATATAAGTATAAAGCTTCGCGATGAAAGTAAAAAAGAAAATACTACTCTAATCACTATATGGAGGATTTTGTTTGTTCTGTGTGGTGTCGCAGGACTCTATGTGCATTACTCATTCGGATTTATATTGGTTGCCATTAATTTTGCATGTATTTATGAAGTGATTACTATGAATCGAGAGAGCAGAAAGAGGATTTTGATTGAATTTGTTTGTCTCCAACTTGGTGTTGTTGTATTGTATATACCTTGGTTGCCAACAGCAATCGAGCATTTGGTGTCTTGGCCAGCCGAAAGAGTTAGTATATCAACTGAATACGTTGTGTGGGAGATATGGAGTTGGTTGTCCTTCGGACCAACTGTAGAAGTTGGTGATATTATGCTTGGGTTAGTTTGTCTCGGTATTGTTGTAACCATCGGACTAGTCAGCGGCGGGGGTCATATGGCATCGATTGCGACGTGGATTATAGCGCCAGTAGGTCTGATCCTGGTATTCGGACTTTTTAGTGAAGCATTTGAGAAATTCTTGGTCTTGGCAGTTCCAGCCGTTGCAATTGTGGCTGCTAATGGATTTGAAAGACTAATAAGGTATTTTTATGTCCCAGGTCGTATATTGTCTTTATTGACATTTGGAATGATTATTAATTGCACGTGTCTCTCACTTGATAACATGTATCATAATGAATATTATCGGCGAGATGATTATCGTTCGCTTGTGACTGATATACTCTATAAATATAGGGAAGGAGACGCGGTTTTGTTAAATGCTCCTAATCAGGCGGAGGTCATTTCATATTACTACCCGAGTATGGAGAACGTATTTCAAGTAGCTCGTACTAGGCCATTTGATACTCATAAACAAATAGTCGAACTAGAGACAATTGCAAGAAGTTATTCTAGATTGATTGGCGTATTTTGGGGTGAAAAGCAGGCTGACCCGGAAGGTGTGGTTGAGAAGTGGTTGAATTCGGAGACATTTAAAACGACTGAAAGTTGGTATGGGGCGATTCGAGTTGCGACCTATGATGTAGCTGATGAAGTCTACATGAAAGAAATCGATGGAAATTTTGATGGCGTCATTAGTTTGCACCGATATGGTGTAAACAGTAGAGAGTTTAGCCCTGGAGATGTGGTTCAGGTTACTCTTGATTGGAGTGCCAGTACAGAGATAAACTCTAGATACAAGATTTTTGTACATATTTATGATGATGTTGATCTTCCTCCAATTGCGCAGCATGATAGTGAGCCTGTAGGTGGAAGTATGCCTACTAATTTATGGGAAAATAATGACATAGTAACTGATATGCATGGGATATATATACCGGCCAATGTTAAAGAAGGAATTTATACTTTGGCCGTGGGGATATATGCTATTGAAGGTGGAAAGCGATTAACAGTTGTCAGCGAACAAAATATGGCAGATAGAGTTGTTTTAGAAAGAATATCTATAGTTGAATAGGATAATTTATGGCGAGACAATATACATGGGCTGTGTTTGATATAGATGATACTTTGTATCCTGCTTCTTGTGGATTATGGTTCGAGGTGCGAGATAGGATTCATCAATATATGGTGGAAGTAGTGGGTGTTCCTGAAGATAAGGCGGCTTCACAGCGAGAAGCATATTTTCGTAAATATGGTACTAGCTTAGCGGGATTGCAGAATGATTACAAGGACTTTGATACCGATGCATACGTGGAGTACGTTCATAATGTTCCCTATAATAATTATATAGGAACAAATACTGATCTTATCAGGGAGATGGAAACACTGCCTCTACAAAAGGCAGTGTTCACAAATTCGGATAGAAATCATGCATCTAATGTACTCTCTGCACTTGGTGTGGATCAGTATTTTTCAGTGATTGTCGATGTGTATGCAAGCAAATTCATTCCTAAACCTGCGAAGGGTTCGTTTGATGCATTGTTTAAGAGTATTGAAGCAAATCCCTCCGAATGTATTTTTCTCGACGACCAGGAACGTAATCTGGAGATGGCTAAATCGCTAGGTATGACTACAATACTTGTTCGGCACGAAGGAGACGGCAATAGTAATGCTGATTACTGTGTTGCTAACGTTTTAGAGGGATGCTTTGTAGTGCGAAAGTTGTGTGTCTAGTCTAGCGTGAAGGTTATTATGGGAGAAGAAACAAAACGTATGGTATCAATCGTGAGAGGTAGAGTGCAAGGTGTTGCTTTTAGATATCATACAGCGCTTAAGGCCAATCAACTTGGTTTAGAAGGCTGGGTTAGAAATAACGAGGATGGTTCTGTTCAGATTGAAGCTCAAGGACAAGAAAGTTCATTGAATGATTTGATTGGATACATACAAAAAGGGCCAGCGCATGCCAAGGTAGATGAAGTTGAAACAAAGTGGATAAAAGACAAAGAAAGTAGTGGTAGGTTTAGAATTGTACGTTAGAGTAGTGCCTAGATTTTTTTGTCCATGTAAATAAGTGTTAAATGTTACTTTTCTACAGCACGTTTGAACATATTGATTTCATCGTGTATTGCACGCTCAGAAATATTACAACGGATAAGATAATCAAAGCCGTGCACAGTACCGGGATAGTTGTGTAGTTCTACTGGGACTCCTGCGTTCATCAATCGCATTGCATAAGTTATGGCTTCGTCGCGTAGTGGGTCATGTTCGCAAGTCATTATGTATGCTGGTGGAAGGTCAGCAAGGTCAGGAGCTCGAGATGGGGAAGCATAGCATGAGACATTGCTGCGGTCATGTCCTAGATAGTAGTTCCACATATCTAATATATTTTGTGATGTGATTACGTATGTATCCTCACCATCTAGCATTGATTGTGTATTGGCCTGATCATCAAGTGCTGGGTATATAAGCATTTGATAGCATATAGATGGTCCATGCTTGTCTCGAGCCATTAGCGCTACTGATGCTGCGAGGTTTCCACCTGCGCTTCCTCCGCCCACTACTATTCTTGATGTATCTATTCCTATATGTTTTGCATTATCGACTAACCATAACAGGGATGCATAACAATCATTTATTGCTGCAGGGTAAGGGTGTTCTGGTGCTAGACGGTAATCGACTGTAATTGCTATAGCCTGACAGCTTTTTGAGATGGCTAGTGTGCGCGCATGTTCTGAATCTAAATCCCCAAATATAAAACCACCACCGTGGAAATTTATATAGGCGGGTGCTGGTCTCTGAAGATTGTCTGGAGTGTATATGCGTATCTTAACGTTAGGCGCATTGGGTGGACCAGGAATGGAGATCTCAGCCTCCTCGATACTTGGATCGCTGGGACGAGTAAAACCTTTTGATAGCATGTGTATCCTATAGTCCCTTACAGCATCTCTGGTTTTTTTTATGTCGGACGAATCTATGATTGGGATGGTTCTGGCAAAGTCTTCTATTTCAGGGTCGTAAATGCGGGATATTGTCATAAGGTGTTTGTTTGGTGATAGAGTTTCTTGTTTTAATAGAGATTTTAGTTTTTGGTTTTAAGCATAGGCACGGTGGTATTATACCGATGAAGTATTATAGTAATGTTTATAGTGCAAATATTGTGAGAATTTCTAATGAAAAAGCTAAAAACAGCTAGTATCATACTCATGAGTGTGTTTTATGTACGAGTGGGAGTAGATCATTTCCTGTCTCCGGAATGGTACTTACAGATTGTTCCACCGTACTTACCATTTCCATTGGAATTAGTATATATTAGTGGCGCTTTTGAAATTTTATTCGGGTTAATGTTATTACATCCATATACTCGTTCTTGTGCGGGATGGGGATTGATATTACTCTTGGTAGCTGTCTTCCCGGCTAATATATATTTAGCCCAAACTAATGGGGAAGCTATGGGTACTAGCGCATTGGTGGCATGGGGAAGATTACCATTTCAATTACTATTTATTAGTATTGCTTACTGGCATGCACGTAAGTAATTTTGATATACTATCAATTGCTTTTATGACACTAAGGCAAGAGTTGGTGAACCAGTAATATAACAGTATATACTTTGAAAAACGAACGCAGCTCTATTCAGCAATTTCGGGAAGTGGCGAAATTAATACTCGACAAAAGTCAACATCGTCCAAAGCTTGGGATAATCTTGGGGACCGGCTTGGGTGCGCTTGCATCTGATGTAAAGGATTCTGTAGTCATACCATACAATACTCTTCCAAATTGGCCCACATCTACGGTAAAGGGTCATGCTGGTAAGCTCGTTGTGGGTAACCTTGAAGGTCATCCTACATTAGTGATGCAGGGTCGGGCTCATTATTACGAGGGCTATTCTATGGATGCTGTTGGCTTTCCAGTTAGGGTAATGAAAATGTTAGGCATTGATACGTTATTTGTTACCAATGCCGCTGGCGGAATCAATCCAGAGTTTGAGGCTGGTGATGTGATGCTGATTTCAGATCACATTAATCTTATTGGAATGAGTGGACTCAGCCCATTGCGAGGACCGAACATCAGTGAGTTTGGTCCTCGTTTCCCTGACATGATGAATGCGTATGATCCAGAGCTTCGTAATATGGCTTTTGAAATAGGCTCTAGTTACGGATATGGGGTACATCAAGGAGTATATGCAGGTTTGGCCGGACCTAATTTAGAGTCGCCAGTTGAATATCGTATGCTGAAGATAATAGGAGCTGATGCTGTGGGAATGTCTACTGTTGCTGAGGTTATTGCAGCGCGTCATAGTGGTATAAATGTTCTAGGTATATCGGGTATTACTAATAAGGCTAATTTGGATGGCACCAGTTATACTACTCTTGCTGAGGTGTTGGAGGTTGGTAAAGTTGTAGGGCCAAAGATTTTGAGAATTATATTGAGTGTAGTGAGACAGATGCAATAAGATCAACTAGTCATTTGCGCTACGGTTGAATCAAGTCTTTCCATTGCGGTGGATATTCTGTTTTGGTTTGCAACGAATGCTAAACGCACTTCATTTTGTCCGTGTTTGCTCAGCATAGAGCCGGGCAACATAGATACTCCTTCCATCAATAATTTCCCAGCAAAGTCTTGGGAGGAGACTCCGGTTATTTGAGAAATGTCTATCATTACATACAGTGCGCCTTCAGGTTTGAAGCATGATATGTAAGGCATGTTATTTATAGCATCGACTACTAGATCTCGTCTGGCAGTTAACTCATCGCGTAATAATGAAACACATGTTTGAGGTCCTTGTAAAGCTGCGGTGCCTGCATCTTGGATAAATTCAGGCAGACATGAATGGTCATTCAGCATTATGGAGCAGACATTGTCTATCATGTTGTCAGGATAGATACCATATCCTAGCCTCCAACCTGTCATCGCGTAGGTTTTTGAAAAACCATCCATGAGTATTGTGCGTTCCGCCATGCCTGGTAGTGTAAAAATGGAACGTGGGAAACTACCGTTGAAGTATAGTTGAGAATAAATCTCGTCAGAAATGACCCACAAATTGTGCTTGATAGCTAATTCAGCTATGGATTCGAGAATTTTGGTTGACATAATTGTTCCGGTTGGATTGTTGGGGTTGTTAAGTACAATAATTTTGGTTTTGTCGTTGATTATTGAGGATAATTGGTCGATATCATAGATGTAATCTTGATCCATGTATTGATGCCAAAGTACTGGTTTTCCACCAGCAAATTTAGTTATTGCGGAATATGAAGGAAATCCAGGGTCTGGAACTATTACCTCGTCCCCGGGGTTCACTAAAGCCATTATTGCAAAGAATATTGCTCCCTTTACTCCTGGAGTTACAACAACATTGTTTGGGGAGGTTTGTGTCATTCTGGTAGTGTTGATATAGTCGCTGATTGATTCTCGCAATTGTAATGTGCCTTGTGTGGAGGTGTAGCGTGTATGTCCCTTATGGAGTGAATTAATGGCTGCTTCTACTATGTGTGAGGGAGTATCTAGGTCAAGTTCGCCTGCTTCTAGATGGATAATATCTACACCTTGTTTCTCTAGTTCACGAGCCTGTAGCAGTGCATGTATTGCGCCCTGTCCGGTTACTCGCAAGCTTCGTTTGCTGAATGTAGAAAATTGCTTTGCATTCATATGCCAGTTACTATATTACATATGATTAGAATGGCATAGTACAATAATATTTTATTTCGTGTTTAGTCGAGAGGTTTATGTGGATAATACAATTGCTAACAACAAAGTTAAAATTATATTGCTTGGCACGGCTCAGGATGGAGGTGTGCCGCATGTGGGCTGTCTATGTAATAACTGTCAGATTGCTAGAACGGACTGCACACTACAGCAGTATGTAACAAGTATTGGGATTGTTGACTTTACAGCTGGCAAGAGTTGGTTGGTGGACTGCACACCTGATTTTGGTCATCAAATGGATGTGCTGTTTCAATTTGCACCTGATTGTGATTTGTCAGGCTTATTGATAACCCATGCTCATATAGGACATTATTTAGGTCTAGCTCAGTTGGGCGCAGAAGTAATGAATGCGAATCTTATGCCAGTATATGTTAGTGAAAGTATGAGTGAGTTTTTAAGTTGTAATGCTCCATGGCGCCAATTGGTTGAGCAACGTAATATCGATGTTGTGATAATCGAATCTGATGGTACTACAAAATTGAGTCCAGCTATTAGTATTAAACCCGTATTGGTGCCACATCGTAAAGATTTTACTGACACTTTTGCGTTCATAATTCGCGGTATAAAACATAGTATGTTTTACTGTCCCGATATAGATAATTGGGATGATTGGGAATATGATTTGAGTGTATTTATAAATAAGTTCAATGTAGCCTTATTGGATGGCACATTTTATGAAGACGGTGAGTTGCCAGATCGTGATATGAGTGCAGTTAGTCATCCATTGGTCAGCGATACACTTCAGCGATTGGGCGATACTAACTGCGATGTGCGGTTTGTACATTTGAATCACACTAATCCGCTCCTAAGAAAAGATTATGCGTATAGAATGTATAAGAAATACGGCTTCAAAGTAGGCAATATCGGCGATTCGTGGTCGCTGTAGATTAAAAAGGCCACTATTATATATTTACTTCACTGTAAGTGTGAGAATAGGGAGACAATATGAATACTAATGATATTCATGGGATTAGAGGAGAGGAACCAATTATCGTCGCTCATGAAGTAAACAAATGGTTTGGTGACTTTCATGCGTTGCGTGGAATCGATATGGAGGTATACAAGGGCGAGAAGGTTGTCATCTTTGGTCCGTCAGGATCGGGAAAATCTACTTTTATCCGAACTATTAATCGACTTGAAGAGCACCAGAGTGGTCAAATTATTGTGGACGGGATTGAATTAACAAGTGACTTGAAGAATATCGCTGCGATTAGACAGGAAATCGGCATGGTTTTTCAGGCATTTAATTTGTTTCCCCATCTTACCGTTTTGAGTAATATAACCTTGGCTCCCCTCCATGTGAGGAAATGGTCTAAAGAGAAAGCAGGAGAGTCAGCCATGCAATTGCTGGAAAGGGTAGGTATTCCTGAGCAAGCTGATAAGTACCCTGGTCAGCTATCGGGAGGCCAGCAACAAAGAGTTGCTATTGCACGTGCTTTAGCTATGCAACCTAAGATTATGTTGTTCGATGAGCCGACTTCCGCTCTCGACCCAGAGATGATCAAAGAGGTGCTGGATGTTATGACAGAATTGGCTGAATCAGGAATGACTATGTTGGTTGTAACTCATGAAATGGGTTTTGCTCGAGAGGTATGTGATAGGATGGTTTTCTTCGACGAGGGGCAAGTCGTCGAAGAAGGAACACCTAAGCAGATGTTTGAAGATCCAAGCAGTGAACGCACTAAGCTGTTTCTGTCACAGATCCTGCAATAGATTTGGTAATTCTATAGAGTTGAATTACTTTATTCATGATTGTTCTGTAATATTTCATTTGTATAAACAATCTAAATATAAAGCCGTTTACATTGTAGCTGGCATGTACTTAATTGGAGGATTATGAATATATCGATATCACTTGCTGTAGTTAGTCTTTTTGCGTTTGGCGTTGGAAGTTTCTTGTGGCAAGTTGCTGGAGCTAACCAGGTGTATGCTCCTAGCTATATGATTGTGGAAGGATTAACTTTTGCTGCGGTTGGAATAGTTATACATGTTATTAATAAACAAGGATTTTCCTTGTCTTATAGAATGATAGGCTATGGAGCTTTGGGAGGTGTGTTGGCTGGTATCGCGGTCTATGCTCTAATTATGGCGTTTAGTATGGGAGGTGCAGGTAGTATAATATTTCCTATATCACGACTTGGTATGGTTGTTTCAGTGATATTAGCAGTATTGATTTATCGAGAGCCGGTAACCATTACAAAGTTGATTGGGTTAGGTCTAGGGGTAAGCTCTATCGTCGTTCTGTCACGGTAATTTGAAACAATCGCTCACGGTTGGTATCCAATCATTGCAACTCCGGCGATACATATTAATACGCCGGCCAGGTTCATAGGTGTAGCTTTGTCTCCGATAAGCAAAACTCCTATGGCAAGTAGTGCAATGTTGGTAAAAACGCTTGTAACAAGATTTCCTGTACTTAGATTCCATCCATTTCGATACATTAAGATAAATCCTATATCAAGGAATATTATTGAAATAGCCATTGCGATTTGGATCCAGCTTAGCTGGCGGACTTGCTTTAATAAACCGCCGTCTGATGGAAATAGAGGAATTAGGGTTGATGCTATGATTGCAATGGCTACATATGTAGCTGTTACAGCAACGATCGGATTAAGTGATGTTGGTATGCGTCTAGCAAAATAGTGAAAACTTACTGCGCCTAATAATACTATCATTGGTGCTATGTAGAACATGATATTGGTTCCTCTTTTCATAATATTTGCTCAATTAGTAGAAATTTGCTTCCCTGTAAATGTTGCTACCCATGAATTATAAGTTGACTGATGTAGGGACGTGATCTTCTCGCAGGTCGATGATGCAGAAATTTGTAGAAACATTCATTATATCTTAAATAGTTTGCAAAGTATAATTCTAGGAGTCAGATAGCAGTGGGTTTGGCGAGGTAAGAATATGGAAATAGTGCGGAATAAAATCATTAAAGGAAATTGTATTGAGGTTTTATGGTCCTTGCCGAGCAAATCCGTTGATTTGATATTTGCGGATCCACCTTATAACCTTCAATTAGAGGAAGATCTGCATCGTCCCGACATGACAAGAGTTGAGGGGGTGTCTGATAAATGGGATAGATTTGATGATTTTCAGTCCTATGACGAATTTACTGCAGCATGGTTAACGGCATGTAGACACGTTCTTAAGCCGTCGGGATCTATTTGGGTTATCGGTAGTTACCATAATATATTTAGAGTTGGAAGGATTATGCAGGATATTGGATTCTGGATATTAAACGATGTTGTCTGGATCAAAACAAATCCGATGCCCAATTTTCGTGGTGTAAGATTTGCAAATGCGCATGAGACACTTATATGGGCTAGTGTTACAAAGGGAAGTAAATATGTGTTTAATTATCAGGCGATGAAAAGTTTTAACGATGATAAACAGATGCGAAGTGATTGGTGGATAATTCCATTGGCAAAAGGTCCGGAGAGATTGCGCGATGAAGTAGGGAATACAGCTCATTCTACTCAAAAACCCGAATCGTTACTATATCGTGTGATACTTTCGTCTAGCAATCCTGGTGATTTGGTTCTAGATCCGTTCATGGGAAGCGGCACTACAGGAGTGGTTGCAAAAAGATTGCATCGAGATTGGCTTGGCATAGAATCTGACAAGAAATATATACATATGGCTCAGAAAAGAATAGAGGCAGTACAGCCAGAAGAGTATAACTCTGATGTGTTTGATGTACGTGATTTGAAGAAAAAAAGAAATCGCATATCTTTTGCAACACTCGTAGAAAATGGTTTGTTGGGTGCTGGCCAGAAGATTTATTTTCAGAAGAATACAAATAAAGCGGCGGTTATCAAGCCGGATGCCAAGATTAGAGCAATTGATGGATTTGAGGGGTCGATTCATCAGGTCGGCCGGTATTTTATAGGAGGTTCTCCTTGTAACGGGTGGCTACACTGGTACGTTCTACAAGGAAGTGACTTTATACCACTAGATGAATTTAGAGAAAAGTATCGTGCTGGTGTGCAGAGACACCAATAGATTTTGTGCGTAATGGCTAGATATCACAATGGTGTAGATGATCATGGAAAATAACAAGATATAGGTTAGTGGTTGTGATATGTAAATCATTTATTAAATTGACGAGCAAGCAGATAGTGACCTAACGATAGAATAACTGCCGCTAAAACATCCGCCAATGGTGGCATTGCAGGAAAGCCAAAATTCCAAACTATTACTCCAATTAGCCAGATAAGGTAGGTTTGTTTGTTGGTTGTCATGGTTCTGTAGTAGATGTGTTCTACATCTTTGATTTAGGTTGCTTTAGAGAAAAAGGTCTGTGCGATTAGACCGGCAATGGGAGGAAGTAGGCAAACGCTTGCGACTCGTATCAATGTGAACTTCCAGCCGAGTATCGCAACTTCTAATGGTAGTCTTGCCAGTGACCAGGCTCCCCAACCAGTCAAATATGCTACTGCTACACCTATGCTGCTTCCCGAGCGTAATAGTCCAGCGAGAAGTGGGACGGTTACAACAGGCCCTCCTGGGGTTAGTGTGCCAGCTACTGAAGCTAACATAATTCCTCGCAATCCAGATTCGGGTCCTAGCCACTTTGTGATAAAAGCCTCTTGTTGTGCCGCAAATACTTGAGACATACCAGCTATAACCAAGGCTAGTAGTAGTAGTGGCATCATTTGTACTATCATTTTTGCTGATATTTGAAGTCCAGTGATATGGAGGTTGTTACCTTGGTAGTATCCGGCCAGTACTAGAACCCCGGCTATACCACCCATTATCAATGTTGGAGTGAGCATATTAGAAATCCTTTTTTGTTTTTTCATGATGGTTAATTATATAGAATCGTGGCTAATGAATATATGCTGATGCCTTTACGCATTTGATTGGTGCTAGGCTGGACTAATAATATGTCTTGAAATGCTGGGTATATTACTAGTATTGACGGACCAACATATATATATTGTTTGTTGCGGTGATTATAACCGTCCAATTAGATTATTTTGTATGTGTGGGTTAAATGTGTAATTGTTGATTAATCCCATTTTGATGCATAGTATCTCATTTTATCCTCGTCAATATCTACGCCGAGCCCAGGCTTTTCTGGAGGAGCAAGAACTTGACCGTCTGGTAGATATGGTTTTGACAAAAGTGTGTCACCCATGTCTGAAAAACCAGCTGGCCACTTTACATTTGGAGTCGATATCGCAAAGTGTGCGGCTGCGGCAGCCATAATGTCAAAATAGGGTGCAACAGATAATTCCAATCCTGCTGCTTCGCCGATTGCTGCCATTCGTTTTGCCTGTAGTAAACCACCAAACTTTTCTATTTTGAAGTGCAGTACATGTGCTGCATGAGATCGCGCTATCTCATATACTCCTCTAGGACTGGTTACGGCCTCATCAGCTTGTAGTGGAGATTCTAATCGTTCAGTTAATATAGCCATTTCATCTAGATGAAGAACTGGCTGTTCAAATAGCGCTATGCCACCAATCCGCTCCATTTGGGTAAGTGCATGCACTGCTTCACCTAGTGTGTATCCAGTGTTTCCATCTAGTTGGAATTTGACTTTATCTCCAACAGCGTCATGCACCGCTTGATACCAGGCTAGATCTGTGTCAACATCGAATCCGATTTTGCTTTTCATCCATGTCCAACCTTCTGCTGATAGTTTTTCTATATGTGCTATTGACTCGGCTATACTGAGGCGATCAGCTAGACCATGTAGTGGAGCACCTTCGTTACATTTTCCTCCAAGAAGGTTGTACACAGGCACGTTAAGTGCCTTTCCTTTTATGTCCCAAAGTGCAAATTCGATAGCCGTAACTGGGTAACGAGTGCTTTTTCCTATGGATTTGTACATTTTGTCAAAGAGGAGCTCAATCTCAAATGGGTCATGTCCTAAGATTGATGGTTTTATATGGTTGTCGATATTGTTTTTAATTGATTCGGCTGTGTCTCCGTAGTGAGGAGCATGTGATAGAGTTTGTCCAATACCAGTAATTCCATCGTCGGTGTCAACCAAAACGGTGATTGTCTTGGTATCTGGTATATCACCATAATATGTGTTCAATGATCTTTGCCGAGGTATAGATGCTATATATGAAGTCATATCAGTTATTTTCATTGTGATAGTCCTCCTGTATATTGGATTTGATATCGCTCTATATATTCAACACGAAACAACTGATATGGATGCGTTATGAGTTTTCTTATTCGAAGTTTAAGTGTTTGGATATTTTGTCAAGTAGTAATTGTTGTTGTTGTATTTCAAGCTTGAGCTTTGCGGCAGCACCTATAGTAAAATTTTCGTCATCATACGATTGTGACAAATTGTTCTGTAAAAAATCAAGTTGCTTCTGCAGTTCTAGAATTCTGCTAGAAATAGTTTTGTACTGATCAATGTAGCTGCTGTTCATTTGCTTACCGTACGTATATTTAAGTCGATTAGTAACAGTAACGACACCTTACATAATTGAAAATTTCGTTTTCTGGACCTTCTTCAATTGCATAGTCTATAAGGACCCGCAAGGCTTTTGAAGCATCTGGTAGAGAGTGTTTGGTGGCCATTTCATCGAGCCATTCTTTTTGTTTTATCTGAATTATTACATCTAGATTTGTTTTGTTGTTGGGCACGTATAATGTTCCTCCTCGTATGTTCGATGATGCTCTAGTGGCTCTAATTGAGATTGTAACGACAACTTCGACCCAGTATAGGTTACAGCAAAGACTATGTAAATGGGATTTTGGCTTAAGTGACGTGGCACATTAGTTCAGTACGGTAAAATACTGCAAAATTCAATCTAACTAAATATGCATTGCGCTGCTGCTACTGTATGGCTTGGAGAGAGTATTCCTTTCTCTGTAACAAAGGCAGTGATTAGTTCGGCTTTGACATGATCCAGGTCATGAGCTTCGACAGATACTCTTTTATCTAATAGCACAGGGTCATTTGCTTTGATAGCCGGTATATCTTTCCATATGGGGGTTCGTATGCTTCCCGGAGGATTTATAGTGTCAAATTTCATCAGCTCTGTTGGTACGTATAGTGGAACGTTATAATGGTTTGCAAGTAGAGCAACGGTGGTGCTACCAGTTGTGTTCCAGCACCCACCTAGATTCGTGATAGATTCAGCACCAATGAATACTGCTTTAGCGGAAGGGATTTGTTGTCCGGAAGCAGCGTCGGTGATATATTGCACTTTATGTCCTGATGATATCGCTGATTTTACAAGTGGTAAGCCTCCATTTAATGCTCTGCTTTCAGGTATGATCAATTGGAGCGATTTCGATTGATTGCCAGCGTATGTAAGTATACCTGCTACAGTACTGCTGTAATCGTACACAAAGACATTCATGCCGTTTTCAAGTAAGCTTGAACCATGACTCTGTATAGACTTTAGGTTATCAAGTGATTGCAGATTGAATTTCTCGCAGCGGTCAAACACAAATTTTGAGACGTCGGATACGCTCGATAGGTGTTGGTCTAATCCGTCTAGGACTAAATTGATTGCATTTGTGATGGTTGGCGTCATTTGTCCACGAGTCTTTATAAAATAACTGGCCGCTTCATGTAGCTGGTAGGCCAGGTCCGTTGGGCTATCGCTATTATGTTCCTCGGTAATAACACAAAAAACTTCATTGATAATACGAGCGGTGCGACTTGCTCCCTTTGGTTTTCCATGTATCTCAGCACCTTCAAAGCTGTCAACTAGTTTTTGCGCTTGAGAGGAGAAAATCGGTGTATGAATGGTTGTAGACTTTGGTTTCATAGTTGTTGGTGTGGGTGCACGTTTTGGGATTTGATACTTTCTTTGATGTCTGTCAGCGTGTAACGGTGAGATAAAGATCCATGTCCTAGGCAGGCGAGAGATCCAGCCGCAGCTCCCCATAGTAATGATTGATGTAAGGGGTAGTCTTGACACAAGCCTAAAAGCATTGCTCCTGCGTAATTGTCTCCAGCTCCTATTGTGTCAGCTATTGGGACATCGAAGGCAGGGATTGATCCTAGATCCAAGTTCGATATTACTGTAGAACCTTTATCTCCTAGTTTTAGGATGATGAGGGGGACATCTAGGTTTTGTAAGGATTCTGTTAGATCATGGTCTGACTTCGTTTTAGTCAGGTTTATGGCTTCAAGTTTGTTTAGAAAAACTATATCACACTTAGAAAATAACGATAGCACATACTCCGAATGTATTTCGGTGGCAGGTATAGACGTGTCGATTGATATTAGACAATTAGCTTGACGAGCTCGCCAAATGGCTTCTTCGACAATCGGGCGTTGATTCTGGTCTATGTATAAGTAGCCATCAATATGTAATATTTTAAAGTTTTCCAGAGCACTAATCTGTGGTAATTGGGGTATCGATAGATTTATGTTTTGATCGTTAGATTGCATCACTGTCCAGTCGCCATCAGATCGTGTTAGTATTACTAGTAAGCTGCCAGCAGCACCATCTATACGTTTTACATATTTGGTATTGATCTTGCTTTTGACCATTTCATTGTACACTGTTTGACCGTATTCTCCTGCTCCTAACGATGCAATCAGTGCAGAGTGTCCGCCTAGGCGGGCTACCGTTGCCGCGACATTCATCCCGCTACCGCCGGCATGATGATTGATGGTCTCGATATCAACATTGGACTGACCACCTTTCGTTGGCCAGTCTGATATCCTTATAATCATCTCGTGTTTTCCTAAACCTAACACTATTATGTCTTGAGGACGATCAAGTAGTTCTTTAGGAATGTGGTATTTAGGGAATTTTAGTGTCATTATTTTGTTGAAATGGGTGAGGTTGTTCTAGTCGAGCGCGAACGTTTGCCTGGTAGATCCTTATTTTTGGGATAATTGTCGGATTTGTAGGCCTGACAAGTTCTAAGAGATCTGTAAAGGGCATTAATTCTGCAGACACTTCATTCGCGGATTTGAGGACCTTGGTTCTATATTGTTTGTGTCCTTGTATGCACTGATCTCTTGTGGCCTTGCTTAGTTGTGCTTCCCTAACAACCTGCTCGCCTGAGTTTTCAGATATCCGCAGTTTTTCAGTGTTGGTATATGTTTCTAGAAGATCGCCTAGGTTTGCTCCTGAAGTGGGTGTTGATGCGCCATACAAAACGCTAAGTTTTTGCTGTTGGATACAGATTTGTCTGCATTGAGGGCATGGTTGCAAAGTTGTTGTCATTATATATCTTTCGTCTTGGGAAAATATTCCGGCTGAACGTCCTGATCTTAGTAATATGGCTAATTGTGTTTCGGCATGAAAGATTTCCCCTGCTGTTATGCCGGCTCCATAGGCGGTCGCGATAAGTTCTCCATTGCTAGAGAAGAGAGCGGCGCCAATGTAGTAATTGCGCAATAGTGCACCTATGCGCGCGGCTTCAAGAGCTGGCTGCATTAAGTCGTCTTCGTTAGTTGGATCGTAGTGGTTATGCATTTGATACTCATGAACTATCTGTGGTTGTTCAAACAAGAGGCATTATATATACTGGGTGTACTGTTGTCTAGGACATGTTACAAGTTTTTAGCGTTTGTCCGAGATGTTCATACTGCTTGGGGCAATAAAATATGACATCGATATGATGGCAGATAGAATTGTGTAGTGTGGAGAATTTTTGTATGAATACACCCATTTTATTTGCATTGCTGGCGCTGTTGTGCGGAGGAATCACCGCTTTTTTTTCGAAAGTAATTGGAGTAAATCAGGGCTATAGCCCAAGTTATATGATAGTGCAGGCTATATCGTTTGTTGCATTTGCAGTCATAATTCATCTTGTGGAAAAGCACCCATTTGAGTTGTCTACTAGATTGGCTGGAATTGGGCTCGTGAGCGGTATTTTTGCGGGAGTGGCTACGTTGGCGAGTTTGATGGCGTTCAGATTGGGAGGACAAGGTAGTATCATTTTCCCAATAGTAAGTTTGGGCGTAATAGTATCAGTTGCTTTGTCTTTTTTTGTGTATCGCGAACCAATTACTAGTACAAAATTGATAGGCATTGGTTTTGGGGTAGCTTCTATTGTATTTTTGTCACGGTAAGGTTACTTGTAGAGGGCTATTGTAGATAGGAGTGTATAGAGGCATGAAAATATATATAAAACATATTATCATAGCCATTGTTGCAACTTTTGTTGCTGGGTGCCAGGGATTACAAATGCCTCAGAGTCCGTTACTGGGCACATTCGAACGCAAAACTGGCCATATAGTATATGTTGGAATGGATAGTAATATTTATACGATGAATCAAGCTGGGCAAGATGTTGTGATGGTTACCGATCAAACGCAGTTAGGGCCTGAACTGCCCGATAATATCACTTATTTTTATCCTGCCTGGTCCCCGGACGGTGAGAAGTTGGCGTTCGTTGGATATCGTAGAGGTGATGATAGGTCTGTGGAAGTATCTTTATATACTGCTAGATACGACGGTGGAGGCCTTAGCAAGATATTTTCGCAACCTGACAAACAGCCGTTTTACGTATATTGGTTACCTGACAGTAGTAACATTAGCTTATTGAGTGGGACAACTGGCGATGATAGGTTTGTTATGGATATTGTGTCAGTAGATGGAAGTGCATCGCAGGAGATCAGTAGAGGCATACCATTTTATTGGGCATGGGCACCTGATGGTTACACTCTTATTACTCATAAATCTAGTCGACCAGGGGCTAAATTAGGTTCTACTAGCTTGTCTTTAGTAAAAGTGGGCGATACAGTAATTGATACATCACTTAACATTAGGCCATCACTGTTCCAATCACCTGTATTTTCACCTGATGGTAAATATTTCATCGTCGGCATTCAAAATAGTGAGGGTGGAGGAAAATTAATGTTAGTGGAAGAGTCAGGGGAAAGGAAGCAGATTCTAAACGATATTGAAGGTCAGGCTGCTTTTGATTGGTCACGAGACGGATATAGAGTCGCCTATATATCTGGGAGTCCGACTGTGTATGGTATGGTTGGCGAGTTGGCATTAATTGACCTTAATGACATTGATAATCCTATTGTGTCTGAAACTAATGCTAGTGGAGTTATCGCATTCTTTTGGAATAATTCGGGTGACAAACTAGCTTATTTTTCTATAGGTGAAACTGGAATTGCGGATAGTGTAACGCAAGAGTTTGTACTTGATTTGTCGGTGTTGGATGTTAAGTCAGGCGAGATTATAAGTTTGACTAGCTTGCGTCCTACTGATGCTTTTATGACGCAGATTGTTCCTCATTTTGACCAATATCAAAGGTCTTCTACCATCTGGTCTCCAAACGATAGATATTTAGTGATAAATTCAATAACAGAAGATAATCAACCAGGAATTTTTGTTATTGATGCTACCGGGAGCCTCCAGCCAAGGTTGGTCAACTATGGCGTTATGCCGTTCTGGTCTAGGAAGTAATGTTTATCTGGTTGAGATAGTTCAAGTGTGATGAAGACTGGTCTTATAAGCGGCATCAATCTTTTCATAATTAAGTTCTCTAATGTATTGTTATGACTGAAACTCATATGGTTGTATCTAAACACACTTTTCTCACGGCACGGAAGTGCCGGACTATGGGCTGGCATGTTCGTCACAACACACAATTTCAAGACGCTACTTTGGTTGAAATTGTGAGGCGTGAGCAAGGACAGGTTGTTCACGAATATGCCAGGTCACAATATAAAAATGGTGTCTTTGTTGATGATACTAATATAGCAAAGGCGCTGAAATTGACAGCGGAATTAATGGTTGATCCCAGTTGTGAAGTTATCTTTGAAGCTTGTTTTAGGCATGGGCGATGTGTAGCGCGTGCTGATATTTTAATTAGAAAGAATGATGGATGGATAGTTGAGGAAGTTAAATCCAGTAAGTCTTTAAAATTATCATTAAAAGAGGATATTGCTTATACCGTGATGGTAATTAAGGGTCTTGGCGTTGAAATCGAGAGTGCCAAATTGAGATTGGTGAATGAATGCTATCGGGTTGGAGTCGAAATCGAGCCATTGTTGAAACCGATTGATGTGACAAACGAGGTTTTTGAAATAGCGGATGATTTTGAAAAGGATAGAAATTCGATTGAAAATGATATATTGTCTGAATTTTGTCCGGATGCCGAGTGGAAATATGTTTGCAGCGCATGTGATTACTTTTCCCAGGACTGCATAGGGCGGGGTGTTGCATCTCCTATCTTTCAGATACCAAGGATAGGGAGAAAAAAATTCGACAAGTTAATAGAGCTGGGTGTTACTGAAATTAAATTAGTTCCGAAAGACTTTAGGCTTTCAGAGAGGCAATCGGGTGTTGTAGAGGTCGTTAAATCTGGTGAAATGCACGTGAGGTCTGGTATGAAAGAGGCATTGGAAGAATGGTGTGATCCAATACATTACCTGGATTTTGAAACCGTATCGACTTGTATACCTGTCTATTCCGGTCTTACTCCATATACACAGATACCCACGCAATACTCGATGCATGTGAGAGGCTGTAAAGGTAGTTTGGATCATATGGAATATCTTGCTGAAGGATCGAGTGATTGTAGAAGAGAATTTATTGAGACACTTTTAGAAGATGTGGGCTTCGAAGGGAGTATAGTGGTGTATTCGCACTTCGAGAATACTACTTTGACCAATTTACAAAAATGGTTCTCTGATTTGAGCGACGAGATTGAATGTGTTAAAGACCGATTAGTGGATATGGAAAAGCTAATAAGGGGATTTGTATATCATCCCGGGTTTTATGGTCGTACTAGTATTAAGGTAGTATTGCCTGTTCTGGTGCCAGGAATGGATTATTCCAAACTTGAGATATCAAATGGAGATGATGCTTTAGCGATGTTTTATCGACTTGCAATGGGGGAGGTCCATCCTGATAGTGTGGAAAGTACGAGACTTGCTCTTATGGAATACTGCAAATTGGACACTTTAGCTATGGTTAGAATCCATGACGTGTTAATAGAACTGGCTAATCAAAATTCTAAAAAAATATAACTAACACTAGGTCGCTTTGATTTAGTCGGGTGAACTGGTGTTTTCCTCGTGGCAGTTCACATTGCAACATTGTTTGGTTATATACACTAGTAATAATAGTTCTTCTACTAGTAGCACTATAGCTAAAATAATAACTGTTAACATTGACACTAGGTTAATTAATTCAGGATTCCAAGTAAAGAACAGGAACAAGAGCACAAGTGCACTTCCAATGAATGGCAGTTGTGATAGTGTGTAGCGAATCCAGGCGCTGTTTATTTCTTTTTTGCAAAGAAAATGTGCGTATAACATAGCTACTATAAGAGGTATGATTAGCAGTATTATTAACCATAGTGTTGGTAATGTTGGTTGGATTGTATTTTCCTCGGGCGGATCTGCAGGAATATCCGCGGTTGTTATGGGCCAATTCGGAGTGTCCCATTCGGGTTTTGCTATTGGTTGATTTATGCCTGTTCTACGAAGATTGTTTGTTATTCTTCTAGAATTGCGAAGTATCTGCCTTATATTTTCTATCGTATCTTCAAAGGGCTCGCGTATTGCGTTTTCTAGCATACGCCAGTCAATCTTTATGTTGGGTAATATAGTTGTCCCGCCATTAACTATTTGTGTAGGTGTCGGTGTCGGTGTCGGTGGAGTATTTGTTTTAATTGCAGCCATAATAGTGGGCGTGTTAGTGTTTATTGATAATGCTGGTGGAGGCAGATTAGTAGTCTTGGTTGCGAGGAAAGGGGTTAGTGTGGGTACCGATGGGATTGCTATATTTTGATTAGGAGTGTTGGTTGTAATGGTCGGTGTGTTGATATCATCTGGGTCGTTTGTAGAGCTTGCTGTCGGTGTATAGGTCGGCGTGTTAGTGGGAGTGTTAGTCAGAGTATAGGTTGGTGTAACGGTGGGCGTGTGCGTAGGGGTGTGGGTCGGCGTATGAGTTGCAGTATTGGTAGGGGTGTTGGTCGGAGTTGAGGTGAAAGTGCTAGTAGCTGTAGGTGAAGCGGTATAAGTGGCGGTTTTTGTAATTGTAGCAGTGGGCGGAATCATCGTATTTGTGGGCTGTGGCGGCTTTTGCGTGTTAGTTGGTGGGATTTGAGTAAATGTTGCGGTAATAGTTGGAATTGCAGTATTGGTTGGAGTTGCAGTATTGGTTGGAGTTGCGGTAATAGTTGGTGTTGCTGTGGGATTGTGACTATTCTCCCACCAGGTGATGTCGTCGTCTATAAAGGCTGCCCCTAATATGTCTTTGTCATTATCGCCATCTATATCTACAGCGTACACCGCTATAGCTTGCACAAAGCTGTTGTCAACCTCCTGTTTTGTGAAAGTTTCGTTACCGTCGTTTTCCCACCAAGCAATATCTCCGGCGGAAAGAGCAGCGCCTAGGATGTCCACATCACCGTCCATGTCAAAATCAGCAGCATAAACATCGCGGGCCCCACTAAAGTTGCCGTCAATTGTATGTTCGGTAAAGCTTTCTGATCCGTCGTTTTCAAACCAAGCTATATCATTTTTGCCTGTGGCTGCACCTAAGACATCGACATCTCCGTCTCCGTCAACGTCAGTAGCGTAGACAGACTTGACGCCATTAAATCCACAATCTATACATTGTTCAGACCAACCCCCATCTGCAGGAGTTCCGTCATTCTCCCACCATTTGATGTCATTTGGAGAAGGTGCTGCTCCCAGAACATCAATGTCTCCATCACTGTCTAGATCAGTAGCATATAGGCCAGGAGCATCCCTAAAGTTGCTTTCTATAGTTCGTTTGGTCCAGCCTCCATTGGAGGGTGTACCATCATTTTCCCACCAGGCAATATCATGTGTGGGTCCCCAGGCCAAACCAAGTACATCTATATCATTATCGTTATCTAAATCCGTTCCGATTACCTGTACAGCGCCGTCGAAGTTTCCGGCAATTGTGTGCTCAGTCCAACCTCCATCTGAAGGGGTTCCGTCATTCTCCCACCATGTGATATCTTTTGCGGTCTCGGCCGCTCCTAGAACATCAATGTCACCATCGCCGTCTACATCGGCAGCATGGACGGCACGAGCACCATTAAAGCTGCCATCTATGGTGTGCTTTGTAAAGCTTTCGTTGCCGTCGTTTTCCCACCAAGTGATGTCATCGGCAACTTGAGCGGCTCCTAGGATGTCCATATCACCATCGCCATCTAGGTCGCTAGCATAAATGTCAGCAGAACCATTGAAGCTGCCATCTACTGTGTGTTCGGTGAAACTTGGAGCAAATAGAAAAGCTGCGTGGCTCACAAAGTTTCTATTGAACAAATTAGTAGTGACTAGTACAAGTGTTATTAGTAATAGTGCGAAAAATAAATTACGTGGTACACCGAGTTTCATATCATATACGTGTATGCCACGTACCTGCTTGGTTCAAGACGATCAAAGATAGCAGATATGCGTTTACTTTAGTACCGTATTTATAGCGTGTTGTAATTCCTTTGGTTGATCAGTTCCGATGCGGTATTGTTTACCATTATGCATTAGTATCTCAACTGCATCATAGCCGGCAACGTTGTACAGCCAACCATGGGGTGTGAGTCTTATGCCCCAGCCGTAATACCACTTATTTTTGACTATGCTCGCTCTTTTAATGCTGCCTACATCAAACTGTTTGCGGATTATCCCTATTCCGAAGCGTAATTCTATAAGGTCGTTTGATACTCTGACAGTAAGCGAATCGAATAATAATGCGCATCCGTATACTACTGCAGAACTTGCAAGTAATGGTATAGATTTGATAGTACTTCGTAAAGCTACGAACAATCCCGAAGCTGCAGTGATTGTTGATATAGCTCGCAGCAATCTGCGTGTCAGTAATCCTGTTTGAGTATGTTGATATACCATTGTTATAAAATATCGCTTGATACATTATAGCTATAATGTCGCCATTGGACTATTGCATTAATATAGAGGCGATAATTGACAAACGTTCCAATGGATGATACAAACAGTTTGTGAAACCAACTATACAGCTTTTGTTTTGAAATGTCTCTAAGGCGACTAGTTTAGTAGCCGATATACTGGCAGAATTTCAGCACGACATCGATGCCATATTGTTAATTACCGCATGTGACAAAGAATTTGAAGTTGAAGTAAATGGTGAAACAGTGTTTTCTAAAAACTTACTTGGAAGACATGGTAAAGAGGGGGAGATTATTGATTTAATTAGACGCAGTATTACAAAACAAAAGATTGGTTAACTATCACACATATTGTCTGTATAAATACGTGTCCAAAATATAGGAGGCAGAAATGGCTAAATATTTGATCCAGGGTTCATATACACAAGATGGGTTGGGTGGTTTACTTAAGGATGGTGGCAGTAAGAGGCGTGATGCTGCAAAACAGGCACTCGAAGGTGTTGGTGGTACGATGGAATCGTATTATCTTGCATTTGGTGAACACGACTTTTATCTTATAGCTGATATTCCGGATAATGTGGGTGCTACAGCATTATCATTATTTTCCAACGCTAGTGGGAGTATCACATCAAGTGTTGTGGTTTTGCTTGAACCTGAAGAAGTTGATCGTGCTGTGAAGATGGGAGTAAACTACAGTCCGCCTGGAAATTGATGGACAGAGGGAGATCCATTATTGGGCTAAATTGATGTGGGAATAGGTGGTGTTTTTAGGATAACTTAGGTGCTTTGTGTAAACATTTAATCTTGGCAGATAAGATATGAAAGTAGAAACTATTCTTACCCTAGAAAACACAGCGCAACGGATGTTTGGTTGCGCTGTGTAGGTTAACGTAATCAATGCTATTGTATTAGGGTGTTTATCGACAATTAGGAAATGGAGGGCAGGATCAGTATGAACTGCGATGAAATTGTTTCAGACGAGAGTGAGGAAGATAACTTCGACCATCGGTATGAAGAGGATAGTGATGGACAAGAAAATCCGGTCAGCGATGTCGAATTTGACATAATTAATATGACCACAGTTTTGTTTGATGATACTTTGGGTATCG